>TBL_comb47_HYPODRAFT_10007401_pt1 | contig 11529 bp, 15 predicted proteins | sample TroBogypolimnion_40_FD_10682 | JGI IMG/M metagenome (IMG submission 10682) | reverse complement strand
CAAACACCTGACGTTGCATTTCGACGCAGGGCGGACACCAATCAGAACCGTGAAAAAAGAGCAGGACGGATTTGCCTTCGGCCTTTGCCCGAACCAGCGCGTTCGGAAGGTCAGTCAGCCAGGTCAGTTCAGTCTGGTTGGACTGGCGCGCGGCAGGAGTCGCCGTGATTTCTGGCGTTTGGGCATCCGCCGCCACAGCCACGCCAGCCAGCAGAGTTGCGAAAATTATGGCGGTAATTGGACTGGTTTTCATTTTTTAATTTTGCGTCAGATGTTGATTCACGACAATGCACATTTCATTCACAAATTGCTTGGAACAGCGAGTTAGTAAATGCACGGAATGAATCGCCGCACGCGCCGCTCATAGTCTGCGTATTGCGGGAATTGATGCCGCAGCCAACATTCTTCGTGTCGGGCTTTGGCGTCAAAGAAAATTGCCAGCACGAAGGAAACGGCCAACGCTGGCCAGCTTTGCCAAACGAGTGACCAGCCCACGGCAGCACAAAAAACGGAAGTGTAAAGCGGATGCCGAATCAGAGCGTAAATGCCGTGTTGGACAAACTGCGCGGTTGCAACTGGCTTTGGAAAAGGTGTTAGATTTCGCCCCAACGTCAACGCACCGGAGATGCCACAGATCGCCGAGGCCAAGAGAAAAACCACACCGGAAATAAAAATCAAATGCAGCTTCGATGTCGCGTGACAGGTGATGCCCAAAATGGCGATGGCAAAGAGAAGCAGGAATTGTCCAACCACCCACCAACCGCCGCGTTGGACAAAACCGTTACTCATTTCGGCGGGCTAGAATTTGCACAACCGCGCCGCGCCCCGTGTGCCCATCGCCTTCGATGACATCGCGCTCGATTTCGCGCCCAATTACAAATTCCAGTCTCGCGAGTTCTTCACGGAGGCCGGCCAGAGTCATCAGTAATTCCAGGGATTTAGGCCCGCCGGTGTCGAATGCCAATTGCGCCGGAGTATAGGCTTCGAGAACGAACACTCCGCCTTGTCGCAGACCACACTCCGCTTGGGCGTGAACATTACACCGAATCGCTGGCGGCAAATGAGCAAACGTGGCGACGATGCCAGACCAAACACCCGGCTCGATGGTAAAGTTTCCCAGATCAGCAAGCACCGTTTCAATTTCAACGCCGCGAGCCGTTGCAAGCTGCCGGGCTTTGGCTAAACCGGCTTCGGATTGATCCACCGCTGTCACCTGATGGCCGAGCGTCGCAAGGTGAACGGCGTTGCGTCCTTCGCCTTCCGCGAGACAAAGCACCGGGCCGACGGGAATTCGTGACGCCATTTCAGCCACGAAAACATTCGGTGTTTCCCCGTAAAAATATTTCGGCGTGGCGAAGCGATTGTTCCAAGAAGCGACATCCATGAATTCAATAGCTCATCCGATCCAGCTTCACCTTGCCCCGGAAAATCCAGTAGATGCAAACCGTGTAGGCGATGACCACCGGCACGCCGATGCAGGCGATGACCAGCATGATACCCAGTGTTTTCGGCGAAGAAGCGGCGTTGTAGATCGTCAGGCTGTTTTCTGGATTCGGCAGGCTGTAAATCATGTTCGGGAAAATGTTCAGTGCAAACAACGCCATCAGCGTGACTATCGTGGCACACGAAGACAGGAAGGCGCGACCATCATTGCCGTGGTGAAATTCGCGCGGGATGTTGGCGATGGCGAGCATGTTCGCCAGCGCGACGGAAAAGAGCCACGGATTTTCGCGGACGCGCGCGGCCATGTGCGGGACAAATAACAGCGTCGCCATCGTGAGCGTCACCGCACAAATGACGAAGAAAATGATGCAACTCATCGCCCAGCCGCGCAGTTTGTCATGCAATTCGCCTTCCGTTTTCATCACGCCGTAAATCGCGCCGTGCATCATGAACAGCGCCACGGTCGTTACGCCAACGAGTAGCGGATACGGCGACAGCAGGCCGAGGAACGTGCCGGCGAATTCGCCGTTGGCGTCCACCGGCACGCCCCAGGCGATGTTCCCCAGCGCGGTGCCGATGAGCAGGCTCGACACGATGCTGCCGACGGAAAAACTCACGTCCCACATCTGCCGCCACCAGCGTTCGGGGCGCTTGCTGCGAAACTCAATCGCCACCGCGCGAAAAATCAGTGCCGCGAGCAACAACATCAGTGCGAGATAGAAACCGGAGAACGCGGTCGCATACACATTCGGAAATGCGGCGAACAGCGCGCCGCCGCCGGTGACCAGCCAAACTTCATTGCCGTCCCACACCGGGCCGATGGAATTGAGCATGACGCGTCGTTCCTCGTCTTTGTTCGTAAAAAGATGCAGCGCGCCGATGCCGAGGTCGAAGCCGTCGAGCACGGCGTAGCCGGTCAATAAAACGCCGACGAGGATAAACCAAATAGTATTGAGATCGAGGTGCATGGCTTGATTTAGTTTTTGATGGGCAGCGCAAGTTTGCCGGACGGAATCAAATCCGCATCATCCGGGCCGTGCTGGATTTTGTCGTTGAGCAGATAAATGAAGACGGCAAACAGCAGTGAGTAGATCAGCGTAAACAAGATGAGCGAGGACAATACGACGTTTGCCTTCACCACGGCGGATAAGCCCGCTGGCGTTCGCATCACCCCATAGACGATCCACGGCTGTCTTCCGACTTCGGCGGCAAACCAGCCAAGCTGGTTGGCCAACTGCGGACCGAGCACGGAGAAGACCAGAATCCACAGTAGCCACCTGCGTTTATGCAAGGTGCCTTGGCGGAAATATAAAAAACCCAGCGCCGCGACGGCGATCAGTGTGAAGCCGATGCCCACCATGGCGTGGAAAAACATAAACGACGCCGCGACCGGCGGTCGGTCTTCCGGTTTGTATTCATTCAAACCGGTGACCGGCGTGTGAAAATTATTGTGCGCGAGAAAGCTCAACATCCCTGGAATTTGAAGCCCGTGGGTCTGTTCATTCTTTTCGTCCACCCAGCCGACGACTGTAAGCGGTGCGTTGGAAGTGGTTTCATAGAGTCCCTCGAAGGCCGCAAGCTTGGCCGGTTGGTTTTTCGCCACGCCCGCCGCGCTCTTGTGACCGGTGACGGCTTGCAGCAGTGACGCGGCGAGCGCCACGGTCAGGCCGACTTTCAACGACTTGCGTGCAAATTCGAGATGTTTCCCTTTTAACAAATACCATGCGCTCACGCTAACCACCAAAAATGCGCCCGTGCACCATGCAGCCGTGACCGCATGAAACAAACGGTCCATCGAGGAAGGGTTGAACACAAGTTGCCAGAAGTCGGTGATTTCCGCGCGGGCGTGCATCCCTTCGCCGACGATGTGATAACCCGCTGGTGTCTGCATCCAAGAATTTGCCACGATGATCCAAACTGCGCTGAAATGCGCGCCGAGCGCGACCATGCATGTTGAGAAAAAGTGCATTTTGCGCCCGACTTTGTCCCAGCCGAACAACAGCACCGCGAGGAAACCGGATTCGAGGAAGAAGGCAAAAATGCCTTCCGCCGCCAGCGCGCTGCCGAAAACGTCACCGACAAAGCGAGAATATGTCGCCCAATTGGTGCCGAATTCAAATTCCATCACGATGCCTGTCGCCACGCCGATGGCGAACGTGAGCGCGAACACCTTCGTCCAGAACCGCGCCATCTGGTGATAAAGATTGTTACCGGTTTTGAGCCACGCGCCCTCCATGATCACGAGCATGATGCCCAAACCGATGCTCAAAGGCGGATAGATGTAATGAAACGCGACGGTTGCACCAAATTGAATTCGTGAGAGGGTTAAGACATCCATAACAAAGTATTAAAGTTCTACTAAATATGCGCACTGCCAACTGTTTTTTGCTTGGCTGGCAAAGGTATTGGTTTTGCTGAATTTCATAAGAAGCGGCGCGGTGTGCATAAATTCATTGACGGGTGAAATTTATTGGCTGGTCAGCGGGCTGTTTGTTTGAAGCAGAAAATCCAATTGCTTGATTAAATCTTCTTTCGATTGCAGCCCCACAAGTTTGTCAGTTTGCTTGCCGTTTTTGAAAAAGGCCAACATTGGAATTCCCTCGACCTGGAATCGTTGCGCCAGCTTTGGTGACTCGTCCACGTTGACTTTGACGAATTTGATTTTACCCGCATATTGATCCGCCAAACCGTCCATTGTCGGTGCGAGTTGACGGCAGGGGCCGCACCATGTTGCGTAAAAGTCCATCACGACTGGCAGCGTCGCCTGCGTCACTTCCGTGTCGAACTCCGCATCCGTGATGTGTTTCACATTTTGGGTGGACTGGTTCATCTCCGTCGCATTGCCACCGCCGCCAGACGACAAATAAACCACCATACCTATAATCGCACCGACAAATGCGCCGCGCCGCCAGTTTGCCGTCAACGGGCAGGCACCGGATTTGCAACTGCCAAAATAACCCAGCCCAGCACCCACGCCACCGCCAATCAGAAGGTAAATTAAAAGTGTCGAAGTCATATTAAATCAAGGTGCCGACCGAATTTGATCGAAATGGAGTTCAAGCAGTTCCGTCGCTTGGGTGACGCAGGTTTCGCACGGATGCACTTTGGCCGCGCGCAGTTCTTTGCAATAAAGCGAACCGAGCCGCGCGGTGAAATTCTGTTTCAACGCCTCCGCGTGGTCAGGCGCAACTATGCAGGCCGCGTGCAACGCGCCGCAGAGTCCATCTGGTGCCCGGCCACCCCCAAATGGTTTTAGATCGGCAAGCGCGATGGAAGTGTCGCCGGACACTTCGCGCCAGGCATAAAGCACGGACTGGGCGCAGTTGAGGCGTTCGGGCGGCTGTCTGAAAACTTTCAAAACGTGTGCTTTCATGCTATTTCATCATTCAGTTCTCTTGTCTGCCAAGGATTGAGCCGCGAACGACTTAAAAGTTACAAAGTCAGATTGGTTTGCCCCGTTGTCTTCGGATGGAACGCGCAGGTGTGGCTCAAGTTCTTCGCCCTGCCGCACCAGGCGAAAGCTGTTGGACACGACCAGCAGCGAGCCGACCACATGAAAGATGGCCGCCATGATCGGATTGATATAGTTCAGCGATGCCAGCACCATGCCACCCACCACGAAACCAAGGCCGATGAGAAAATTCTGGTTAATCACCCGGCGCGTATCCCGTGAGAGCCGCACGAGAAATGGCAGACGGCGCAGATCATTGTTCATCAGCGCAATGGTCGCGCTGTGAATTGCCACTTCACTGCCCGCCGCGCCCATCGCGATGCCGAGATCGCCAGCGGTCAAGGCCGGCGCATCGTTCACCCCGTCGCCCACGACCGCCACGCGGTAGCCTTTGGCGCGAATCTGCCGGACGAACTCCACCTTATTCTGCGGCAGGCAATCGCCCACTACTTCATCGCAGCCCAGTTCCAGCGAAACCCGGGCGGCCACCGGCAGGCGGTCGCCGCTCACCAGCGCAATGCGACGCACGCCATTCAATTTTAGTTCAGCCAGCGCCTCCTTCGCTTCGGCGCGGGTCTGATCCTGCAAGCCCACCCAGCCGATGCACTGGTTGTTTCGCGCGACGAAAATCAGGCTCCAGCCCTCGGCTTCATTCAAATCCACCGACTTCAGAAAATCACCTTCCACGCCCTTGTCTTGCAGCCATTGCGCCCGCCCGATGATCACGTTCTCGCCGTTCAGATTGGCCTGAATGCCTCGCCCGGCGGATTCGGAAAAATCTGTCGCTTCGATGAGCGGAACGCCGGCTTCCGTGGCCAATTGCACCAGCGCTTTGGCCGTGGGGTGATTGCTGAATTGTTCCGCCGAGGCCGCTATACGCAGTAATTCCGCCGGCGTCACCTGATTCAGTGGTGCGAGCCGGCTGACAGCGAGTTTGCCGGTCGTCAGCGTGCCGGTTTTGTCAAAAATAAAGGCGTTGATCTTGGCCGCCAGTTCGAGATCGCCCACATTCTTGATGAGAATTCCCAACCGGGCCGCCGCCGCCAGCGCCGCGACTACTGCCGTGGGTGACGCCAAAACAAACGCGCACGGACACGAAACGATGAATACCGAAACCACCCGGTTCAGTTCGTGCGTGAACGACCAAACCAGTCCGCCGATGCACAGCACCAGCGGCGTGTAGAAACCCATGTATTGGTCTATGATGCGGACGATAGGCAGCTTGGTCTTTTCCGCCGCCAAAATGAGATCGCGCACGCGACCCAGCGTGGTGTCCTTTCCGGCGCGCATGACGCGGATGTCCAGCACGCCGGTCAGGTTAATGGTAGCGGCAAAAACTTCATCGCCTGTTTTTTTATCCACCGGCAGCGATTCGCCGGTGATGTTCGCTTGGTTGAGCGAACCTTGTCCGTTCACGATGACTCCGTCTGCCGCCACGTTGTCGCCCGGTCGCACCCGAATCAAATCGCCCACGCCCAATTCATGCACGGCCACCTCGTGTTCCTCGCCGTTTTGAATGCGCCGCGCCTTGGTGGGCGTGAGCTTAATCAGAGAATGAATGGAAGCCATTGCGCCTTCCGCCGTGCGGGTTTCGATAATTTGCCCCAGCAGCATAAAAAACGAAACAATGCCCGCTTCGGGATAGTGTCCCGACGCAAACAGTGTTACCACCGCCAGCGCCACCAGGACGTTGGTGTTGAGCGAACCGCTCCGCAAGTCTTTTAAGGCCACCCGGACGATTGGAAATCCGAGGATGGAGGCCCCAGCCATCGCGCTGAATCCTGCCACGCTTTCGGTATCCGGGAAAAACCAGCGCACCAGAAAGGAGTTGAATACCAATGTCAACCCGACCAGCGTGTGAACTAACTGCGCCTGAACGTGCGAGTGATGTTCGCCACAAGCACAAGCTCCGTCGTGCGTGTGTTCGTGCAGGTATTCAATGTGTGTGGCGGCCCTCATGGTGTTTGGATTGGGCGGACATCATTCAAGGTTGAGCCGACATTCGTGCGGCGCGGCGGCTTGGAGTTTATTGGCCTGACCAAGCTGGTGATCGCAGCCCTCCTGTATCAGTGACAATTGTCCGCCCAGACAGGCAACCACGAGCGCTCCGACGGGGGTGCCGGGCCGCCCGGCGCGCACCTCGATGCCGTGATGAATCACATTGTCGAGTGCCCGCTGACCAATGCCGTTGCGGCCAACAATGAGAACTTGAACGCTCCGTTCGCGCAACCAGCGGGGAAATGAACCCGGTTCATGCGCTGGCGCTTCGACGATTTCTGTGCAAACAATTATACGGCTCTGCCGATCCGCTTCGACCAGTGCGAAATGCTTGGACTCCCCAAAGTGGCTGAGGAGGAGCTTATCAATAATTGGAATGGCAATTTTCAAATTCATAACTTCACCGTTACGAGAGTATCCTGGTTGATGGAATTCGTTCTAGCGGCACGCACCAACAATTCGTCCATTTCGGCGCGGGACAATTCGCCGACGAATTGGTAGCAAACCGTTCCGCCACTGAACAACAAGACAGCAGGCACCGACACGACGCCAAAGCGGGCTGCCAGTTCGGGAGATTCGTCCAGGCTGACTTTCGCAATCGTTAGAAAGCCGCAGCGCGGTGCCGAATCCGCCAACATCGCCAGAAGTTTCTGACTGGCGGCGCAGCCGTCCGCGCAAAACGCCAGTAGCACCGGCACTTTGGATTGCATCACCTTTTCAGCAAAAGAACGGTCAGTGATTTCGAGAATGGTATTGGAGGAAGGCATGGATGCTTCAAAGGTTGTGAAGGTGTGCCGGGCAACCATAAACTCGTTCGTAAGCGCGGCAGAAAGGGCACAGTCTAGCTTCAACGCGCTTCACCAGCCAGAAGGCGAATCCGTGCTGCCGCTTTCGTGCGCGCCGGCAGACCGGACAGTTGGCGCAAACTCTGGCCAGGGCTTCGTCAAATGCGGATGCGTCGAGTTTCACGGTGAAATAAATGGCTCACTGATGCGGACGATTCACTTCATCCATGTAAATGATTGCCGGTTTCCGGCTGCGGGCTTCCTCGTCGTCCATCCAGCCAAATGCCATGATGATGATCCGGTCACCAATCTGCCCCAGCCGCGCGACCGCTCCGCGCAGGCTGATCTGCCCTTTCTGGCCCGTAATGGCATAGGTCTCAAAACGGACACCATTGTTCAGATTGGCCACCAGCACCTTTTCACCGGGCAGAATGTCCACTGCCCGCAGCCATTCCGGGTCGCAGGCAACGCTGCCCTCGTAATTCAACTCCATGTCGGTGACGGTCGCCCGGTGAATTTTACTTTTGAGCATTTGCCGGAACATCTTCACCTCCGCTCTTGTTGGAACAATTTTTCTGCGCCGCTGTAAGCCTCCTCGACCCGCAGCAGTGTCGCCGCCACGCCGGGATACTTCGGGTCGTGCCACGATTGCATGTTGGCAAAAACGGGGCCGTCGGTGTGGTAGGTCAGCGGGCCTTTCACCTGAAACGACTTGCGTTCTTTGGTGAGAAACAAAATGGCACCGCGCGAGCCGCTTTTGATGTTGGCGCGAGTTTTTGAGAAATAATTGTCCGCGACAATAAAACCCTCGCCGGACACATAATGAATTTCGCCGACGTAAATGGCATTGGGTGTTTTCGCCGCATCCACGGTCGCGAAGACCGCCGGCCCTTCGCGGTTTTCCCAGGCTTGGGCGACGAGATTCAGGCCGTCGGTGGTTGATGAAACCTCGCTTGGTTGATTTTCTTTCATAATTTGCATTTTCCTCGCTCAAGGTTTTGTCCTTTTGGCGATAGCCGGTTCCGCCGCTTCGGGAACATTGCGGTGCAAGACCAATGTCCCGACCGCTTGGCCGATATGCTGGCCCACGACGGCGCATTTTACCTTGAACAGAAATAGAATGTTTTTCCCGCTGCCGTCCAGCGACTCGAAATTCGCCTGGCCCTTGGCGATGATCAGATCGGCCCGCGCAAACCGCCGCCGAAACTCCGGGCTGCACGCGGCCAGTTCAACGCCCGCGCCGTCGCAGCCGGTGTCCGCCACCGCCACCCAGCCGTCGAGGCCCGCCACCGTGGCATCCGCGCGCAACGCGTCGTTGATCGCCGGGCCGCCTTTGACCACGACGGTGATTTTTTCGCGCGGCAACAATTCGAGCAACAGCCGGTCAAAGACCAGTTCCCCGGCGTTGTCCGCCAGAAACAGAATCTCGGTCGCGCACTCCGACGCCGTGAAGAGTGCTTCCACATCTCCGTGGAATGGCCCGGCAAAGGAACTTTCCAGCGCGGCGGGAATTGTTTCCGCCGTCAGATCGGCGTTGATGCCATAATCAATGACGTTGCCGGCAATGGCCATTTTGACCGCCGTCAGGCGCGGGTTTGCCGCCTTCCGCAGCCGTTCGCGCCAGACTGGCAACAGCACCAGCGCGAGCTGGTTGGATTCCTGTTTGACGGCCAGATACGGATCGGCCTGGCCCGTGAGTTCGCGCACCCATTGGCGCAGGCTCCCGCCAAACAGCGGCGGCGACAGGGTCAGATCCGCCCGGCTGGCGCGGCATAGAGTTTCACGCACAATCTGTTCCTGAACGCGCGGGTCCGAAGACGCCATGCGCGCGACGCTCAGTCCTTGCGACACAAAACAAGGCAGGCAATCCAGAGTGCATTTCATAGGTCAATGAGCCGTTGCGGCTCCGTGGTCACAACCTTCATGGTCATGTTCATGCTGGTGATGATGACCATACTCATGGTCAAGCTGATGGCCGTGGTGTTCGCAACCCACCGGCGAACCGGTCAACTGGCCGGCTAGGTAAGCGGCGACAAGGACTTCAACGCGGGCATTCACCTCACCGGCGAGCACCATGACGCCGTTCACCAGGAGGTTGTTGAGACACCCTTTGCCCATGCCGCCAGCGATGACCACCCGCACGCCCTGTTCCCGCAGCCAGCGCGGATACAAACCGGGTTTATGCGGTGGCGCGGCAATGGTTTGTGTGGAGATTACAGTCCGGCTTTTGGGGTTGGTATCCACGAGCGTAAATTCGCCGCATCCACCGAAATGGCCGTGCAGCCGTCCATCAGCGGACGGAATGGCGATGCGAATGGTGGTTTCTTTGGGAGCGATGGCAGTTGTCATGTGTGAATTTTCTTTCGTTGGGCGGATGGCGTAGTGGCCACCAGCAGTTCTTGGTTACAGCCTTTGGATCGTTTGGTTTTCCAGCCAAGCAGGCGCAAACGGTGCGCGAAGTCAGCCAGACCATTTTTTAGACGGGGATGCGTTCCGCCTTCAAACCGGTGAATCCGGTCGAAAATTTGAAAGCCGCGCGGCGAGAAATCGCACAGGACGAGTTTTCCGCCCGGCTTCAACACCCGCAGCATTTCCTGAAACACTTGCATCGGGCGTTCCAGATGATGAAAGGTGTTCACGCTGGCGACGGTGTCGAAACTGGCGTCGCCCCAAGGCAGATGTTCGGCGTCGTGAGCGATGAATCGAATCCGGCGTCCGGCCCGCGTCTGGCGGACGTGCAATTTCGCCGCGCGCTGCTGCGCCGCATCCACATCCAGCGTCGTGATGCGTTCCGCGTGCTTCGCCATCGCGGCGAGGAAGCGGCCTTTGCCGGTGCCGATTTCAAGCACATGACCGGGCAGCGGCAAAGCCTGTGCGAGAATAAACTTGAGGCTCGCCGCCGAGTCGTAGCCGAAGCGGCGAAATAACGCCTCGCGCTGCCTCATGGCGCGATCATTGATTTGAAGGGATGCTTTCATACCGGTATGCCAGTTTGTTTTTCTTTTCCACCGGCGTTGTTGTTTCGTGCTGCGCTCCGGCGTCGGCAACAGTCGCCGGGTGTATGTTGTTTCCAACAGCCTGGCATGCGGAATTCAGGCCGGTTGAGCCGGTCGCAGCAAAAGGCTTGCAGCACGGCTTCGGTGTCGCCGCAGAGATGTGGTTGAACCTGCACTCCGCGCCGTTCGAGCGCCCGGTGCAAGCCCTGGGAAAGCGCGGCGCAGAGCAAAACGTCCACGTGCAATTCCGCCACACTGCGCGCCAACTCTTCGGGCGACAGCGGACCGAGGACGAATTCCTTGCGGGCCACTTCTTTCCCACGCCGGCGAGTGACCAGCAACAGACGCGCCGCTGCATCAAGCAACGGCGAGATGCGTTCCTGTGAAATGGGAATGGCAATTGTCACTGCTGACCCTATCGCAAGCGTCGTGCCAGCGGTGAAAATTCCGTGACAGCCGGCGCGAGGATACTTCAATGACTTTGATGATCGCCTATGTCGAAGGGGTTGTTTCGATGAGCGCGTCTTCTTGTTTCGGCGGTAACGCGGTCATAAGGCTGTTTGTGCGATGCGTAAAACCATGGCGTTCCACCACGGTGAGAATCCTGCGGCGCGGCATATTGCCATGCTTGCCATTGCTGCCGAGAAAAAGTTTTTCAGCCCTTCAACTTGAATGACTTGATCTTGCGAAACATCGTGCTGGCATCCATGCCGAGTTCGCGCGCGGCGGCGGCACGATTGCCCTGGTTGCGTTTCAGCGCGTCTTGAATGAGCAGTTTCTCCATCGCCGCGAGTGTTAAGCCGGCGGGCAGTTGCGAGATGCGGCCAGGTTCTTCGCCGCGCAGATGAGGCGGCAG
>TBL_comb47_HYPODRAFT_10007399_pt1 | contig 11530 bp, 10 predicted proteins | sample TroBogypolimnion_40_FD_10682 | JGI IMG/M metagenome (IMG submission 10682) | reverse complement strand
CGCGGCAGTCGGAGCCGGTCAGATGCTTTATGCCGAATCCCCGGAAGAGGCGCCATCATGGGTTCCTGGACCCGCGAGTGGCCCGGTTTTAACCGGCGGCTACCCACCCGAAACAGCGAGGAACCAGAGTTTTAGGGCAAGCCGGGGTTGAACCGGGCGGACCCAACGCGGTCTTTGGTAATGTTGCCGGCGTCAGGCGGAGTCAAGCCGAACGAACTGCTACGGCCGGGGTTGGCGCGGGCGGGGTTATATCGACGCCGGCTACTTGGAATGGCATAATGCTGTAAAAAAGTGATATTTAGATAAAAGTTAAGTGGTGAGTAACTAATTTTTTGTTCATTGAATATGGCCGGCGTCGAAGGGTGCCGTGTTCGAGGCGTTGCACCATAAGCTAGGCCTTAGCTCTTTTAAAATATTATTATATCATTAAAATAGAGAGCCGCAGATGCTGGGTCCATGTCGCTTCTATTTCGGGTTGCCCAGTAAAAACAGCAGTTACCTTACCCTGAGCCTGCCGCTGGAGCCTGTTTCGGAATCGGCTGAAAATGGATACAAATAATATGATTATATTGAATAATTAATATGTTGCAATTGCCATTTTTTAAATTTCACTTGGATTTGATAATAATTTGTTGTACGATTACAACATCCAGACATGAAGGAATCGAAAATGAGCAAGACCCTTGTCACCGGGGGGGTTGGATTCATTGGCTCTCACACAGTTGTTGAACTCGTCAAGGCAGGGCTCGAGCCCCTGGTATTCGACAATCTGTGCAATGCGCATGCCTCCGTACTTGACAGAATTCAGGCCCTCACCGGCAAGCCTGTGGCCTTTTCGCAGGGGGACGTGAGGGACCGCGCCAGCCTGGACCGGCTCTTCGCGGAAAATGACATCCAGGCTGTCATTCATTTCGCCGGCCTCAAGGCCGTGGGGGAATCCACCAAGGAACCCCTTAACTACTTCGACAACAATATCAACGGGACCATTCAGCTTTTGGGCGCCATGAAAGCAGCCGGTTGCAGGAACCTGGTATTCTCCAGTTCCGCAACGGTCTACGGCGAACCAACTCGCGTTCCCCTCACCGAGGACATGCCACTATCCTCCGCCAGCCCATACGGACGAACGAAGGTGATCATCGAGGACATGTGCCGTGACCTGGCCGCCTCAGAGCCCGATTGGCACATTGCCCTGCTTCGCTATTTCAACCCGGTCGGCGCCCATCCCTCAGGTCAATTGGGCGAGGACCCCAAAGGCATTCCCAATAACCTCATGCCCATCATCCTCCAGGTGGCGGCTGGGCTACGCCCCGAATTGTGCATCTTTGGCCAGGATTACCAAACTCCGGATGGCACATGCATTCGTGACTACATCCATGTGATGGACTTGGCCATGGGGCACATCGCCGCCCTGAAAGTCCTTACGACCATCCAAGGGGCCGAGGCGATCAACCTGGGCACCGGTGCCGGTCACTCGGTGCTGGACCTGGTGACAACCTTTCAACAGGCGACTGGCGTAATCGTCCCAACCCGGATTGTGGGGCGCCGCACGGGTGACATCCCTTGTTCCTATGCGGCCACCCGATCCGCCGAACAAAGGCTCGGATGGAAAGCCTCCCTGAGCCTCGGAACCATGTGCCGGGATGCCTGGCATCGACAGTCAATGATTGTGAAAGGTTTGATATGAACGAAAGCATCATTGATCTAGAGGACGTCTTTCCGTGGGAAAACGCAGGAGTCATAGGCGAGCCTTCGGGTGTGCAGAGACATGCGAGTACCAAATGGAGTGTTAATAATCAGACAGATTTAGTCTATTTAATGGATTTCTTCACCGCGTTTGCTCTTCTGATTCTCACCCTGCCAATCCTAGCTCTCAGCTTACTCTGGGTGGCCTTGGTGGATTGGGGCAATCCCATTTTCACCCAGACCCGCATCGGCCAGCATGGCAAACCCTTCCGTATATTCAAGGTTCGCTCCATGCGCGTTGACCGCCACGGCCGTGCTCGCTTCTGCGCCCAGGAGGACGTAAGAATCTTTCCTGGAGGCCGATTCCTCCGCAAGACCCGGATCGATGAATTGCCCCAGCTATTTAATGTTCTGATCGGTGACATGTCCCTTGTCGGCCCACGCCCGGAGCAATCTGATTTTGTAAAATCCTTTCTCAAGGAAATCCCGCGATACTCGGAACGCTTCGATGTCAAGCCTGGCATCACTGGCCTAGCCCAGGTCAATCAGGGTTACGTGGATTCACTCCGTGGCACCCGTATCAAGCTGAAGTACGACCTTTTTTCCATCAAAAAGCGATCGACTTCCCTTTGGATAAATATCATTGTTAAAACCATGCGAGTGGTTGTGGTTGGCCTGGGGGCACGGTAATAGTCAGTAAATTGATCTCGCTGGACACGCGCATGGGCGTGGGGCGGCGCCTTCGACGTCCTTCTGCGCCGGGTTACCTGCCTCTGGGCTCTCCACAAGTGGGCCGCATCCACGGCCTCCTGGTGGGTGCCAAGTATCCAAGTATCCAGCGCTTGGCCAAAGAGGCTATCCGGTGCACTGCAGGGAGCAAATCACCGGAGTCTTCTCCGCCAGCCCGGGCGGCCATCTGACTTCGACGGTCCCGGACGTAGCCTTCGCGCCCAATTCCCTGGTAGCCCATCCAAACCGTCCGTGATGACGGTTGCGCCGGGTTCCATCCGGCAGCGTCCCCATCCCTTGGGCTCCTGGATCTCAACCGCGATGGCCGTCAGCACCTTCTTCCCTTGCGCCCATCCCCCGGATAAACCAGGTTCCGCGCCGCCGATATAGGTTTCGTCCACTTCCACTTTTCCGTTCAGGCGCTCCCTGTCTGGCCGGACCAGCACGGAGCGGAGTCGGTGGAGGATGGTCCAGACCGTCTGATAGGACCCGATCTCCAGCGTACGTTTCAGGCTCAGCGCCGAGATCCCGTCCTTGCCGGTGGCAAAGTGCCAGCAGGCAGCGAGCCAGACCGTGAGCGGCGTGCGGCTCCGTTCAAAGATCGTGCCCACCGTCCCCGAAGCGCGGCCACCGCATCCTGCGCACATGAACCGGCCATCACCGATTTGCCATCCCGCTGTATTACCGCAGGCTGGGCAAACGAAGCCCGAGGGCCACCTCAGCCATCCAAGGTAGTCCAGGCAGTCCGCGTCTGTCTGAAACCAGGCCTGAAACTCCCCCAGGGACTTGGGGAACTGGGCGCCAGCACTGGGATATGGACGTGGCATGAATGGATTCTAGGCTCAACTTCGATTAAATGGAGAGCCCAGAGATACCTTATCGAAAGCTAGCAGTTAAGTCAAGATCTAGCCCGCGGAACTTAATTTTTTATTTTGCTCAATGGGTTGTCATGATCCACAACAGTTCCTGCTTGACTTTGTAGGCCACCAGTTCGAGGTTCAAGGTGGAATAAACGCTCAAACCCAATGGCGACGGGCGTCACAAAAAATAGCCACAACTATAAATCCCATGTAAATACTCTTGACGAGCCTGCTGGGGTGCCTAACCCCCTAGGCCTATTTGAATTACAGTCATCCCAAAAAGAAACTCCCTGCTTGCCGCCCTAGAAAGTTTTTGCGAGGATGGCGTCGTCCAAAACCATACTCTGGCAAATTTGTGCGACTGGGCCCCGGAGCGGGTAAAAGCCCTCCGGGTCGCGCTTCGCGAAGGCAATCTGACCAACAGGCGGCGAGCCGGACCTGGGACCCTCCTTGCCCCATTGCCATGTGGCTGCCTTGCTCGGCACCCTGCGCGCCCTCGGGGTGGATGAGTTGCTGCACGGTCGTCGGCACCCTATGCGAGAAGTGTGCTTGGCCCTGGTGACGGGGCAGATTCTCGAACCGGGGAGCAAACTGGCCGTGTACCAGTGGCTCCAGGTCGCGGCCGGCCTCAAACCTAGTCGGATCACTGGACTACGGGCTCGGCACTGCGGTCTGGGTGTATCCCCCCAAAATCAGGTTCCCCTGCACATAATGTCCAGAGGAGCCGACACCTATCGCGCTGTAGATTGTGAACAGATTCGCGATGGGGGTGACGGTATTTCCAAGGAAACTATTGCCGGTAATGACCCAGTTGCTGGTCGGAGTGGCCGCGTTTAACCAATTTCCATTGGTATCCGTAAAGTAGAGGTAGCCGTTACTGACGTTGTTGTTAGCGAAGGTGGTTCCGACTCCGGTGAACCAAATCTGTTGGTTGCCAGGGGCAGTTCCGTTCAGATTGAAGATGTTGCCCTTCACTACGACTTGGGAACGGTTGGAATTAACGGAAGGCGCGTAGCAATTCAGGAACTGATTGCCGGTCACCACAAGACCGACACGGGCGGTGATGCCAAGCATATAATCGTAGATGCAATTGCCCCCACCATTAATGATGTTGTTGGCGATGGTCCAGTTATTGTTCCCGATGGACGTTCCGCCCGTTCCAGCTTCCGTAAAAAGGAGAGGCTGCGTTTCAACCGTGGTGATTGCGGTATTGCCAATGATAGTCCCGTTATTGGCGCTGAATATCTCCACGAACACACCAACTCCATTCTTAGAATTCCCACTGATGAGCGTAGGGCCATTGTTCAAGCAGGATGTGATCCGGCTCGGGCAATTGATGACCCCTCCGTGCATGTTTAGGAATGTATTGCCAAGGGCGGTCCCACCTGAAGTCTCGTCCGCGAAAGCACAATCCTCATTACTGGTGTTCCATGTTCGCCCGGTCCCATCGCACACATTGTTTGCGAAAAGAACCCCAGTAGCGTTACGGGTAATCAAGGAATAGTTACAGTTGTTTTTGAATGTGTTGGTAGTAACCTGGATGTTGTAATTCGTATAGGCCGGGTTGACGATAGGGAAACCGGACCCATCGTTGGCCGTGGTGTAGCCGGTATCGGCCCAAATCGCGGTAGAACAGTCCTCAAAATGGCTGTTTGTGATGACCACGCCGTTGCAGCCGCTCAGGGCGATGGGATAGAAACACTCAAAAGGCAACACGCTGGCACCCGAAATTGAAGTGGAAGCAACATCCACCCCGTAGTTGAAGGCAATCCCGTCGAAAGTCACATCGTTGCAGCCGTCGAAGTAAAAGGCGCAACGCTGGGCCGTTCCACCCACCAGGAAGTTCACCATGCCCTGGCCCTTGAACCCAATGGCGTTCAGGCCGGTGATGTGGAAGGCCGTCAGCATCGAAGTGGTGTATTTGTCGTGAAACGCAACAAGGGTTGCCGGGGTGAACAGGTAAGTCCCGGCGGGGAATACCAAGGTCGTCCCAGGGGTCAGGGCGTTGATGGCTAGGGCGAACACACTGGTCAGGTCGTAGGTAGTTGGGGCCGCCAACCATGCCGCATTCTGCCCAGGTGTCATGAACCCTAATATGCTCAGGGTGGTTTGATTGATGACTCCCGGGTTGGTAGCCACCGCAACGGACTGGGGATTCTGGACTGTCACCAGCGCATCCCGCTGCGCTGCGGCGGCCCCCTGATTTGCGGTGGGGCCCCCGCAACCCACGCATATGGTGGCGAGTGCCACCAGTGCTGATCTAAGAAAGAGATTCATTCTCATATAAAAAATCCATAGAAAGGTACGATTGAAGGAATTTATTCAGCGATAGCCATTTATGTGATGAATGCTAGTATTTCGCTATTTTTTAGGTTATTGATGAGATTGTTGCAATTTAAAACAACATATTTCACTACTTTTACATTATTTATAATTTGTAACAGTAATCCACCACCAAAATTGTGGACCGGACAGCAGTGTCCGGTCTCGACCAGTGGGGCTCTGAGGCAAAATTCCCGGGCGCCAAGGATACCCCGCCAACTGGCCAGGGGGTTTCGCCTGGGTTGGCGGCGGTTGTCTGCGGTATCCTTGCCCCTTCCAGGGTCATGGGGGCGGCAAGGGTTCCAGGGTTGCCGGCCCAACCATCGGTGGCTAGGACCAGCTTTAGCGCAGGGCTGGGAAGCGGCACCATGGGAGCACGGAAGGTGGTCGGAATGCTGACCGCATTGCTGGCCACCGCCGTAAATGGTCCGTCGACACCGCATGCAAGGTGACTGCAAGCCCGAACAATAAGTCCAGTCCCCAGCAAAGGGTGGCGAATTGCTGCGTTTGGCAAGGATACCTCCGAGCGTTACGGTGCTTGAGCCGTGTCGGAAAATATCGGCAAAAAACGAACGCGAGCAATATTTTTTATTTTTTAAATGTGAGTGGAGGCGGACTGCCAGGCACGCCTGCATGATTTCGAAATCACACGACATGAAGGCGCGTTGGGACAACCCTGTCCGAAATAAGTCCCGCCAAAATCCCTGGCCCGATCCCGGAGGCCATTTTCTGGTCATCAGTTCGGACTACGTTGTCGGCAAGGGAGAAGGTACCAAAGTCTTGTAAAATGCAAGTAAACCGGGGTGGCGGAGCACTGAGGCTGGCCCTGGTGGACAGCTGGTGGCCCCCCCCCGAATTGCGCGATTAAACAAGCTCGATCCGCAGCGGGGCAGGCGCGATTGCCTTTGCCGCGGAGCCTGACCTGGTGGCGTCGGTCCATTGCCGAAAGCATCTCGCCCGCACCGGGACAAGGTACTGCGGCTCGAGAGCGGCCAGAAGGCTTCCTGCCTGCCCAAGAGGGAAAGTCGGTGGCGGGAACGATGGGCGCTGTGGGACGACACTCATGCGGTACCGGTGTGATTGGTGGTACCCAGGAGCGGGGGCAGGATGTGGGGCAGAAAACGCCGGACTAAGGTGTGTCCCAAAAGCGTGATGGTGGCCTTGGCCTCGCTCCGGAATGTCACCTGGTCACCGCTGTCGTCCAGGATCCGGGAGTTAGGCGCCGTCCATAAATAACATGGTCAATTTTCTTGAATTGCCTATCCTTGAGGTATGAGCCAAGATGCGATCGCCTGGAAATTCAAAACGCTGAAGCAGGACATGGATGAACGCCTCCAGCGACTGTGGGTTGCCGCTGAAGCGGAGGCTCTCGGTTGGGGCGGGGTTTCCATCGCCGCGAAGGCCACAGGGATGTCGCGAACCACAATCGCCGCTGGGCAGAGCGAACTTTCGGAGCGACGAAGCAGCATCCCCAATGTCGACGCTGGACCCAGCCGCGTTCGGCGACTGGGCGGGGGTCGGAAATTGTTGACGGAGAATGATCCTGGGTTATTGGCGGCACTGGATGCTTTGGTGGAACCGACGACACGGGGCGACCCGATGACGCCGCTTCGGTGGACCTGTCTGAGCGTAAGGACGCTGGCTCGGGAACTCGGGAAACAAGGAAGAAAGCTCAGTCCCCAAAAGGTTGCGGATCTCCTGCATGAGATGGGGTACAGCCTGCAATCCAATAGAAAGGTGATTGAGGGAAGTTCACATCCAGATCGGGACGCTCAATTCCTCCACATCAGCCGCACAGTCAAAGAGTTCCAGAAGCGGGGCCAGCCTGTGATCTCTGTGGATACGAAGAAGAAGGAGATAATCGGCAACTTCAAGAACGCCGGCCGGGAGTGGCAACCCAAGGGAAACCCGATCGAAGTAGAGGACCACGATTTCCTCAAGGATGAACTCGGCAAGGCAATTCCATATGGCGTATATGATTTGGCCAACAACAATGCATGGGTCAACGTTGGCATTGATCACGACACCCCCGAATTTGCAGTCGCTTCCATCCAGAGATGGTGGACCGAAATGGGGATGGCCTGCTACCCAGAGGCCACAGAACTCCTCATTACGGCTGACGGAGGCGGCAGCAACGGGTATCGATCTCGGATGTGGAAGGTGGCCCTTCAAGGCCTATCGGATGAAACCGGTTTAAAGATCTCGGCCTGCCATTTCCCGCCAGGAACAAGCAAATGGAACCGCATCGAGCATAGCCTGTTCTGTCACATCACCCAGAACTGGCGCGGACGCCCCCTGGTGAGCCGCGAGGTCGTTGTGAGCCTGATTGCTTCCACCACGACGACCAAGGGGCTGACCGTGAATGCCGCTTTGGATCTCAGGGCCTTCCCCACTGGCGCAAGGTATCTGACGAGGACCTGGCTGGGGTGAACCTCGAAAAGGGTGAATTCCATGGCGAGTGGAACTACTCGATTACGCCAGGTTCAAGTGGATAGTTTTGACCATGTTATTTATGGACGATGCCTTAGCGATGCCCCCGGGTGCACTTGATGTCCCAAGTTAGCCAGCGCATGGCAGCCTTCCCGGTAGGGCCGCTTGGCGTAGACGTTCCAATCCTGCCGAGCGAGGCGAGCCATGAGGACGTTGAAGGCCACTTCAGCCAGGCCCAGTTCCCCCTTCGCCTGGGCCTAGCGCAGCAGGTCCATATTACTTGCCCATGAAAAGCCTGCCCATTCGCTTCAAATGGAAGAGGCGGTTCTTGGGAGTAGAGAGCCAGCCGGAACCATGCCATGACTTGGGTCTCGGAGTGAACCCGGGCTCGGCCCGGTTTTAACTGGCGGCTACCCCATGATCGCCGAGGAACCGTAGAAAATACCCCTGTACTTTGCCCGGCCCCCAGCCCGGGAGCTTGCGCCTCTTCAATGATGGACGGCCTTTGCGGTCGGGAGATCTCATGGATTGATCTTGATCGCATTCAGAATGAGCGCTAGCGGAGTGAGCGCGGCCAAGTTCTCCTGCCAAGTGCTGTCGCGACGGATCTTCTGGGGCACCAGGACGGCATCCCCGGGTTCTACATCTTGCCCCATTATGCTGTGGTCCAGAACCCGGCCATCGGCCTTGAGCAGTCGGATATTGGAGCTGTCCGCGTTCCGAGTAAGGCCGCCGGCCAGCTTCACCAAATCCCGAACCTTGTCGCCGGCCAGGACCTTGTATGTCATGAAGGGACTAGAAGTCTCACCAACTACGTAGGCAGCTTCCGTGCGCCGGGGAATGACGATTTTGTCCCCGTCCTGAAGGTTCACGTTCAGCCGGGCATCGCCAGTCAGGATGCCGGGAAAATTTACCACAAGCCGGTTGAGGGTGCCGCTGGTCAGGCCGTGCAAGAGCGGGCTTTCGAGGATCGCGCCAGTAGTGGGTTGCCGCTTCGTCTCATTGAGGCGTTCCAGGATGGCGTTGATGCCGTTAAGGGAGGGATTGTCGGTGTTGTGGTGGATTACGGGCTTGCCGAGCTCTTCCAGGTTCGGCGTAGCCACGAAGCGTAAGAAGATGGCGCCCTGGGGCATTGCTTCCGGAGTCAAGCCCCCGGCGCGTTCGATCACCTCCTTTAACCCGGCCTGGTCGGAATCCAGGACATAGACCCCGGGCCGCTTCACCTGGCCGATCAAGGTCACGGAGCGGTGCACTCTATAGTCGGGCTTGGCATACATATTGATCTGGTCCAGGGGCCTCAATAAGGGATTGAGGGCTTCTTCCATCAGTTGCACCGGGCTCGACTGTTCCGAGGAGAGTAGCCTGCTCAGATCCAGGCGCCGGACTTCGCTGGGTTTGCCTTCCTTGGTATGGGCCAGTTCCGCTACGAACTGATCCGCCTCGTGCAGGGGGACGCCGGCCTGGAAGAGTAGGTCCGAGGCCCGCATCCCTTCGTGGAAGGGAAAGGTCCCCGGGCGGGTGACGGGTCCGTTGACATCGACGGTCTGGGGCAGGCGCATGTCGGTGGTGCGATACAGCTCGATGCGGTCGCGGTCGGCCAGTAGCAGGTTGTGCTCCGGCTGGCCGGCCATAGCCTTGGCTACATCAAAGGCTAGGTAGGTAGTGGTCAGGTCCTCCGAGGTCCGGATGATCTCTCCGCGGTGCAGGTAGGTGTCGGGCAGGAGCTGGGTCTCCTGGCGCAGGAGTTCACCTACCCGCAACCCCTCCTTCCGGGCGAAGGTGCCCCGAACCCGGGCCCAGCCCGTTACGGTTACGACCTTGTCGATAAATTCGCGACTGGTGAGGGCGGACAGGACGTCGCCCGGCTGGAGGGGAAAGGCGGCCGCCTGGGCGATAGGGACATCCAGGGCATCCAGCGCGCCGCTGGCGCTGAGGCGGCGCAAGTAGAGATTGCCCTCGAGGGCCTGCACGGCAACGCCTCCAGCAAAGCGAAGGGCATCGGCCACGGTCTCCCCTCGTAGCATTTCGAACTCCATGGAGGGGGCTACGCCTTCAGTCTGCCACACGGCTAGCCACCCGGGCAGGCCTTCATCTTCCTGCAGGCTTGGGTAGGGATTGCCGGAGCCCATCAACCCCGGGGGCACGCGCTGATCCCCGCGCGCAGGCCCCTTGAGGATTTCCAGCCGGTCGCGTTGGATCCTCATTTTTTCCAGGAGAGCCGCATGTTCAGTAGTTGCCGATTCGGTCTTTGGACTGTCTGGTTGCAGCTTGGCGGTAAGCGCCTGCAGTTGCTTCTCTTCCTTGGCGATTTGCGCCACCAGCGCGTTCCGCTCCTGGGTCTGGGGGGTCTCTCGTGGCAGGAGGTCCCCGGTGGCCATCACCACCCGGTTGAAGGCGCCCTCCAGGCGCACCTGTTTGAATGCCAGGGGCACGAACAGGACATCGCCGCTCTGGAGCATGAAGTTCATATTGCCCAGACCCTCGGCCCGCAATGGGTAGAGGTCGATCTGATGGACCACCTTGCCACCCCTCAACACCCGGATATTGCGATAGCTGCCGGCCGCGTTAGGTCCGCCGGCGAGGCCAAGCACATTGATGAGGCTACTGAGGCTGGGCACCAGGTAACTACCCGGGCGGTACACGTCGCCCAAGACGAAAACCCGCACCTCCCGAAGCTTGGTGACCGACAGGTCAACGCGGGTCCTACCGAACTGCTGGTCGACCTTGGCTTGGAGAGCTTCCTTGGCCCGGGCCAGGGTCATCCCTGCGACCCGGAAGTTGCCCACCTTGGGCACCACCAATTCGCCCCGCCCGTCCACCCGGAGCGGGACTTCGAAGGTGGCGCTACCGAAGGAATTGACCTGGATCTGGTCGCCCACGCCCAGGACGTAGTCGTCGGCGACCCCCCCTTCGGTGCCCTGGAGGGAACTCTGACGGTTTTCGAAAAGGTCGGCGGCGAATCGCCGGGGCGCCTTTTCCCGCGCCTTGGCCTGCTCGATCGCGACCTGGATTCGGTCCTGCTCGGTGGGCTGGGAAGGAACCGCTTCCATGGTTTCCGGTAGCAGGATTTGGGCAGCCTTGGTGTTGGCGTCCTGGGCCTGCTGGGCCTGCTGGGCGGCGGCGCCTTGCTTGAGGGCCTTGAAATCGGCCTGACCTAATTCCTGGGCGACCAAGTTCAGGCCCACGAGCCCGATCATCAAGGAAATGAATTGAAACTTGCTTGTCATTGAATCACCTATGCCTTCGTAATACTAGCAGCATCCTCAGCATCCTCAGCATCCTCTGATCAATATCACTAGGCCAATCTAGAACTCGTCATATCCAGCATTAATAATCTTAGAGAAAAGGCAGCAGCACGCTAGGAATAGCGCACCCCTTTCGGGTTCCTCGCTGTTTCGGGTGGGTAGCCGCCGGTTAAAACCGGGCCACTCGCGGGTCCAGGAACCCATGATGGCGCCTCTTCCGGGGATTCGGCATAAAGCATCTGACCGGCTCCGACTGCCGCG
>TBL_comb47_HYPODRAFT_10007398_pt1 | contig 11530 bp, 4 predicted proteins | sample TroBogypolimnion_40_FD_10682 | JGI IMG/M metagenome (IMG submission 10682) | reverse complement strand
AGTAGCTATACTTTTCTTTGAAGAGATTAGTGTTTTTAATCAAAAATGTGAAGGTTGAAAAATACTGTTTTATTTTTTCAAGAGTTAAAAAATGCAATATTTTTGATGTGTATATTGGGTCATTAAGTGCAATAAAATCATTAGAGTTCGCAATTAACGCTTCTAAACCTGCAATACATTTTAAAAACTCATTGAATCCTTGATCGGAACTACTGTCGAAATTATTTTTATCTCTATTTTGCCAGAAAAAGTCTTGCCATTTTTCCCATTCCTCACTCCACGGTAATTCGTCTTGTTTGGCAATTTGTTCGAATAGCTTGGCTCGAATAGTTTCATTGTCTTCAAGCTGTTTCCCTCTGGAATTCATGGTAATATATAACTCCTCACCTTGGTCTGTTTTTTCAGTTTTAAAATGCCAAAATTTTATTTTTGACTTGAGGAAATCAAAATATAAATCTTCAGTTTTTTCGAAGTAAAGATTTATTTTATCGAGTGCTTTTAGAACAGCCGTTACTGTAGGGTCTTTTGCATATTCAAGAAGAAACCATGTTGATTTCTTGATACTAACTATCTCAGTAAGATCATTGATATTTGAAATCAAGTCAATAAAGAAATTATGGGTTAAAATTCTCACTCGATAATCAAATGCAACTGATTCCATTTCGCTATTAAACCTAAACAGATCACAGAATTTCTTTTTCTTATTTTCTTTGATAGAAAAATAAAATAAAAGAATAAAAAGAGTCGTTAGTCTTTGCTGACCATCAATTAGATAGACATCTTTATTGTAATCACTTTCAGGAAAGTGTTCCATCCTATAATTTGGTTCATAAGAATATAGAAATCCAATATTCATTGGTTTGACATTTTCTTTAGAATCAACTAGTTGCTTTATTTCTTCAAACTTACCTTGCATACTTAATTCTGCAATTTTAGCGCCTAAATCAATTAGAGCCGTTTCTGACTTTTTCCCTGCAATGAGGTCAGTAAGAAAAACATCAAGTATTTCACGTTCATTATATCCCCACACATATTCTCGTTGTATTTCAGGAACGAAGAAATTTAGACCTTCGATTAATTCTTCAACCGAAAGTTCTTCCATGTATTTATTTTTAGCCATTGGTGAATTTTTTATTTAAATAGTCAGATAGAATCTTTTTGATTGCATTTTCATTAGAATTAATATCTTCCTTAGTCCAGTACTCCAAGTCATGTCCTATCGACTTTTCATCGACAAAATATCTTGCAAATACATTTAATGTATGGGGTTGAATATAATTGCCCTGACTAAAATATTCCATCACTTTTTTCCTTTTAAAGGAATAGGGGTTATTGCTTATACTCTTGTTTAGTGATTCATAAAGCAAAACTAGGTTTCCTATTGAATGAATTGGAATGCTTTTAGTATATTCCTCTATAAAACTATCAACTTCACGAACATATACACTATCATCATAATTGCTTTGAAATCCTGTTAGTAGTAATTCATTTTCGAGTTCTTGATCGTATTTCATTAAAAATGAAATATATCCAATCTTATCCTTGGGGTTTTGTGGATTTCTTGGAAATATATGTTCAATATCGTTTCCTTTTTTAAAGAACGCATTACTTTTCAATTTGTCGCGATATTCCTTATTAGCCTCAATTATATCTAACAGTAGTAAAATTTGAACAAGAGTTTTATTAACTCCCTCATACCAATTTTTTCGTTCTCCAAAAACGGAGCTAATTGGCTCTTCTCCAAATATTTCAAGTTTAATCTGATCTAAAAGGAATGACTTAAAATCATTTCTTGTTTTGCATTCGGAATGCCAGAAATCCCAAACAAACTTAAAGCTAAAACCTTTTTTATCTTTCTTTTGAGCAAAAAGAAAACCTAAGAAATGATACAATTCTTTGTCTTCGTGCCAATCTTTTAGTGTATCATGTAGCTTATTAAGTTTTTTATATACCTCTAGCGAACTCTCATATTCTTCGAAAGTTTCAAGGTTCAAACTTTCTTTGCCTTCACTTTCAATAAAAAGGGATAGAAGCCTGTTTATTGGGAATTTTTTAACATTAAAACTAATTTCGCCAGAAGAGATTACCTTTATCCAAGGTTCGTAATAAGTTTGAATGTTTTCATCACCCCACCAAGCATTAATTTCGTCTAATCTCCAACCTATTCTGACTCTTCTTTCATTGATACGAACAATATATTTTATATCAGATTCTCTTTTGCTTTCTTCCAGTGTTACACGAGTAATTAAAGTGGCACGAACGAGATCTGCTCCGTCCAAGTAAATCCTTTTAGAATTAAGATTTCCGAATATTCTCACTTCATTTTCACCCTCTATGTAGTTGCAAATAAACATCACATGCTCCAATAGTTTATCTAAAAAGGCATCCTTATCTTTAATTTTCGCTAACCATAAGGCAATTGATGCATAAGCATGATATAAGTAAAAAATATCTTGATGGTCAAATTCAGGCAACTTTTCAACTAAGTCAAACCACCTCGGATACTCTTCAAGTAAGTTTTTCTCCGAAGTTGTAATATAGTTATTGAGGAATTTATTAGTTTTTTCCCTTATTGAATTGTCAGGAAATCTAACTTTAGACGCAACTAAATCTGTTTTACCCAAACAGGACAATATTAAAACCATCGTTGCTAAACGTTGCTGACCATCCACAACATTAAAACATCCATTTTCAGTTGGAACAAGTGTAATATTCTGAACGCAATAAAATTTTCCTGCATTAGGTGAAAATCTATCAATATCTTCTAACAGTTTAATTACTTGTTTTTGTGTCCACTTATATCCTCTTTGATACAATGGAATATTATAATAATCTTTTTTGTGTATGCTTAAAAACCCATCCTGTCTAAAGATGGAACCTACATTTTGTAATAACTCATTCATAATTTTATCATTGTTTAATCGCTCTTTTACTTATAGTAATAACGTTTCTTTTCATGGCATGCAACTCATAATTTTCGCGCGACAAATCTTCTTTCTCAATTGATTCAATTATTCCCTGGCTACACGAAACGATATTGCATATTATTCTTGTAAAAATACAAAGTATTTTATTCATAATTATGTCAAATATATGTTATTTAATTGAATAAGGTCATACTTAATCTGTCCTTTCTTTCTGCTTTCCATCTCTGTAACTTAGCCAAAAACAAAGACAATGGCCACAAGTTACGATCGCAGGATTAGTTTTTATATCAATGGCAAAGAGATCAGCAATGACATCCGGTCCATCCGGGCTGAAATGACTAAATTAATCAATGAGCAGGCTCGGATGAAGATTGGCAGCCAGGAATACCTGAAAACTGCCAATGGGATTAAGTCACTCAAAGGAATCATTGCTGAACACAATGAACAGATTTCCGGGATATCAAAGTCATGGAGTCTAGCCCGTATGGGAGATAGTTTTAACCGGTATTTCTCCATGATTCAGGCTGGAGCTGCAGCCGTTGTTGGATTAGTCCTTGGTTTTAAGGCCTTGGTCAAAGTTTACAATGACTTTGAAGAGCGGGTTTCCAATCTTTCGGCCCTTACCGGTTTATCCGGCAGGCCTTTGGAATGGTTATCACAGCAAGCCAAAGATTTAAGTACAACTACCCTTGATGGAAGTATCCGGGTAACGCAAAGCGCCCAGGATATTGTTGATGCGTTTACCAAGATGGGTTCTGCCCGGCCTGAATTACTTAAAAACAAAGAAGATCTTGTTGAAGTTACTAAACAGGCTTTAATCCTGGCAGAAGCATCGAAGATGAAGATGGAGCCTACCATTGTTGCTGTTGCAGCGTGTATGAACCAGTTTAGTTTGGGGGCTTCGGAGGCAGGGCGTATCATAAATGTGCTAGGGGCAGGATCATTGGAAGGAAGCGCGGAGGTGGAACATCTTACCAAATCCTTGTCTACAGTAGGTACGGTTGCCCATAACTCCAATCTAACCCTTGAACAGACCATTGGTATTTTAGAAACATTGGCTGAACGCCAGTTAAAAGGGGAGGAGGCAGGAACGCAGTTAAAATCCTCTTTAATAAGTTTAAAAGCTGCCGGACTTGGTTATACCAGCGGTGTATTCAATGTTCGTGATGCTGTTGTAGAGTTAAAGGCTAAGATGGATGCCAGTGGAGATTCCATGGAAAGGGATAGCAAGCTGATTGATGTTTTTGGAAAACGTAATATTACGGTCGGGACTATTTTAACTAGTAATATTGGCCGGTTTGATTACTTTTCAAAAGCGGTCACTGGTACCACTGTTGCCCTTCGACAAGCTGCTGTCAATTCGGATAATAACAATGCCAAGCTTGCACAGGCAGGCAATCGGATTGCCAATATTGCCAATGAATTAGGGGGGAAACTGACCCCGGCAATGCACGTAGTGACCGGATATTTTGGGACCTTTTTAAAATGCCTGATTGTACTCATTGAGGGTTTCGGCAAGTATGGTCGTGTTTTAGTTGCCACAGTGCTTGCCATTGCAGGATATACAATTGCCGTTAAACTTCAAACCCTATGGCAGGGAAGGGCTAATCAGGCCACCCTTTTGCAGATCATTACCCAAAAAGCTCAGGCTGCAATAACTTCTACCTTATCTTTTTTGAATGGAGTGTGGAGCATTTCACTGATGCTTGTCACCGGAAACATCAAAGGGGCTACAGCAGCGATGAGAGTCCTAACAAGCACCATGAAATTAAATCCCATTGGCTTGATTACAACCCTCATTATTGCCGGGGCATCAGCCCTGCAGTATTATACAGAGAAGAAAAAGGAAGCCGCTGAAGCTGCTAATTCGGCAAACAACATCCTCAAAGAGGAACAATCGCTGCTTGCTGGATATTCTTCGGAGATCATTAAAGAGAAAAATAATCTGGGAACCATGATTGATGCTATTCTGCGGACCAACGAAGGGGAGCAGATGCGAATCGAGCTTATCAAGCGACTAAAAGAACAATACCCTGGTTTATTGGGATTTCTGGACGGAGAGAAAATATCCAATAAGGAGTTGAAATTAATCCTGGCTGACGTAAATCTACAATATGGTGAAAAGATAAAACTGGCTGCACTCCGGGCAAGTAGTGAAGCGCTTAATAATGCCTCTGTGAAAGGGGAGGAAAGAAAACTGGCCATTGAGGATGAGCTTTTGGAGATTGAAAAGCAGCGATTTTTGATTGGTGATAAAAAATCAGATGAACAGGTAACCGTACTTAATAAAGAGTATGAACAGTTAAACTTAAACCTTTCAAGCTACAAACAGAAGCAGGAAGAGATTGCCGGATCTATGACCAAAATAAATGAACAGATTAACGAAAATAAAACTGTCGGCGGCGTTGAAAAACAATTGACTGCAGAGCTTAATGCCCGGGCAATCTATAGTGGTAAACTGAAAATAGCACAGGAAGATGATAAAAAGAGTGAAGCTGAATTTTATCAGCAGCAGATTGATTTGACTGATGACCAGATAAATCTGCTCAATAAAAAGAAAAAGGGATTATTGGCTGCACAATTAATCGCTCCCGGTTCAACCGCTGATGATGAGGTAAGTGGTCACAGTGATTTGGTTAAGTTAAAAGAACGTGAGCTTGCTGCTGCAAAGGAGTTACCAGGCAGTACGATAGCCGAGATAACCTATCGGAATCAAAAGGTTGAAGGGATTGAAAAGGAGATTGCAGCCTTAAATAACCTGGGTAAAGCTCACAATGAATTGGTAGAGAAGGAAGATAAAATTGACGTCCGAAAGGATAAAAAGATCCTTGAACGCTTGCAGGCTGAGAACAGTAAGCAGATCGCGCTAATCAATGAAAATCATTTAAAAGGGCTCTCCACCGATGAGCAGTATAAAGCGGAGCTCATTGCACAAGAATTTGTATTTCAGCAAAGTAAAGTGAATAGCTTCAAGAAAGGAAGCAAGCTCTATGAGGATGCGGTAGCTGCTTTTAATACGCTGATGGTGACGCAGAGCGAGACCTTCAAACAGCGTATGCTTGATGCGGACAATGCCCTGGACCAGGCTAAGATTGACAATCTGAAGGATAAGATTGATAAGGAGAAAGCCATTGAAGAGCTGAGATGGAAAAATGAGCTGATTGCTTTGAAAAAGCAATTGGTGGTCAGGCTGCAGTTAAAGACTGAGGAAAAACTACTCAATGACAAGATCAATGCGACCATTGCAGAAAAAACAAATGAGCACAATCATACAGTCAATCAACTGGAGCAGGCTGGGTTGTTTCAGCAGCAAATGAATAAGGCTTTGATTCAGGAAGCTGGGGCCTATAGTGATGAGCAGAAGTGGAAGGCTGCTGCCGAAAAGAATAAAGCCCAATTTGAGCAGGATCTGCTGGATGCGGATGATAATGAAGCTCTCAAGTCTCAGGCTGAGAGGCGCTATGCGGATGGTTCACTCAAAATCAAAGAGGAACAGATCAACAAGGAATACGGGATCAAGGAAGAAAAACTGAAGAATATTTCTGATCTGACCGGAGCCATGATAACGGCTGTTGGCATAGAAACGGATTTAGGCAAGGCCTTGTACTTATTTCAGCAGGGACTTGCCATTGCCTCCATCTGGACGGAGTATGGGAAACAATTGATGCTGATCAATACCCAGGCGCTTATGATGGGACCGATTGCCGGGCCTATCTGGGCTGCGACTCAGGATGCCAAAGCTACGGTTACGGCAGCTGTTGCTACAGCAGTTGTGCTAGGTCAGACAGTTGCCAATATGACAAACGTTGGGGGCAAGAAAAAGAAGGGCGGGTATAGTGAAGGTGGCTTTACCCCCCCTGGCGATAAGCTGGCGGTAGCAGGTGTTGTTCATCGTGGAGAATACATCATACCACAGGAAGGTGTTAAAAATAAGTCCTTACTTCCTTTTATCGGGGCGATCGAAGAGGCCCGGAAGAATCATCGGTTGCTAAATCTGGACTTAAATCCACTGATGATACAAAGTCAATTGACAAGTGATTATAAACTATCAGGAACCAATAATACCATTTCTGCAAAGCCGAAACAAAGTTCCTTTATAGATAGGCCTGGGCAGGAACTGGAATTAACAGCAGCGGTCAAAGAGTTAAACCGTCAGTTAAAGGTTGGCATAAAGGCAAGTGCCTACATCAATAAGTATGGGCGCAACGGGTTGGATGAGGCGATCAGTGACATTTCAAAGTTTAAGAAACAAGTCTTTAAATCCTGATATGAGACTCACAATAAATAATAAGGCCATAGCATTACCCCTGGACGGAAAGATCAGCATCGAACGGGTTTCCCCGTATATGAATGACAATTCAGGCAGTTATTCATTTCCCTTTCCGGTACCAACGCTTCCCAATCAGCAGAATCTGGATTGGCCGGGAAAACTTCAACGTGTGGGAGATGTTGTGGACCAGACCTTCATTTTAGAGGAGGGTGGAATTCAGCTATTGCGTGGTGCAGTGGCTTATGATTCAATTACCAGGGATGAGATTGGGTTAGTGCTTCAAAGTGGTAACACTGAATTCAGTAAAAAGATGGAGGGTCAGAATCTGGCTAATCTTGAATTAGGCAGTGAATGGTTTCCCTATTACATTGATGCTGAAACTAATCCTACCAATAGTTTTCTGGCAAAGTTTGCTGCATGGGATGTGGCTAATACAACTGATAATGGCATCTATGTGGTTGCTCCGTTTCAGATCAAATTAGGCACCACTTTGTTTACTGTTAATTTGCAGCAGTGGAGTGGCGCCGGTGATTCCCATCTGGCTATGTATGATACTGCGGGCTCCAATCCGCTTTGGAATGCCAATGCATGGTTTTGTCTGCAATTCAGGATTTACTATTTACTAGAAAAAATCTTTGAGAGTGCTGGATTTCTCATTACCGAGGATGAGTTAAAAGATTCTGAGTTTAGTAATGCCGTTATCTTTGGCAAAGTCCTTTACATGACCCATGAGATCCGGGGACGGATTAACATTAACCTGGACAAGCTCCATTATAACCAGTTAATGCCTGATAATGTTGAAGTTCTGACGTTTCTCAAAACCATCAAGGATCTGTTTTGCATGGTCTATCTGATTGATGAAAAGAAAAAGGAGGTTAAGATCAAGTTCAAGAAGGATCTGTTTTTGGCTGAAAACCTCAGTTCGCTACCGATCAGGGAGCTTGACGGATGGAGCCATCAGGAGACCAGGGCCTCCAAAGGATTTACCCTGAAGTATGTCAGTCAGGATAGTGAATGGGATACCAAAAGCAATTATCCCGAATGGGTTAATCAGGTTTACAATTTGCTGGCACCACTCACGGAAGGTGAGATCCTAAGTATCCCCCGCCTTGACCGTGATTATGTCACAATCCGAAATACGGACAATGTTCTGGTGTGGCAGGAAATAGGACGGTTAAAAGATTTTCCGGAGCTGGCAGGGGAGGAGGTTGCTGAAATAAGTATTCAGGTTCCCGGTCAAAGTCAGTATGTTGAGCATTCAATCACTCTGGAATCTCCTTTAGTAACGCGATACATGCAGAATGATTATACGATGATGTATTATGAGCGGGATTTTACCTCCAATATGCCCTTAAGCATCACGCTTTACCATGGTCGGAAATTGTTTGCCGGCCTTGTGAATTATCCCTATTGTTCTGCCTCCAAAATATCGATGGATGGTTTAATAAATACTGGCATGTCCCTGAAACCGGTTTACCTGTACAATGCGGTTTATGCCCAGTTTCTGAACTGGAAGACCTACCGGGCCCGGGAATTCACAAAATATATTGAGTTAAGCTTAAATGATGTTGTTGCATTACAATGGGGCAAACGATATGTCATTGATGGCGTGGCTGTTATTTTAAACAAGATCAATTATGAATTACCTTATTGTGGAATTGTAGAGCTGGATGGGTTTACTGGTTAGATTTAGCTGCAAATGGTTATTCTTATTCAATTTAAAAATAAATTAAGGATAGAGGAATACAAACTGACTATTGTCTGAGTAAAGGGATATTCAGAATACTACTTTTAGCATCCTTAAAAATAGTACCAAAATATGTGAATAAATTGCATTGTGATTTAGCAATTTATGATGATTATTTAACTTAATTAAAAATATTTAAATAATATGTGTCAAACGGATGAATTGAAAGAATATGAATTAGATGGCGTTAAAATCTCTCCTGATTTAATCGAATTGCTTAAGATGACTCAGGATGAGGATAATGAATTTTTACGAGCAAATATAGATGCAGTGGTCGATGCTACATTTCACCTCGCCTCGCACGAACCAACGATGGATGAGCAGCAATTGAAAAACATCCGGTTTAGTCTTATAATGGGTCTTAGCAGTGTACGGGATATTTTGAAACGATTGGGAAGAACGGGAATGTTTTCTGCCTTAGCATTACTTGAATCGGATTTGATTTCAAATTTGTATGATTTAGGGGATATATATCTGTATTGATTGATAGGTTGCTCCGGCTTAATCAGTGAGAGCACTGTTCTTCAATTAAAACCCGCTTCAAAAGTCTGCGACTTTTTGTAGCGGTTTTTTTTGTCCTTTATTTTTGCCTTACAAGCCAATATCTTTCGCTGTAAAAGAAAAAGATATGAGTTCAATACTGGCTTGTCCTGATTATGCTACTGGCTTAGTGAACCTTGTTGGTAGCATGAAATCATTTATCATTCAGTCTGATAGTGAAGTCTCTTTCACCTTGCACCAGGGGGAGGTCGTCATTCTGGATGAGAAGTATATGCCGGTATTGACGCCTTACAAGGGGTCAGAGGTCAGTCTGGTCGAAATTGATCTCCGTTCAGTACTTGAACGGTTACTGGACATTACAATTCCGGAACCTTCCACAACAGTTATTGAGCAGATCAACGGATATGCTGATTTTACAGCCAGCATTGATACTTTAACTCCCATCGTTTTTCGGGTACTCAAGGGAGGTGTTGCAGAATTGAATTTACTGGAGGCAACGCCTTGGATTGAACAGCATTGGTTGACCTGGCAACCACAAACGAAGTTTATCATTCAACAGGCTCCCGAGTGGCTAGGTCTTTACCCGTTAAAGGCAGGTAATGTGATGATCACTGCCTATTTTACCGATGGAACCAGTTATACCGGTGTTTATGCCAGTCTTGAAGCAGCAAAGCTTTACAGTATCAATACCAGTTGGAGTGAAGTTGCTGAATGGCTTCCAGGTGATGCCGGCAGTGGAATTGGAGAAGGAGATCCGGTCGGGTATGGACAACAGGCTGCCTGGGATGTGTGGTTTGCCGTTGGGGGTGTTCAAAAGACTCCGGTTCAGCGGTACCAGTTAAGACCTTCTACCGATGAAGAGCATTTATTCTTATGGGTGAATACCCTTGGTGGCGTAGACTGTTTTTCATTCTCTGGTTACCTCGAAGAAGATGAAAAGCTGGACCAGAAAAACCTTTTGTATGACAATGACACCATTGGTGAATATGATCTGAGAAAACCACGGGAATACAGGCAATCCACCGGTTATTTAGACAGTCAGGAGAGTTTCTGGATTAAGGATTTCTTTTATTCACGGAGGAAATACCGGGTCCGTTCCGATGGATCATTTGGTAATTTGTATGGTATTAAATCCATTGCTGTTCTGAGTTCAAAGATCATCAGTAGCAGCGAGAATGATGAGTTTAATTATGAGTTCACCTACCGGTTGGGTAGTGACGAGCAACTTCTTAATTTGAACCGTACGATAACCACGTTAGCGACGCCAATAGGGTTGAACGCTTTTTTTTTGACTGATTTACTCAGTAGTCTTACCGAAGCCTCTTATCACGAAGCACTAATCATGGCCGTACAGTCACCGTATGCAATTGGGTGGCAGAAACTCAGTATGGCAGAGCTGTGGGGTGGGGGATTGCCGTTTCATGTGGACGGAACGACAATCCGGATCATCAATGGCCGTCTTGTTGCAGTTGGCGGTATCGGTGGTGGCGATATTTCGTACATCGACCTGATTAAAAGTTACCTGGACAGTTTAAATATCTCCTACAATGATTCACAAACTATCCTGATCAGCGGTGCGATGCTGTGGGTTAGTGGATTGACCTATACTTCGACGGACACAGTTGTGTATAAGATTATGGGCCAGCGGTATACGGCAGTAAAGACCACCTTGACCCTTGCGGCTGCTGATCCGAACCTTTCACGAATTGATATTTTTTATGCGGATCAATACAGCAACATTGGAATTTTAACGGGTACACCGGCCTTAAACCCATTAAAGCCGGAACTACCGGAAACTGAGGTTGAAGTGGGATCGGTTTTAATCGGCCCGGGAGCATTAACCCCAGGCAATGCGGATGTTGAAAAGGTTTATGACGAGCATACCCCGGATGAATGGACTCCAACAGAAGTACATGATCCCGATTTACTGATCGATTTGGATTGTCTGGTTGAGCCCTTATCTGGCACTAAAAGGATACAGATATCAATGGAAGCGACCATTGGCCAGGCTGATCACAAGGTTGGCGATGCGTATCACGGTGGGATTATTTTTAAAATTCTTAGTCCTACCTCTGGTTTAATTGC
>TBL_comb47_HYPODRAFT_10007397_pt1 | contig 11531 bp, 13 predicted proteins | sample TroBogypolimnion_40_FD_10682 | JGI IMG/M metagenome (IMG submission 10682) | reverse complement strand
TCACCCCACACACTAATTGAATTGTTTATAAATTTTTTCTTTTCTCTCATCATTTTATTATCCATAGCACATTGACAACACCCGTGTATTTTAACTGTTCCTATATGTGATTTAAACTCACCATGTTTATTACAGGAAAATGTGGATTTTTTCCTATATCCATTAAATTTTATAATTTTAATTAATTTATTATTTAATAGAATTTCTATTTCCTTGTTTATTTCTATTTTCTTAGGCCTTGAGCATATAGGACAATTATTTCCGATGTTGAAATGGTTGTGGATTGTTTGTTCAAATGTTCCATGTTTGTCACAAATTATTTTTATTTTATCTTTAGCTGTGTATTTTTTATTTTTATCAACATCATAAATATATTTTACATCTCTTTTCTCCTTTAATTTATTCATATATTCTAGTGTATATATACCGTCTTTTAATTTAGAACATTTTGAGCAAATTAGATATTTTATATGAACATCAAATCTCTGTGATATTAATCCATGTTTTTTACATTTGTAGAAAATTTTCTTACGAGGATCGTCATCAGATATCCCTATGTATTCTAATGTGGATGATTTTAATTTATCTTTTTCTTTATCGTTCATTTTCCTCATATGATATATATAAATATTGAAAAGTGGAAAATTGAATTTTTATGATTACTTTTTATTTATATATAAAATAAAATCTATTTCATGGCTGGATTGGTAGATAGAGTTGGATTAAGTATGTTGGTTCATGGTGATGGTCTTGTTGAAAATTTCAAAAATAATTCTTTATTTTTTTATGATAAATATCAAAAATCAGATAAAGATGTCCTTTCCATTCCAATAAAAGATATCTATCCTGGCGGGTTTTATCATTTAATATATTTGGATGATTCTAATTGGATGCAGTTCTCACCCATTTTCGCTACAAATTATAAAAAAATATCAAATCAAATTATAATATTCGGGGTTAATTTCAATTTCATACCACTTGAAGTGAGAGTGTTTATTTTTGATAAATTTATAACAGAAGAAGATTTCGAAAAAAATAGATTTTTAAAGGTAGATTACCAGGGTATGTATTCTGAACTTATTAAATATGGTTTTGAATATGCTCTTGTTGAGTACAACGCCTCTCAGATAAAGTTAGCTCATAGAATTAGTTTAGATATGGTTCCTAGATTTTTAATATCACAAGATCCTAAAAATAAATATGATCCTGATAAACTTAACCAGATATGGTCTGCTAAACTTAAAGATAAGGATAAAAGACATCAGGAGATAATGAAAGCTACAATGGATGAATTCTATGATGTTAAGGGTGAGATATCCGAAAAGTATGTGGTTTTGAAAAATCACATACAGAGAATACAAACTAACATGAAAAAATATGGAAATAGATAATGCCTATTTTAATTATTAAATTTTATAAAATCTATTACTAGATTTTTATTTTTTAATATATAAATAATAATATATACTTAATGAAATATTTAAAAACATATGAATCATATTCTGAAGAAGATATAGATAAAGTTCTTGATAAAATAAATAAATCAGGTAGAGAATCATTAACCAAAGAGGAAGAATATATTTTAAAAAGTGGTGAATCTATTAATGTTAATTATAAAGATAAACTCATTGAAGAGATACGAGATATAGTTCTTGATAACAATGGGTATATAATAATAGAAGAAAATCCACCGGTTTATGATGAGTATGAGGATGATATCCAATATGTGGAGGGTTTGTTGGTTGATGTGATTGAGGTTAATAAATATAAATTTAGAGATAAGGATAGGGATTTTGAATCTAATACGGAATATATTTCTTATTCGGATATAGAAGTAGAAATATTAGAAAAAATATTAGAATCTATTAAATGAAACACTTAATAAAATATAATGAAAAATTTATACCTTTAAGTGCTGATCCGGTGCGGATGAGAAAAGTAGCCGAAATAACTGAACTAACAGAATCTGTTAAAAAATATGCTACTTTTGTTTTTGCTGATTTTTTAGACGATGTTGCTGAGATATCAGATCCTTTTATTACAAGATATATACCATGTGGTAAATTTGAAATAGATATTTGGATTAAAAGCCCCGATGGATGTGAGATGTCGGATTATATAAAATATGCTGATAATCTTAAAGAGACACTTCTAGATATAGAAAGTTGTTTAAATAAAATGAAAGATGAATATGAGGTTTATTTGGTAACAAATGTTAGTTTGATAAATGATAAAATAAATATTAATTTTGTAATACAAAAATTTGAATGGTAATGAAACATTTAATAAGATATAACGAAGAACTTAAATTTGATGAGAGATTGTATAAATATTGTATAGATGCTTTTGCAGAGCTAATAGATGATGGTTTGGTTACTATTAATAAACAAAATATATATGGTGATGTTGAAGTTTTTATTGAAGTTGGTAAGTTATATAATGAAGTTGGTGGAACTTTCAGATTATGTAGTTTTAACACACTTTTAAAGAAAGAAAGACAATATATTGAAGTTTTAGAAGATGTTAATGTTGCTTTTAATAGACTCAAAGATGAATTTGATAATCTGATAACTGTTATAAATGATAAAAATGATATTCAGATTAGAATTGGATTAGAACTCACTAAAAAAATTTAGAAAATGAAGTATTTAAAAAAATATGAAAGTTATTCACAATCTGAAATAGATGATGTTCTTGATAAAATAAATGATTTAGGATATGAATCACTATCTAATATGGATAAATATATATTGGAAAATCCAGATGGTGATTATAAAGAAAAATTAATTCAAGATATTAAAAATCTTTTTGAAAAATATGGATCACCTGGTGGTTACACGTTATTTGATTTTGAATCAATGAGTATTGCATTATTGGAAGTGACACTTAATCAGATGTTGAAAGCTGAAAAACAACATAAATTATTCATGACAAAGGATTTGACAACAGCAGATGATGTAAAATCTCGGGTTATGTTGTGTAAATTTATAGAAGATGATGGTTCGGAATTATATGATGATGATGAGTATATAAATAAATATGGTTTTGACTTTAAGGTATATATTGAGGATAATGGTAAATACTATTATCTTGGAACATTAGATAATTTAAAAATAAAAAGTATGACTGAAACTGAATGTCCTGGCTCTATTTTATTTCCACCTGAACATATATTGAATGATAAAAAAATGCAAATATTGAATAGAGAATTGGATAAAAATAAAGAATTTATTAAAAATAAAGGAATAAATATATGAAAAATATAAAAACATTTGAAGAATTAAACTATGACACTTATAAAAGTGCTTCTGATAAAATGAACGCTTTTGGTCAAACAAAAAAAGCAGAAGAAATCTCTCAACATGCTGATAAAATAGCAAAAATGGGAATTGGTGCTATCAATTTTGATATGTTAGTCGGAACTAAAAAATATCCAAATGCTAAATTTAATGAAATGAAATTATTCAAATCAGGAGATGCTTGGATGATTCAGACTGTTTTTAAATCAGGTGAGAGCAATGTACATAGAATAAATGCCGTAGTTTCGGAAAATGGTGATATAAAGTGGAATGATGGTAATAAATTTGCAGATAAAAAATCTGTATATAAATTTCAAAATATTATACAATCAGTTTCAAAATATCAACAAGATTTTATAAAATTTCTATCAAAATCTGGATTAACTACCGAAGATCTAAAAGTAGTGCCTAGAACATTTTACGAATAAGATTTCTTAGATTCAAAACCCACCAATTGGTGGGTTTTTTATTATATGTAAAAAGAAAGAGTGATTTTTTAATATATACACTATGGGAAAAGATGATTATATGAAGAAATGTAGCCAATGTGGATCTGAAAAAGAACTAGAATTATTCAATAAAGATAAATCTAGTAAGGATGGTCATAGATCTAATTGTAAGGAATGTTCTAAAAGATATAGAGATGAAAATAAAGAAAGAGATTCTTTAAGAGGTAAGGAATGGCGTAAAACACATCCCGATAAAAGAGAGTATAATTCTGAAAAATGCAAGGCATACTATCAATTAAATAAGGAGAGAATTAAAGAAAGAATGCGTGAATTTTATGAAAATAATAAAGAGAGTAAAATAGAATACCAAAAAGAATATTCAAGAAATAATAAAGATAAGATAAACTATAGGTTTTATCAAAGAAGAAAGACGGAACCTTTATTTAAATTGATTACAAATATTCGAAATCTTATTAATAACTCTTTCTACAAAACTGGATATTCTAAAACATCTAGAACTCATGAAATATTAGGATGTTCTTTTGATGAATTGAAGAAATATTTAGAATCCAAATTTGAATTTTGGATGACTTGGGATAATAGAGGGATGTATAATGGTGAATTTGATTATGGGTGGGATATTGATCATATAGTACCATTATCAAATGCTAATTCTATTGAAGAATTGGTGAAATTAAATCACTATAGTAATTTACAACCATTATGTAGTAAGGTTAATAGAGATATAAAAAGAAATAATTTAGAATATGGCCAGTTATAATCAATTTGCATCAGGATCACCCCAACAAGGAGATATGGGATTTGCATACACAAATTCTGCTGTAGAAAACAAAGGACTTTTTAGTAGGATTTTGAGGGAATTATCCTCATATGGAATGAATTATGATGATATGATCATTCGGAACCAAGTGGGTGTGGGTATGTCGGAAGACCCCTATGCCGCTCGTGGAAATTCAATGTATTCATTTATGAGTCAACGCGCGGTCGCTTCTGTTCTTAGTAAGAAGTCTATACCTTATTTAGATAAGGCATATGGTGACAAGCGTAGAATACTTAGGGAATATTCTATTAAGGATGAGATACGTGATTTTGTAAGTTCTATATCTGATGAGAGTATTGTTTATAATGATGATAGGGATTTTTGTTCACCTAGGCCTTTATCAAATGATTATTCTCAAGAAATAAAAGACAAGTACCAGGAATATTTTGAAAAGATATATAATAAATTTGGATTTTCAGACAGTATAACTGCTTGGAATATGATGAAAGATTTTTTAATAGATGGGTATTTAGCAATTGAGATTATTTATGATGATAAGAAGAAGAATATTATATCTTTTAATAGATTAAGACCCGAAACAATAGTTCCTGCTTATGAGCCAAACATTGGCCATCTGTGGATTCAATATCCGGAAGATCCACAATTGAGAAGAATATTTCTAGATTCTCAAATTGTTTTCATATCTTATTCATCACAGAATGATTATTCAGAAACATCATATGTTGAAGGATTAATAAAACCATATAATCAGTTAAAAATACTTGAACAAACGAGAGTTATGTTTAATGTTATTAATGCCACTATCTATCAAAAATTTACTATACCTATTAAAGGTCTATCAAGACAAAGAGCAGAAGAGCAAATAGGTCAATTGATACATGATTATTCGGAAGAAGTTGAATGGGATGAATCATTAGGTACACTATCTATTAATGGATCTAAACATTTACCCTATAATAAACAAATTTGGTTTCCTGAAGGTGATGCTGGCACACCTGCGATGGAATTGGTCTCACCAGAAGGACATGATCTTAATGAGTCTGATATGTTAACTTGGTTTTATAATGCGCTAAAAAGAGCATCTAAAATTCCATTTCAAAGATTTGATAAAGAGAATGGTGGTGGTAATTTAATATCGGAAGCCGCTGATATGACGAGAGATGAAATTAAATTTTATAATTATATTGGTAGATTAAGAGCTAATTTTAAAGAATTGATTGTAAAACCTTTAAAATTACAACTTTTGATTGAATTTCCTGAATTAATGGAAGATGAAATATTAATGAATCAAGTAGATATTTCATTTAATTCTAATCAAGTATTTGAAGAGTGGAAGAAATTAGGCAACTTAGCTAAGAAAGCCGAAATATTTGGAACATTAGTTGGTGTTATGAATGGTGAAAAACCATATTTCCATATAGAATATTTAATCGATAATGTATTTAAACTGACTCCTGAAGAAAAAGCTGAGAATCAAAAATATTGGGCACAAGATGCTTCTGCTGGACTTGCTAGTGGAGGTGGCGCAACGGAAGGTGGAGGCGGTGGTGGTGAAGGTGGAGGCGGAATGCCAGGCGAATCACCGGCTCAAGGTGGGGCACAAGTTCCTCCGGCTCAAGGAGAACCACCAACTGAAGAAACTCCCCCAGCTGAAGGTGGTGAATTCCAATTTTAAGATAAAAAAAAGAGAACCAATTGGTTCTCTTTTTTATTAATTTGTATCTACATAAAAATAAAAATAATCTCCTATGATTTTTTGTTTTAATTTAATATCAGGAATATCTTCAATTAAGTGATTGAAAACATTTCCATAATATGTAGTTAATTTTTTCACTTTAACTTTTAATGAATCTACTTTATCACCATTTACCACAAATGACATATCACTTATTGTAAATGCTAGTGATGTGGATGTAGATGGTCTTGGTCTTATAGATTGTTCATCTAAGAATCCCCAGATTGGTTCATATGATTTTATATCCTCTATATCGAATTGTACTCTTTTACCATCTAACAAAGTTGTCAATTTAATTTCTCTTTTAATTTCTATTGTTTAAATCTTTTGAGTGAATTTTCATAATCTTGTATATAAACATTATCACCAAGATTTACATCAAATTCATAAATATTATCCATAATTTTTATATCTAAACCAATTTAAATAGTTTTATCACGTTTAGATATATTATCCACCCCATATTTCTCTATTAATGTATTTTGCATTTTTTTTCTTACTTTCTTATTCTGTATTGGATAATCAACCCCAAAGTTTTTTCTGAGAGTTTTTTTCCTTTTTTCTTCCGAACATTTCCTACAATAATATTCACCCCACTTATTTCCGTATTTAATATAGTTTTTAAATATAACATCTTTCTCAATATCACACACGTCACACCTACATTTAATTTTATAATGCGACCCCCTAGACATCAATTCTATTGGAATTTGAATGTTCTCACCAATTGTTACATCATATCCTAAATCATCATAATATTGATAATTCGACTCACTTATTTTTATATCTATTACCCTAGTTAAAATCATAATTCGTTATTTAATATTTTTTCAATGCTTTTGAATTCTGTGTATGGAATTCTTATTAATTTTATATTGTTTTTAAGACAATATTCGGTTTTAATTTTATCGTTTGTTTTCAATTTTTCGAATTCTATTTCTGAATTCCATCTAGGCTCGAAATGTTGTATTCCATCATATTCTATTATTGTATTAGATTCTGGTAAATAAAAATCAAATTTTAATATCTTTTTACTCCTACAATCTTTGAATGAGTGCTGTTCAATATATTTTATATCCATAGTATCTAATAAATCCCTTATAACATTTTCACCAATTGATTTTATTTTACTACATTTCGGGCAAGATATATTACCATCTAGGTGTTGTCTGGGTATTTGAAAAAAAGATATATTATGTTTTTTGCAAGTTAGATTTATTTTAGTCCTAGCATTTGTATAGTTAACTTGTGAATAATCAAACGCGTCTATTCCATATTTTTTAATAGAACGTTTTTTAAATTCATCTATTCCTATTTTTTGTGAATTTTTCATGTTCTAAATACCACATTTTTTACAAATATGTCCACATAATAGATCCCAAAGTTTTACAAAAGTCTCTCCATGTTTTGGACATATTAGTTTTATCCTATCATGTACCTTGTTGGACATACTTATATCATATGTATATCCATATTTTATTAGATATAGATCATTTAATCTATTTAATATTTCTTGATGAGTTAATTTCTTTGACATAGAGTATATATTAAATAGACATCCGTACATACTATAAAAAATCCACCTTTATAAAAATAAGGTTTTATACGGAGATATATAACTTAATAAAAATAATAAATCTTAAATGAAACCAGTATTAGTTGTAGAAAATTCAACGAGTTCTCTTATTAGAGAATTTGTAGATACAAGTAAAAAGGATTATGTTATGAGTGGGATATTCACAGAATTTGGTATAAAAAACCGAAATGATCGTGTTTATACTGCGGAGAAATATTTACCAGCTCTTAAAGAACTAAATGAGAGAATAACATCACTTGGTGTTGTTTTTGGTGAATTTGACCATCCAGACGTGTTCGATCTATCTCTTTCTAGATCTTCTCACATTATTAGAAAAGCCGAATATTTGAAAGAAAAGAATTTGGTACATGGTGAGATAAAATTATTAAATACTTATTGGGGAAAAGAAGCTAAAGCATTAGTTGATGATGATATACCTTTATTTGTTTCTTCTAGAGCGGCTGGTATAACCGAATCTGATGGTAGTGTGTCATTGAAGAAGCTTTTTACATTCGATCTCGTTGGGGATCCGGGTTTTGCATCAGCAAAGATGAGTGTTAAGCCTCTTAATGAGTCACTAGGTTATAAAAACTTAGAAAAATCTAACTTTAGGATATACGAAATATCTGACGAGTCAAAAATTAATGAATTATTCAATATGAACAAAAATGAATTTGTCACAAAAGAGCAGTTAACTGAATATTCACAATATTTAGTTGAGCAATTAACTACCACTAAAAAGGAAGTTAAAGGTGCGATTTCTAAGGGCAATGTGGCTCCTAAGAAATTGGAACAATTATTAGAATACTATGAAGAATTAAACAAAGCTAATTCTCAGGTTGTTAAGTATTTAGATTACTTAGCAGAAAAATTCCAGTTAGTTGTTAACGAAAATAAATCGTTAAAAGAAACAACTAGTAAACTTATCAAACATAATGATTATTTAGCTGAAAATCTTGAAAAGGCTGTTAATTACAGTGAATATTTAGCTGAAAACGTAGATAAAAACATTGCTTATTCAGAATATATTGGTGAAAACGTAGATAAAAACATCTCTTATACAGAATATTTAGCTGAAAACGTAGACAAGAATATTTCTTATGCTGAATACTTAGCAGAACACGTGGACAAAAACATTTCCTATTCAGAATATTTAGCTGAAAACGTAGACAAGAATATTGCTTATTCAGAATACTTAGCTGAAAACGTAGACAAGGGGATTGCTTATTCAGAATATATTGCAGAAAGTTTAGATAAAAACATTGCTTATTCGGAATACATTGCAGAACATGTAGATAACTCAATTGCATATTCAGAATATTTAGCTGAAAATGTTGAAGGTAACATAGCTTATTCAGAATATATTGCAGAACATTTGGATGATAACATTTCCTATTCAGAATATTTAGCTGAAAATTTAGATAATTCTATAAATTATCAAGGTATGATAGTTGAAAAATTAAAAGGCTCTAGATTAAATGAAGGATTCGGAGAAGAATTTCCATCATTATCATCAGCTGGTTTTGAAGAAAATCCAGAAGAAGAAGAAAATCCAGAAGAAGAAGAAAGTCCAGAGTGCAAAGAATGTAATCCTAGAGAGGAAGAAACACCTATGGAAGAAGAAGAAGAAAATATACATGAATTTGAAGGAAACAATGATTCAGAATTGTCAAACTCAATTAATAAATTAATCGAAGAAGCTAAAAAACGTAAGGTTTCTGAAACAACAGACTTGAATTTCTTAAAATTCTTAAACAAGTCACAAGTAGATAGCTTTTATGCATTAAAAGGTGATGAACAGGAAACTGCTAAACTTTACATAAACGAAAGAAGTTATTTTACATCAAAAGATGTACTTAGCCTAATTGCAGAATCACTATCAACAAAGAACGAATCTCTTGAAGAAAGAGTAATCAGATTGATGCCAGAAAACATTAAGCCAATCTGGAATCAGTTAAATGAATCTTCTAAAAAATCTATCTTATCACAAGCTAGATTATACCCAGAAGATGTATTAAGAACTGAAAACCAAGTTGATCATTTCTGGTCAACAAGAAACATTAAGAAAAACGAATCAGTTAGTAAGAAACTAGTTGCACACGAAAGTTTAATACAAGAAGATAAACTCTCAGATAGTGATGTTACTGCTATTATGGAAAGATTCAAAAGCATCTAATCTATAAAAAATCCACACTTTAAAAAATTGATTTTTAAAGGGGCAATATATAGATAACAAAAAAAAAGAAATAAAAAATGTCAAACATTAGAATAGACACAAACAAAGCAATTAAGAAGTGGACTCCAGTATTGGAGAATATGGGTGTATCTGCTGATAGAATAGAATGGATGTCAGAAATGGCTGAATTCCAATCAATCAATGAAAACGCATATGTAAACGCTTCAAACGTAGCAGGTATGGGAGCAGTTCTTAATCCTGTTATAGGTTCATTACCAGGTAGTACTTATCTAGGTGGTGGAGTAGCTGGTTCAGGAGATGTAGGTCAAAACTTACTTCCAGTAGCTATGAAAATCGCAGCTCAAACAATCGGTTTAGATTTAGTAGCTGTTAAACCAACCCCAGGTCCAAAAATTGATTTACTTTATATTGATTTTCAATATGATGATACTCGTATGGGTGATTCAGATGAAAGACCACAGGTTTTTAAGATTAACTGTGGATCAACAGCTCAAATAGCAGCTATACAGACAGCTATAAGAACTTTCATGGGTAATCAATCACCAGTTATAAATGAAATAACCGGTGGTATGTCATCAGGTAGAATTTTTACTTGTATCAACTCAGCTGGTGGTGCTACTATTGGAACAGCATCAGCCTCTTTTCTTACCTCAGAACCATCTGGTTCAAAACAAGGTGTTGTTGAATTTTTAGGATTTTCTCGTATTGATGGATATCCAATTTTCAGAGCTTACAGACAACAAAACACTGCTCATACTGGTGTAAATCAATTTACCAATGCTTGGGGATTTGATCTAACTAGAAATACATTTACAGCAACTGCTTCTATGGTTTCACAAATTCAAACAGTTGGTACGTATTCAGCATCAACTAGTACTGTTGATTTAGTTTCAGCACTTGAAGATCATATTCCTGGTTTCTCAGCAAACTGGACATCATCAATTGGTGGTGCTGCTGGTAACTACCCAATGGGTCGTCAATCAGATGATGATAGCTACTCAGGTGTTATCGGACCTAAAATTTCTTCTAAAACAGTTGCAGTTGGTACTATTGAAGTATCTTCAGCTCTAAGAAGAACCGAAATTGAAGATATCAAAGCCAATACTGGTATGGATATCGTTCAAAAAATGGAATCTATCCTTGTTAATGAACTTTCTCAAACTATTTCTAAACAAATCGTTCAGAAAATATTTGAAATGGGTGATCTTAACAGATCAAGTGCTCCTTTATACTCTGGTACATCACCAGTTGCTTTATCGGGACAAACTATATTTGATTTAAATACAGCTTACGCAACAAGTCAATTAGGTGGTGAAACTACACACGCTGTTCAACGTAAATTAGTTACAAAGATTGCTCACGCGTCTAACTTCATTGCAACAGAAGGTCGTGTTGGTCCAGCACAATTCTTAATCACAAACGGGGGATTAGCAGCAGCTTTACAAGATATAGCTGGTTATACAATTAACCCTC
>TBL_comb47_HYPODRAFT_10007395_pt1 | contig 11532 bp, 10 predicted proteins | sample TroBogypolimnion_40_FD_10682 | JGI IMG/M metagenome (IMG submission 10682) | reverse complement strand
CTTCTACGCCGTGTGTCTCGGGATCGGCCTGATCGCCATCGGCCTCGCGGTCGCGGCCTTGGTCTCTCCCAACGTGCTCACGCAACGCGCGACTGGAGACCCGTACTTCGGCCAGAGCTCCACGCCCCCCGACGAAGCCGCCTTCTCGGAGGATGAATATGGTTTCGTCGGCTGGTACTCCCTCTACCTGGTGCTGGCGGCTGTGCCGTGCCTTCTCACGGCGCTGATCCACTATTTGACATAGCGTCGATAGAGCGGGTCTGCCGAACAAGCACATCGACCTGACGCGCCTCACGGTTTCTGTAGTAACCTCCTGCCGTAGTCGGCGCGGGTCATGCGCAGGGCGCTCGGCGCACCCCGGAGGGGAGGTAGCCTTGAGGTCATGGTCCCAGCGGCGGCGAAGCGCACACGTGCGCCTTTGGGCGGCATCCGCCTGCCTCGCGCTCGCGATTCTCGCCGGGTGCGGCGGTACCCAGGCCGCGACGAGCTCTCAGTCCGCGAGCTCGCCGGCCTCCGCCAACTCTTCGCCGGCGGCCACGCCGACCTGGCCAGGCCCCAACGGCGACCTGTCCACCTCGATCATCGTGCTCCGCGGCGCACTCAGGGCCGCCTTCGCCAGCGGCCGCGACGGCGAGCCCATGCGCATGCCGCCGGCGCCAGTCATCGCCGCGCTCAAGCGCTACTTCGCGACCGCCGACCCGGCGCAATTCAATGGGGCGAGCCGCGTCGCCTTCGTCTGGGCCTTCACCGACGTGCACGCATCGACAGCCACGCGGCAGATCGTCGACGCCTTCTTCTTCGCGGACGGCGAGAAGATGGTGGCCGCGGGCAGCATCGCTCCCGGCTTCAGCATCCATCCATCTCATGAGTCTCACGCGGTCGTCACCAAACGGACGTTGGCATGTGGATGGCCTTCTGAATCAGTGAAACCTGGGCTCAGGTGGTGATGGGCGCGCCGAACATGCGGATCACGCTGGCCCGCCAAAGCGTCGCAGCCAGGACTCGCAGCGGCGCTCGCAAGTCATCCGCGGGGCGCGGACTTTCTCGAGCGTCGCTCAAGTAGAGGAGGTAGCGATGAAGAAGAACACGATCTGCCTGTGGTGGTACGACAAGGACGCGGAAGAGGCTGCGCACTTCTACGCCCGGACGTTCCCCGACAGCACGGTCGGCGCGGTGCACCGGGCGCCTTCTGACTTTCCCGGCGGCCAAGCGGGCGACGTCCTGACGGTCGAGTTCACGGTGGTCGGGGTGCCGTGCCTTGGTCTCAATGGCGGAGACGCGTTCAAGCACAGCGAGGCGTTCTCCTTTCAGATCGCCACTGACGACCAGGCGGAGACCGATCGCTACTGGAACGCGATCGTCGGCAACGGCGGCGCGGAGAACGCGTGCGGCTGGTGCAAGGACAGATGGGGTCTGTCGTGGCAGATCACACCGCGCGTCCTGACTGAGGCGATGGCCAAGGGCGGAGATGTGGCGAAGCGCGCGTTCGAGGCGATGATGCCGATGCAGAAGATCGATGTCGCCGCGATCGAAGCGGCGGTGCGCGGCGGGGACGCGCCTGCCTGAGCCTCGTGTCGTCGGCGCGCCAGCCCGGCTCGCACGGGCTGCGAAGCGAAGTCCCGGTCCGTCCCGGGCGCACTGGTCCGCAACTGTGCGCGACCTTGCGTCGGGGTTGAAGGCTGATCGCAGAACCACGGCTGGATCCGACTCTTCGCCCAGCCGCACGCGCGGGTCGACCCACGCGTAGCTGAGGTCGACCAGCAGGTTGGCCAGGACGAAGAAGAACGTGACGAACAAGACACTTCCGACGATCACCGCCGGATCGCGATCGGCGATCGCGCCGAAGATCAATCTGCCGATGCCCGGCCGGCTAGACGCGATCTCGATGGAAGACCACGGGCCGGTTTCCCAAGGCGTCCCAACGAAGCCGATCGCGGACCGGGCATTTGGGTTGCAGAACGGTTGCAGACGGCAGGTGCCAGTCACGTGATGCCGGGTCGCGGGAAGAGGCGGCGGCGCAGATCGACGCGGGGCTGCGAGCGCCGTTGGCCGGGTAGCGACACGATCGACACCCCCGCCCTTCGGCCCGGACCAAGCTCAGGGCGCCACGGCGCCTGGTAGCACGCGACGCCCGCGCCGAGCACCGCCGACCTTGCCCGGCGTGAGCACAGGTCTAGGAACCCTCGGGGTCCGGTCTTTCTGGTAGCGGGGCGTGTGCAAAAGTGCTGCACAGTCCACGGTCCTGCGCGGGCTCGGTGCCGGGACATGCCCAAGCGTCTTGCGGAGTGGTGAGGCGTCCTATCCGCACTGCCTCGGCAGATCGGCGACGATCCTGCGTCTCTCGTCCGTCATGGCCCTCACCGGGCGCCTTCGTTGACCTTGGTCGGCGTGAGCCGGTCGACGGTGTTGACAAGGCCGAGCTGGCCGTCCTTGTTCCAGCCCCACGCCCAGAGAGCCGTCGCGCGTGGGGGCGAGCGTGCAGACACCTTGACCGCCGACCGGCGGCGAGACGCTCCACGTGTCGAGCAGGACCGCCGGGCGGCCAACGCTCCGTGCCAATCCGATCTCGCTGAGCGTGCCCCAGGCGCCGCCGTCGGCCATCACCACGTCGCCGCTTGCGACGACGCTGAGGTTGCGGGCGTGGCCGATGACGCTGCAGACGCTGAAGGTGACGCCGCCGGCACGCTTCGCCCCGCGGGCTACCGCACGATGAGCTTGGCCGCCCCCGCCTTGGCCGTCGCGTTCCAGGCGAGGTCCACGGCGGTGATGGCGTATGAATAGGTCCCCCGGGCCAGGCCGGCACTGTACACGTACGTCAGCGGCGCGTTCGTGGGGCGCAGCCCCACGTAGCTGGTCTGCAGCGCCCAGCGGCCCTTCTTGATCACGAGGGTCACGTATGCGCTGCCGCAGCCGGGCGTCGCGTCGTCGATGCGGAAGCTCAGCGTCACCGGTCGGCCGCGCCGCGCCGACACATTGTTCGCCCGCGCGACCGGGGCGCGCGTATCGATGTTGACGTAGCCGGCGTCGTGGGCCGGCTCCGCGGTGGCGGAGTCGCTCGCGTAGAAGAGGATGTGGTGCGCGCCCTCGGCCGTCACCGGCACACTGACGCTGTCGCCAGCCTGGGAGCCCCACGTCGCGCCGCCATCCGTCGAGAAGTGGATCGTGCGCCCCGAGCCGTCGCCCCCGCTCGCCGTGATCGGCACCGTCTGGGCGGCGTTCAGCCAGCCGCTCGCGGCGTCGGCCGCGAAGGCATACGAGCTCGAGCTCGTGGGGAAGGGGACCAGCGCGGCGGTGAAGTGGAGCCCGTCCCCGGTCCGCGCGATCTGGGTGACGGAGACGCCGGTCTTTGCCCCCGAGTAGGCTGTGCTGTTTGGGGTCGTCGCCGGGCCGANCGAGCCGCCGGGCTCGTAGAAGTCGCCGGCGTTCGCCGGGCTGCCCTTCTCGATCTCCTCGAGGCCGTCGGCCTCCATGAGCCGGACGAGCTTGTGGCTCGTGTTCGAGTTGTTGAAGGCGTAGTTCTCCCCCGTCCCGTCGAGTGTGGCGTCGATGTGCCAGACGAGCAGGCCGTCGGTGGGGAAGCCGCTGTCGTTGCCGACCCGCGAGCGGTCCTGGACGAGGAAGTACTCCTTGAACGGGTCGCGGGCCGAGGCGCCGGGCATCACGATGAGCGCGTCCGGGTCGGTGCCGCTGGGCGCCAGGGTGTAGCCGCCGGGCGCCCCGGAGCAGACCTGTGGCGCAAGCCAGTCGAGTACCCACTTGCTGAACCCGTTGTGATCGCCCCAGTTGCCGTCCATCATGTCGAGCCCACCGACGCCGCCGCTCGGGCCGACGCTCGGGTTGTAGTCGTAGAGGTCCGGCAGCCCGAGGGCGTGCCCGGTCTCGTGGATGGTCACCCGCGGGTTCGAGGCCTGCCGCTGCCACGAGTACTGGGCGAGCGCCTTGCCGTCGAGGCGGAAGCCCGGATCTGTCTGCCAGTGCGTCTGGTAGCCCCACCAGAAGGACGCGAAGGCGCCCTGGGGCCCGGTCCACACGACGATCAGGTAGTCGATCGTGCCGTCGCCGTTGTTGTCGAACTGGCTGAAGTCGGTGGTCGCGTCGTAGGACTGCAGGGCCTGCTTGATGAGCGCCTCGCGGCCGGCGTCCGTCTCGGCGACGGCGCTACGCGGCTGCCCGGTGTGGTACCAGCCGAGCACGGTGCCCTGAATGTCGAGTTGGCCGTAGGAGGAGCGCAAGTAGTAGTCGTGCAGGCTCTCGTAGGGTTTTTGCGCGGGGTCGCCGCTACCGAAGAGCATCGACTGGTAGGTCTGCGCCGAGACGGTCGGCGCGTAGTCCGAGAAGCTGATGAGCAGTGCTGGGATCTTGACCGTGCCCTTGGTCGGCAGGCCGCGCCAGGCTACCGGCGGCAGATCGAGCGGCGCGAGGCCGAGCGCTGCGCGCTCGAGGCGCGCCCGCGCGCTCTGCACGAGCCCGGGTGCGACCTTGTAGTTGCCCAGCGCCTCGGCGCGCCGCAGGGCCTCGCCGAGCTTGCCCTGGCGCTCGAGGCGCGCGAGCTCGCCGGGGCGGGGCGGCTCGAGCGCCCCGGCGGGAGCGGCCAGCGTCGCCAGCAGCAGCAGCGTCGGCAAGAGCGAGACCATGACCGTCCTTACGACTCGCATGGAGGACCTCCTCGCGCCGGACCGCGCGGGCTACCGCACGATCAGCTTCACCCTGGCCGCCTGCGCCATCGAGTCGCCGGCGACGTCCGTGGCAGTGACTGCATAATCATAGGCCCCCGGGGCCAGGGTGGCACGGAGCCTGTACGTGAGCGGCGCGTTCGTGGGGAGCAGCCCCAGGCTCACCGTCTGCAGCAGCGCGCGGCCCTTCAGGATCGCGATGGTCACATCGGCGCGGCAGAGGAGGCGGCGCTGATCGTGGGGCTGGCGCCTCCGGCGACGTCGAGTCCTGCCCCGAAGGCCGTCTCAGGGTACGAAGCAGTCGTGCAACAGGACGGCTGCCGGCAGGCGCTCGGCCGCCTCGCCGACGGTCACCACCGTGAGCGTCGCACCGATGCTCGGCGGCACCGTCGCCGCGCCCAGCTCGCACGAGCAGCCGTAGGCGGAGTCGGTCTGGAAGCCCACGATCAGATGGTCGCCGCGCCGGCCGACAGATGTGACCGTGCCACTGACGACGAGCGCAGCGGTCCTGTAGTCGGAGTAGAAGTGATCGCCCTTCATGGCCTCGGCCAGCTGATGGGGCGTCGCACGCCTGACCGTCATCCCTCTGACCGACTGAATGCCGCCCAGCACGAACCCGCCGACGCCCGCGGCGACGACGATGAGCACCACGACGGCGATGATCAGCCACCTGTACCTCTTCATGAGCGAGTACTCCTCATCGACTCAGGGAGCAGGAGCGATGCTACGCCGTTGCCTGACCGTGGCAACCGTACGCCCGCGTGCGCACGTCGGCACGTCGCCCCGCGGCATCACGCGCCACGAGCGACCGCCGCAGCAGCAGCAGGAGTGCCTGGCGGCTCGCCTCACGTCGTCATTGGCGCGGTTGCGGCTGCATCTGCCGCCGCCTCCGCTTCGGCCAGCGCGAGGGCCTCGTTGCCGGCCTCGATGGAGGGCCCGGCCGGTCCGCCGTAGAGTCTGCGGAAGATGTAGAAGCAGGGTAGCCCTGAGAGCAGCGCGATGGTGCCGGCGATGCCGTACCAGCCGATGTTGATGCCCAGCACCTTGAAGCCCGTGATGCCGAAGATGGTCGTGCCACGGTCGATCGCGTTCACGTAGATCGTGAACAGGACGATGAGGATCGGCGGGATGATCATGGCGACCATCCCCGCGGTGCCGAACGGGACCCTGAACGGGCGCTTGAGCCCAGGTTCCTTCGTGCGCAGGCGCACAGCGGAGATGAAGATGAGCACGTAGGACGAGGTGAAGAGGATCACGTCGATGACGACGAGGTTCTGGAAGGGGCCGATGATGAGGATGGCGTTGACGACGGCGAGAAAGATGATGGCGACCACCGGCGTGCCCCAGCGCTTCGAGACGCCCGCCACGCGCTTGGGGAAGAGGCCGTCGGCCGCGATTGCGAAGAACGGCCGCGCGCCCGAGGCCAGGTAGCCGAGGTAGAGGGCGAGATTGCCGAGGAGCGCCGAGGCGAGCAATGCGACGCCGAGGGCGGAGCCGCCGAGCGTGCGGCCGATCTCGACGAACGACACATACCCTCCGCCTGCCTGCGTCGCCCAGTGTGCCCAGTGTCCGTAGCCGGCCAGGCCGGCCACGGTGGGCAGCACGTAGAGGGCGATGATGAAGGGCACAGCCAGCATGAGGGCGCGCGGGATGATCTTCTGCGGGTTGCGGATCTCCCCGGACAAGGTCGACATCGACTCGTAGCCCGAGTACATCCAGACGCCGATAGCGAGGCCGACGCCGAGGGCGCCGCTGGTGCCGAAGATCGGCACGCCCGGCGGCGTGAGCGGCGTGAACGGGTTGAACTGCCACTTCGCCAGGCCCACGACGATGAGCACGACAAACGGCGCGATGATCAGCACCGAGAAGAGCGTGGAGCCGACTGCCACGAGGTTGACGCCCAAGACGTTGACGACCGTGAAGACGGCGATCAGCGTCCAGCCGATGACGTAGAACCAGAGCTGGCTGAAGTGCATCCAGTTCTGCAGGTAGCCGACGGCGAGCACGATGTAGACCGATGAGTCGACGAAGGTGGAGAGCGACCACCACCAGGCAGTCTGGAAGCCCCAGAAGTCGCCCAGTCCGCGGCGCGCCCAGACGTAGAAGCCGCCCTCGCCGGGGAGGGCTGAACCCAGTTCGCTGGCGATGAGCGCCATGGGCATGCTCCAGAAGATGGGCAGCAGCAGAAGGAGCAGGATGGTCAGCCCCGGGCCCGATGAGGAGACCATGTCCTCGATGCCGAACGAGCCGCCGGCGACGAGGATGTAGATCATGAAGAAGACCGTAACGAGGCGGACCTGGGATCGCTTCAAGCTCCTGGTCGCCGTCTCGCTTGAGAAGTCCGAGCTCATTCTTCCTCCTTCAAGTTTGCGAGCGGACCCGAGCGCGCAGATTCGTCCCGTGGTCTGCGCGCGGCTTCTCCGCACTCATGGGCATGTGGCTCCCACACGGCCACCGGCGCTTCCTCTACGAAGTTGGCGCGAAGCGACCTGTCGGCGTTGGCGGGCCACTCGGCGACAACGACGGCCGATCGGCGCGTGGCCTTTGCTGGCTAGCGCCGGCAACTGCCGGTTCCTTGGCTCACGCGCCAGATTCATCGTCGCGAGACCCTCCCTGCGGGTCACGTAGGCCGGCACCGATGGCCAAGCGATTGCACAGACAATCGGAAGGCTGGGCGTGGAGGTGGAATCGCAAGATGTCCCGTCGCGGAGCGGCCTAGGGCTGCGGCGCCGCGTCCCTCAGGTAGGCCAGCACCATGGCTTGCCAGAGCCGGTAGGTGCCCTCGTGGTCGAAGTGCTCCTGGTCGGCCGCGTACTCCACCGCGAGTCCCTCGACAATGGCGACGCTTAGTCCGGCGAGCTTGTCGAGATCCGGGGTGCCGCCGCGACCGGCCGCCAGCGTCTGCCGGTTGAGCTCCCTCGCCTCCGCGTAGTCGGCGGCAAGACCCGCGCGCAGCCGCTCGTCGCGCATGATGCGAGGGAGGAGCTCGTAGAAGGCGCGGAACCCTCTCCAGTCGGCGGAGATCTGCCGCTGTTCGTCGATGAGCACACACACACGCTCATCCGGCGACTCGATCTTGTCGAGTCGCTCGCGCAGGGCCGCGTCCTCGGACTGCATGAGGTCCTCGAAGATGGCGTCAACGAGTCCCTGCTTGCTCCCGAAGTAGTATGAGACCAGCGCCCGGTACTCGCCCGATTCCTCCTCCACGGCTTGGAGCGTCAGCTTCGAGTAGCCCTTCTCTGAGAGGATCCGTTTGGCGGCCTCGAGAATGCGCATCGCGGTCGCCGACGTGGCGATGTCCCTGTCCTGCGCCGTCCTCTTCCGTACTGCCACCTGATGTCTCCTCTCGAACGCCGGGTCTTGCGTCCGTGGTTTGTTTGGTCGTACAGTAAACACACGTCAATGCAAATACAAGAGGGCTGCCCCATCTCCTGCGCTGGGCGGCTCTAGGGCAAAGGAGCAGCAATGTCGCCAGCAGCCGATCGCCCGCTGACCGGGAGTCTCGATGGATCGACGCCCGCCTCACTGGGCCTCCGCATGCCGGCCGAATGGGAGCCGCACGAGCGCTGCATCCTGGCTTGGCCGACGGAGCTCCGCGTCGACTCTGTGTGGGGTGAGCACTTCCTGCTCGCCAAGGCCAGCTATGCCGCCGTCGCCCACGCGATCAGGCGCTTCGAGCCGGTCCTGATGCTGGCGCGTCCCGGCGAGGGCGGAGTGGCGCGCAGCTACTGTGGCAGCGACATCGACGTGGTCGAGATGCCCATCGATGACTCCTGGCTGCGCGACAGCGGCCCCATCTTTGTGACGCGGCCGGACGGGACGCGGGCCATCACCGACTTCGTCTTCAACTCCTGGGGCGGCAAGTATCTCCCCTTCGACGACGACGCCGCCATCGGCAGGAGCCTGGCCGAGCACTTCGGCGTCGAACGGTTCGCGGCCCCGATGGTGCTCGAAGGCGGCGGCATCACCGTCGACGGCGAAGGAACGCTCATCACCACCGAGAGCTGCCTGCTGCATCCGTCGCGCAACCCCGGCCTGACCAAGGACGAGATGACGCAGATGCTCAAGGACTACCTCGGCGTCACCAAGGTCATCTGGCTCAAGTCCGGGCTCGGCCTCGATGAGGACCCCGACACCGACGGCCACGTCGATGGCGTCGCCGCCTTCGTAGGACCGAGTCGCGTGCTGCTGCACATGATCCGCGACCCGCAGCATCCCGACTACGAGAACCTGATCGAGAACCGGCGGCGGCTGGAGACGACAGATGCGCTTGGGCGGCAGATCGAGGTCGTCGAGTTCGACTTGCGCAGCCGTCCGGTCCTGGTCGGCGACACGCCGATAGTGGAGAACTACGTCAACTCGTACTTCGCCAACGGCGCACTCGTGGTACCCACCAGCGGCACTGGTGACGACCTGGCTGCGCTCGAGGCGCTCGCGGAGATCGTCCCGGACCACGAAGTCGTCGGCGTTCCCTGCCCGGTCATCGGCTACGGCGGCGGCGGCATCCACTGCATCACGCAGCAGGTTCCCAGGGTCCCCTCGCTGGAGTAGTTGCGTCCCCTCTCGGGCGAAGTGGAAATCCCCGCGAGAACAAACGCGCTCGGGCACGGTGCCTGCCGGATCGAGGGTCCGACGTAGGGCTCGGCATCAAGGCGCCGCGGCGGGCGGCATGGCCACAGCGCACGCAGACGCCCAGCGATTGGTCCGCGAGTCTTCACGGCAGTGTCAACGTGCGCCGCCCAGTCGCTTGCCTGCCGGATGTGCCACAATGCTGCGCCTTGACTAGAACTGGGCGACGAGCAGCCGGCGACCGCTGCCCGACGGTTCTCGCCGCACACTGGTGCTTGGCGCGCCGGTGCCGTTGTCTCGCCGGGCGTCCCATTGCTGCGGATGAGGATCGCCCGGAATCGGCTCGCCGTTCTCGGTGACGCATGTCTTCTGCCCGGAGAAGGACGCGCCGTCTGCCGCCAGGGTGATCGAGAACGTGTACCCAAACCAAAGCGTCCCTCCGGCCAAGTGGTGCGCGAGGTCTCCGCTCAGGGTACTCCCGACCACGGTGCCTTTGAGCGTCGCGAAGGCACCGTCAGGGGCATCCCAACGGCCGCTCACTGAGCCTCCGGTCTGGGTGAACCTGATCCCGCTGAACCCGTCGTAGCCCAACCACACCCCGGTCCAGCCGAGTTCGAACTGCGCAAGCATGGTGCGCAGATTCTTCCACACCGGCCCCGAGAAGGCCTTGTTGCTCACGTACAGCCTCGTGATCGTCTGGGTGTCGACCGAGAAGCCGAACCACTTCTGCATCAACGCAAGGTCGGGAGGGTACTTCTGGGTCTCGGGAAGCTTCGTGGCGGCGTAGTTCATCGCATCGAGGTACTTCTGCCAGATGTCGTGGAGCTGCTTGACAGATCCTCCGGCCTTAGCCTTCCTCTCCAGCTGGTCGAGCCAAGGCAGGGCCTCCGTGGCGACACACCCCATGTACTCGATGTTGCGCTCCTGGTAGAGCTTGTCACCGTTGGACGGATCGTCGCCGTTGCTCTCCTCGAGCGCGTGGGTGACCTCGTGCCACACCGTCTGGCCCCAGGCGTTTCGCGCCGAGGCGGGGAGCGTGCGCGGGTCCTTTGAGAAGGTGATCACGTCGGGTTCGGGACCGTACTGGGCGTTGGGCGTACTGCCGTCCGCCGAGCGCAGGGCTGGATCGACCCGGATGGTGCACCCCGCGAGCCGCGCCCGATACTTGGCGAGCGCTCCCAAGTCGGTGACCTTGGCAAAGCCGTCGTTGTCCCAGCGGCTCATGAAGCCCTGCATCAGCGAGTAGGTGGCGCCGCGCAGCGTCTTGGGTGCCGCTGACGCCACGGACCCGGGGAGCGCCACGGTGCCGAACACCACGAGGACGCTGAGCGCGAGCGCCCCGAGAACCCCGCACTGCGCACCGCGGCCCGTCGCGACCCTGCCCCTGCTGCCCACGTCGCACCTCCGTAGTCTGACTGCCCCTCGCACAGCGACTCCAGCTCAAATAGTAGCATCGACGGCCCGGCGCCAGTGTGGGGCTCGGGGCCGCGAGAGCATACGGCTCCCGGTCGTCGGGTCTCCCTCGGTCCCGTCGCGATCAGAGAGAGAGCGGCACTGCGTCACCGGCTGGGCAGCAGTGGCGGCGGACGGGCGACGAGGAGGTGCCACCATTCTGTAACCCTGGTCACGTGCGGCGGGCCACTGGGAGCAGGCGCCACACGGCATGAAGGGGCAGCAGACGCGGCGAGCGCGGTGTCGCAAGGAGACGCAGCCGGCCCCATTCCGCGCCATCCAAGACCGAGCATTTGGGTTGCAGAATGGTTGCAGGACGGGGCTGAGCGGAGGGCGGCGCCGGAAGAATCCCTGGAAATGAGTGGTAGCGCATACGGGATTCGAACCCGTGTTACCGCCGTGAGAGGGCGGCGTCCTAGGCCCCTAGACGAATGCGCCACGCAAGAACGGGGCTGCGCCGCCAGGTGGTCCGGCGGCGGCGAACTAGGGTAGCACAAGTCCCGGCGGCGGCAAAACCTCGGAGCCCGCGGCTACGGGATGCCCGGGGCGGGCTGGTATGCTTCGCGGTACCTTCGGCCAGCCGACGTGGAGGGCTCCTTGGCTCGCGAGGCGCCGCACACGAGTCACAGCACACAGCACCTCACCGACGTGCGCACGCGCCGCGTGTACGCGCGCGTCGGCGACGGCTGCGCGACCTTCGGTTGGGACTACCCGGGCAGCACGCTCCTGCAGGTGAGGATCCTGCGCTCGGAGCGCGGCTTCGCGCGCGACGCCGAGGCGGGCGGGGAGCGCGGAGACGAGGGAGGAGCCGGCCAGGTCGTCGTGTACGACGACGTCA
>TBL_comb47_HYPODRAFT_10007393_pt1 | contig 11537 bp, 10 predicted proteins | sample TroBogypolimnion_40_FD_10682 | JGI IMG/M metagenome (IMG submission 10682) | reverse complement strand
ACAACTCTTGTTCGATCCATTAATCCTAACTCTGAAACATCGAACTTCTTTCCTTTCATTCTGGTTGAAGTTGTCCTTAAAGTAGATGGCTTGGCATCCTTAAATAGGATATAAATTTCTTGTCCGATATCCAATAAATCGAGTGTGCCTTTAACATCAACTTTTTTAACTGGAATCATTGGTTTTTGTACTAATTTCTTTTGTTCTGTAATCATAATAACCTATCTTTGTTGTTTGTACTAATTATGTAACAATGTCGTATTTTTATCTTAAAACATGCTGCAAAGTTAGTTCATTTGAGCTAACTTTGCAACACCTTATAAAAATAAATAGAACATTTGTTCTGTTTATTTCATTACTAAAACTATCATAAATTATGGAAGATGCACTGATTCAGAGAATTAAAGAAGTGCGTGTAGCGAACAATTTAAATATGACTCAGTTCGCAAATCGCATTAATTCAGAGCAAAAAACGGTAAACAATTATCTCAATGGTAAACGAAAGCTTAGTCTTGAGTTTGTTGAATCTGTAATTAGAACGTTTGGTCTTGATGCAAATTGGTTGCTATTTGGAACTGAAAATTACGGTCAGTACAATACTCACAAAAATCCACCACCAAATAATGACACGATTGATTACAAAGTGAAATGGATTGAGTTACTGGAAGAAAACATTGAACTACTTCGTAGGGTCACAGAATTCCAAGATGCGGAGAAGAAATTGGAAAATTCAAAAGGGGGTGCAGTGGCGATTGCGAGGGCTGCAAAAGTAGGATAATTTGTCCGGTTAGAAAGATTGCACTTTCATTGATCAGAAGTAAAATTGCATTTTAAATTACAGATAAACACAAACTTAATAAAATCCCACTTACAAACCACTTACAAATCAGTATTAAGTATCTGACACACAATGCGGATTTACAGTTTGCTAAACTGACGAGCGAGAAATTGCTCCACGAGTTCGAATCTCGTAGCTTCCGCAAAATAAAGCGTCGAAAATCAATTGATTATCGACGCTTTATTTTTTTTTAAAATTTAACGGTAACTCCGGCAAGTATATTTGTTCCCGCTTGTGGAAAACACCCGAAGTAGTTATTTACGTGTGTTGATTGATCGTAAACAGGATTTGCCTTGTCTTGTGAAATGTAGGGTGAACTCCATGCATTACTAATGTACATTTCATTAAATAAGTTGTTAATTAGTACCGTGATATCAAGGCTACGCATACCTTTAACAGGGAAAGAGTAGTTCAACCGAAGATTATTTAGAAAATACGCCGGAAGTTGCCTGTCACTTCTCCCTGTGTTATCTACAAATTGTTTCCCCACAAATACTGATTGCAACCCTGCTTGAAAATTTCCATGTGTGAATGTAATTAAGCTATTAGCCAAGATGTCAGGCGAAAAGGCTATCGGTGAGTTTTTATAAAGCTTACTTACACTTTCACCTGTAGGTATCCAATTATCGTCAAGTACATTCACTGTTTCAGTAAAATTAGAAATTTGTGTATGACTTAATGTCACAGAACAATCCCAACGTATCCAACTGATGGGCTTCACAATTCCTGTTAATTCTAACCCCGAACGGTAACTTATCGGAATATTTTCTGTCAATGCTTCACCTATATCGTTAATTTTACCCGTAAGTATCAGTTGATTGTGATAATACATAAAATATCCATTCACTCCCAACGAAAAAACATTATTGTGAAATTTATAACCAATTTCAGTGTCATAAAGAGTTTCGTAAGTTGGCGCAGTTGATGGTGTTCCATCTGTATAATTTGTCCTGGTCGGTTCGCGATTGGCAACTGCCAATGAAGCAAATATATCATTATTTTTATCAGGACGGTAAAAAACCCCAGTTTTTGGATTAAAAAAATTGAAAACCTTGTTTACATCCAAAACTTGCATAGCTCCTATTGCAGCATCCCAATTATCATTTCTTCCCTGCAATCGATAATTCACTCTGCGATATTGTAAATCTGCATAAACATTGAGTTTTGAAGCTATTTCATAATTTACTTTCACATAAATATTCGCATCGAATTTAGTTACTTTATTCCGATAATATTCTGTTATTGGTAGAATATTGTCACCCACATAATTTTTCACCCAGATAACATCGCCCCATTGATTTCCCCAGTAATTATTGGCAGCACCACCCAGTTGAGCTGAAAGCTTATCTTTCTGATAATTAAGACAGAATACTGCTCCTGCAAAATCATTTCCCATCCATTTTTGTCGCACCAAATCTGATTGAGTTACGTAACTGTTACCTACTTTAAATGAATCTATTGAATACTCAATGAGATTTACCGGACTCCATGGCTCATTCTTTTTATATTCTTCATAATAACCATCGCCACGAGTGTAATGCAAGCCTGCATTAAGAGTCAGATTCGCATTAAAATTATGAACAGCGAGAAACTGATAATTTGATTGTATGTAATTGTCTGTTTGATTTTTATAATAAACGGGATTGTTATTGGCGTCATCACCCATATATCCACAAGGATTATAAGTACGTGGATATGCCAAAGTTGGCAAAGCATATGAATCAACTCCATCCCATGCATGGTACGTTTTTTCTTTTCCGCCAAAAGTGATTAGTTTCAGCGTTGTATTTTCGTCGTAATAACCGGCCTGAACAAAATACGACTTCATATCCGCTGAGCCACGATCGATGTAACCATCCGAAGTGATGGACGATAAGCGGGTGTCAATTGCCCAATGGTTATTTAATAAACCGGAACTTGCTTTCACAGTTGCTTTTTGGGTATTAAACGAGCCATAAGAAGCTGATAGTTCTCCCGAAGCTTTTGGTGTATGATTATCTGTTTGAATATTTATATTGGCACCAAAAGCACCGGCACCGTTTGTGGAAGTTCCCACACCACGCTGAACCTGAATGTTTTCAACCGATGATGCTAAATCGGGAACATCCACCCAATAAGCTCCCTGTTCATCGGGGTCGTTGTAGGGTATTCCATTGATGGTGATGTTGATGCGTGAAGCATCTGTTCCACGAATTCGAAAGTTAGTATATCCAACTCCGGTTCCTGCATCGGATGTTACTACCAAGGATGGTGTAGTCGAAAGAAGATACGGAATATCCTGTCCGAGATTTGATTTTGATAAGGTGTTTTTGTCAAGATTGCTGTAAGCGATAGGTGATTTGTCAGTTGCACGAAGTGACTTGACGGTAATCTCGTCCAATGAAACTGATGTTGCTGTCAATTCTATTTCCAAATCAGTGTCAACTTTTACTTGTTGAATAAAAGTTTTAAACCCAATAAACGAAATTTCGAGCATGTAGCGATCATTTTTCAATCCGTCAATCCGGAATGAACCGTCTGTCGCCGTTTTTGCCGTTTGCAACTGATTTTGAATAATAACTTTAGCATTTGCCAAAGCATTTCCACTTTCGTCAAACACTTTTCCTTTAATCACGTGCTGACCAAATGAAGATAGAACCGAAAACAGCACGAATGCTGATAAAATAATTTGTCTCATAACCAATGAATTAAATGATTAATAAATTAGATTTTGAGAGCCAAAAAAGAACGGATGAATTTGTCTTATTCCCTTCGCGGAATTACCCGTGCAGGTTCAAAGGGTATGATCTCAGCCCGAAATATTAAGGCACCCCATTAAGCGTAAAGACACAATGTATTGCATCTATACAATATTTCAAAATGAAAGAAAGACAGCCCTGGAAGCGAGCCGAATTCCTTTCAGGGGACAAAGATACTTTATTTCCCCTGAAAAAGAAAAGAAATTAGGGTTTTTAGCAAAAACAAAAAATATACAAATTTGATTTTTAGCTCATTAGACAAGCCATAGCAATGCAGTAGAATTTCGAATCGGTGCTTTCACTCCGTGAAGTCAGCACAACGGGTTTATCAGGCCCTTGAAGTAACCCTGCCATTTCGGCACCGGCAAAAATAGATAAACCCTTGTAAAAAGTATTGGCACACTCAAAATTTGGAAAAATGAGAATATCGGCATCGCCAAGTACCGGCGTAGGGACGTTTTTAATGCTGCCACGTTCTGCATCAAGGGCCAGGAAAATATCTAACGGTCCGTCCATAATTACATCACCAAACTCGCCTTCACGCCACATTTGCATAATGTCAAGATAATCCTGCATATATTGAATTTTCGGATTGGCAACTTCGGTGGCATGAATTAATGCAACTTTGGGTTTTTTGATCCCAAATTTTATAGCCGTATTAATAGCATATTTTATCATAGCAGTACGCTGTATCAAATTTGGAGATGGAATAACTACCGGATCAGTGAAAAATATTAATTTTCGGAAATTGGGAATTTCCATTGCCGCATTATAAGTCATAACACGTCCGTGTTCTAAAATTCCTTTTTCTTTATCCAAAATAGCTCGCAATAATACATCTGTATTGACCAAACCTTTCATCAGAATATCAGCTTCACCGTCTTTGACCATTCTAACTGCTTCAACGGTTGCTAATTTTACTTCCGGTATATCAACAATATGCACAAAAGGTGATAAATTGTGTTCAAACAAGTGAGGTGATTCAATCGAAGCAACGTCGCCAATAAGAAAAGCTTCAATAATTCCCAAATCAACTGCTCTCAAAACGGCATCCAAGGTGTGTGAGTCAACAGCATTGGCTACTGCCATGCGCTTCCGGCAATTCACCTGTTGAAGATGAGAAGTTAGCTCTGCAAAAGAAGAAATCGACTCCATGGACGGTTGATTTTATGAAATAATTCCACAAATGTATAAATAATATTTTACTGAACAAACATAAATTTTTTTTATACGCTACAATTTAAATATTTGTTTTACAAGTTTTTATAAAACAATATTGTGTGTGAATACACTGCTTTCTAATTTTAATTTTTCATTCGAAAAACAAAGAAATCTTATTCTTTTAATCTTATTCTGATGTCAATTTGTAATAATCGAATAATTTTAACTTGCAAAAAAAACTTCGTTCAGAATCAATAATTAACGTTAAGCCAAAATTTTGAATCGTAGATATTGCAGGTTTATAAAAATAAGACTACCTTTGTGGCACTTTTTTGAAAAAGAAAGTGTGATGGGAAATTAAGCGACTAATCACTTAAAAATAAAACGCTTAAATTTTGAGTAACACAAAAAAAACAAAATGAAAACATTTGAATTAAAAGGAACAGTACGGACTGATCTTGGAAAAAAAGCAACAAAAGCTGAACGTGTAGCCGAAAACGTACCTTGTGTATTGTATGGTGGTGCCGAAAATGTACACTTTACTTCTACTGTAAGTGACTTGCGTAAATTGGTTTATACGCCCGAAGTATTTGTTGTAAATTTGGATATCGATGGAAAAAAATCGAAAGCCATTATGAAAGCTTTGCAATTTCATCCGGTATCAGACCGAGTTTTACACATTGATTTTTTACAATTAACAGATAATAAACCGGTTGTAGTTGAACTTCCAGTTAAATTGGAAGGTTTGGCCGAAGGTGTTAAAGCCGGTGGAAAATTGGCTTTGGAAATGCGCAAATTGAAAGTGAAAGGTTTGTACAATCAGATTCCTGAAAATATCGTTATCGATGTAACTGAATTAGGCTTAGGAAAATCAATTCAGGTAGCTAAAGTTTCTGTCGAAAATCTGGAAATTCTAAACGCTAAAAATGCCGTTGTTGCACAGGTTAAATTGACCAGAGCTGCTCGTGGAGCTGCTGCTACTGCAGGTAAATAATGAATTAGCTCATGAAGTTATGAGTTTTTCAATTTTTAGACTTTCTACTCAGATATGAAATACTTAATTGTTGGTTTGGGCAATATTGGTAACGAGTACCAAAATACCCGCCACAACATAGGTTTTACTATATTGGACGCTTTTGCCAAGGCGTCCAATGTTTTTTTTACCGAAAACAGGTATGGCTCAACTTGTACGGTAAAATTAAAAGGACGGACATTAATTCTGCTAAAGCCATCAACTTTTATGAATCTAAGTGGCAATGCTTTGCGCTACTGGATGACAAAAGAAAAAATTGAAATTGAAAACGTGCTGGTGGTAGTTGATGACATTGCTTTGCCTTTTGGAACGCTTCGACTGAAACCGAAAGGTTCGGATGCCGGACACAATGGCTTGAAAAACATACAAGATTTATTAGGTCATAACAATTATGCCCGATTACGCTTTGGTATTGGAAGTGATTTTCCCAAAGGTCGTCAGGTGGAATATGTGCTTGGAAAGTGGACTGCTGAGCAGGAAACTGCGTTGGAGGAACGCACAGTGAAAGCTTCAGAGATTATTCAGAGTTTTTGTTTAGCCGGACTGGAACTAACCATGACTCAATTTAATGGAAAGTAGTTGATTAATTAGCTAAATAACCAAACATGAAGACCGAAGTTCGCATAGACAAATGGTTATGGGCAGTTCGCTTGTTTAAAACCCGATCTTTAGCTGCCGAAGCCTGTAAAAAGGGGAAAGTAATTATTCAAAATACTCCTGTAAAACCATCCCGAAATGTAAAATTCGGAGATGTTATTTCGATTAAACGAAACCCTATTCTTTTCTCCTTCAAAGTATTGGCTTTGACAGAAAACCGCATGAATGCCAAATTAGTTGCAGGTTTTATGGAGAATGTAACCACTGCGGATCAATTGGAATTGATAGAATTGAGCAAACTTGCAGGACAAACAGGGCGTGATCGAGGTACCGGTAGACCCACAAAAAAAGAACGCCGCGAACTCAACGACTTTATCGAACCAATTTTTATGGACGAAGCTGGCGATTGGGATTTTTGAAATCCATTAATCGGCTGACTGGTTGATTCGTAAATTGTAAATGATTAAATTGTAAATCAGAAAAGTGTTTATAGCTCACAAACTTAAAAAAGAAAATATTTGCGAATATCTGCTCTATATGTGGCAGATAGAAGATTTGATACGTGCTTTCAAATTAGATATTGAAACAGTAAATCAGCAAATTATCTCGAAATTTCCGGTAAAAAATGAAATAGAACTCAAATCGCTTTACGAATGGTACGAAAGTTTGATTGAAATGATGCGACTGGAAGATATTCAACAATCCGGTCATTTACAATTGAATAAAAATATAATCATCGAGTTAAACGAATTACACGGACTTCTTTTGAAATCGGGGGTAGATGCGGGTTATAATGCAAAATTTTATCATATTCTGACTTTTGTCAATCAACTTCGTCAACAGTCAAATTCATCGTTGAGTGATATTGAACTTTGCTTCAACTTTCAGTATGGTATCATGACTTTACGGATGAAAAAATCAGAAATTTCACCCGAAACGCTTCAGGCACAAACTGAAATTACTAAGTTTATGGTGCTTTTGGCAAAGAATTATCAACGTTATAAATCGGGAGAATTAGATTTTGACGAGTAATAATGCATAAAAAAAATCGTTTATTGCTATAATTTATTTATTTTTGGACACGAAAAAATTAATACAACTAATCACATGAAAGGCATTGTTTTAGCCGGTGGATCCGGTACACGTTTGTATCCCGTAACGAAAAGTATCTCGAAGCAAATCATTCCGGTTTACGATAAACCGATGATTTACTACCCTTTATCGGTGTTAATGTTAGCCGGAATCAAAGAAATACTGATTATTTCAACTCCGCAAGACATCCATTTATATGAAAATTTGCTCGGTAACGGTGAAGATTTGGGGATGAAATTGGTATATGCCATCCAACCATCGCCCGATGGATTAGCTCAAGCATTTATTATTGGTGAAGAATTTATTGGCGATGACAATGTATGTATGGTGTTGGGCGACAACATTTTTTACGGTTTCGATTTTTCACGCACGCTGCGCGAAGCTGCTAACCTGAAAGATGGTGCAGTTGTTTTCGGATATTATGTAAATGATCCTGAGCGCTATGGAGTTGCTGAGTTTGATGTTAATGGAAAAGTACTGAGTTTGGAAGAAAAACCGCTGCAACCAAAATCGAATTATGCAGTAACAGGCTTGTATTTTTACAGCAATGATGTGATAAAAAAATCAAAAGGTTTAAAACCGTCAAAACGTGGAGAATTGGAAATAACCGATTTGAACCGTTTGTATTTGGAAGAAGAACGATTGAGTTTGAAAATGATGGGACGTGGCATGGCGTGGCTTGATACAGGTACGCACGATAGTTTGCTCGAGGCATCGAACTTTATTGCAACCATCGAAAATCGTCAGGGATTGAAAATTGCCTGTTTGGAAGAAATTGCTTTTCGGAACGGATATATCAGCCGTGAACAGTTGTTAAAATTGGCTGAGCCACTCAAGAAAAATCATTACGGCGAATATTTGATTAAAATAGCAAACGAATAAAGCTACCTGCCCCAGAAGTGGTTCAAGGAATAATTTATTAAAAAAAAGAGTAACACTAATAACTTTCCCTACACTCCCTTTTTTTCCGGGGTTGTGGGCTTCAATTATGGAAATTATAAAAACCCCCATTTCCGATTTGTTAATCATTAAACCCCGTGTATTTGCCGATTCACGAGGCTTTTTCTGTGAAACTTACAACGAAAAAACCTATCGTGAAGCCGGCATTGACCTGAATTTTTGTCAGGATAATCAATCAAAATCTTCATACGGTGTAATTCGGGGATTGCACTATCAACTTAATCCGCAAAGCCAATCTAAATTAGTTTCGGCAGCTTTAGGAAGCGTGTGGGATGTAGCAGTAGATTTGCGCCGAAATTCTCCCACTTTCGGACAATGGTTTGGAGTAGAACTGAGTGAAGAAAATCATCTTCAATTTCTTATTCCACAGGGATTTGCACATGGATTTTCGGTTTTGAGTGAAACAGCTTTGTTTACCTATAAATGTGATAATTTTTACAGTCCCACACTCGAACGCGGCATTATGTACAATGATGCTGACTTGTCCATCGATTGGAAAATCCCTGCTCATCAAGCTGTGATTTCTGATAAAGATTTGAAACATCCTTCATTCAAAAATGCTGAACTAAATTTCTGATTTTTAAAATTTTGCAATCAACCTTCAACCTTCAACCAGCATGCTAACTATTTTAATCACCGGCAGTCACGGACAACTTGGAAACGAAATGCAACAAGCGGCAATTCGTTATCCTGCTTTCAAGTTTATTTATACTGATGTCGAAGAACTTGATATTTGTGACAAATCGGCGTTAGATGCATTTGTGAAATTAAATGCAGTGAATGTCATTGTCAATTGTGCTGCTTATACAGCCGTTGACAAAGCCGAAGATGAAATGAAACTTTGCTATAAAATTAACACAGAAGCTGTTCGAAATATCGGCGAAGTAGCAACTGAAAACGGTATAAAAGTGATTCATGTTTCTACTGATTATGTGTTTGATGGTACAAATTACATTCCGTATACAGAAGAAGATACTGTTTGTCCTGCTACGGTTTACGGCAAATCAAAATTAGAAGGAGAAAAAGCTTTACTCGAAAGTTGTAGTCAAACGGTAATTTTACGCACGGCATGGTTGTATTCTTCGTTTGGAAATAATTTTGTAAAAACCATGATGAAGCTCGGTGCTGAACGCGATTCGTTGAATGTCATTTTTGACCAAATAGGCTCACCAACTTACGCTGCCGATTTGGCCAATGTAATTATGAAAATAATATGCCACGAAATATTCATACCTGGCATTTATCATTATTCGAATGAAGGAGTTTGCAGTTGGTATGATTTTACAAAAACAATACACCGCATTGCAGGCATTAGTTGTGACGTTAGTCCCATCGAAACAAAAGATTATCCGGCTCGCACACCACGACCACATTATAGTGTATTGAACAAAGCAAAAATCAAGAGCACATATGGAATTTGCATTCCTCATTGGGAAGAAAGTTTGGAACGATGCATCAAAATTTTAAAAAACACATAACAAATAAGTGCGAACTGATCTTTTTTAGTTCGCATTTTGTTTATTTATCGGTAAATATTAAAATCTTTCTTACTGATTCAGCAATTCATTCTACTTTTTTCTAACTTTGCTGCCTAACTTTTTTTGCAAATGAAAAAGACTCCATTCTTTTTGCTTTTACTGATTATCACACTTTTTCCCAAAAAAGATTTGCGAGCAGTACAAGCAACGCCGTATCCCATAACGATAACCCAGCCCGATGGCAGTACATTGACTATACGATTGAGAGGTGATGAGTTTTTTAATTATAAGACGACTTTAGATGGTTATGTTTTACTTCCAAATAAGATGGGAATATTGACTTATGCCCAACTTGATTCATTGGGTAAATTTGTTAGTAGTTCATTAAAAGCCAACGATATAGAAAATAGAACGGCAATAGAGGAGCAATTTATCCGGAAATTATCTAAAAATCCTGATTTAAGTAATTATGCAAGAATGGGGAAACAGAAACGCGCTCCCAAATCATATAATGAATTGTTATATCAACGTGGTTTTCCAACCACAGGGTCACCTCACTCTTTGGTCATTTTGGTGAATTTTTCGGATGTAAGTTTTGTTACTCCAAATCCTAAAACGGCTTTCACAAACTTATTGAATCAAAAAGGATATGCTACTAATGGTGGCACAGGTTCTGCTAATGATTATTTCACAAGTAGTTCGATGGGAGTTTTCAGTCCTCAATTTGATGTGGTTGGACCATACACCTTACCTAACCCAATGGCTTTTTATGGTGCAAATTCCGGTAATATAGCAAGTGATGATATAAATCCACAACAAATGGTGATTGACGCTTGTACATTGGCATCAGCTGCAGGAGTTGATTTTTCGCAATACGATACAGACAAAAATGGGTTTGTCGATAACGTTTTTATTTATTATGCCGGATATAATGAAGCCGAAGGTGGACCGTCAAGCAGTATTTGGCCGCATCGCTGGACTTTGGCCGACTACAATACGAAGTTTAATAATGTTATAGTTTATGATTATGCCTGTACATCGGAGTTACGCGGCAAATCCGGTTCGAATATGTGCGGCATCGGAACTTTCTGTCACGAATTTGGTCATGTGTTAGGATTGCCCGATTATTATGTAACTTCGGGTACTGATCATCACACTTTATCGGTTTGGAATATAATGGATTACGGTCCTTATCTGAATGCAGGACGCACGCCGCCAAGCTACTCGGCCTGGGATCGGTTCTATTTGAACTGGATGACACCGACTGAGCTAAAATCGGCTGGAAATTATTCTTTAGACACTTTATCCACGAGAAATAAATCATTTCTGATTTCTCAATACGGAAATCATAATCTGAATGGTTCAAATCCTGTTCCGGTAGAGTTTTTTGTGCTTGAAAACAGGCAACAAAGTGGATGGGACACATTTTTGCCTGGACATGGAATGCTCGTTTATCATATTTATTATGATCCCACATCTTGGGCAAATAATACCGTAAACAATGATCCGAACGCACAAGGCGTTGATATTGTTGAAGCCGATGGAGTGACTTTTACAGAAACTAACGGCTTAGATCCGACCTTGTCGGGCGATCCGTTTCCGGGAACTGCCAATGTTACTAATTTTTATCCAACTCTGCG
>TBL_comb47_HYPODRAFT_10007392_pt1 | contig 11538 bp, 12 predicted proteins | sample TroBogypolimnion_40_FD_10682 | JGI IMG/M metagenome (IMG submission 10682) | reverse complement strand
TAATATTAACTTGTTGAAAGCCGGTTACCATATTGGTATTGATACGATAGGACAGTCGTTGAGAAATGCTAATCTTCAATTAAGATCGGAAATTCCTAATCCTCAGTTAAACGTTTCAATTTGGAATTTAAGTAGCATAACGCCAAATTTCATGCAAGTACCTCTAGAAATAGGCTCTACAACTTATTCTCAATAATTTATTTTAGTCATTTAAATACTTAATTGAATAAATTTATAAAGTAATAATTATAATTTTATTTACTCATATCGGCAATATGTTTATCATATTCGTTATTCTTACACATATAAATATTTTGAACTATTCCATCATTAATAATTTTTTCAATATTTTCTCTCAGTTCAGTAAGCCAATCATATTTATCTTTCCAAACGTCATTTTGTAATATTCTAATTACACTAAACCCGTTATCATTAGCACAATTCATTTTATATACATCATTTTTTCTTGTATCGTTTGGTGGTAACCAATTTCCAACTTGAACCATGTGTTGTTTTCCGCATAATTCTATTATATTATTTTTATCAATAATAACAAAATCAAATGGTAAGAATCTTATATTTTTACACCATTCAACTTTATATTGTCTTTTTAATGATTTATAATATTTAATTAATTTATCTTTTAATTTTTTTTCAGTTTTATTAAAACAATTGGGACACCCAATTCCTTTTGTAATATCGCTTATGATTTTTTCATATTCATTATTACAATCAATACAACAAAATAAGTATTTTTTAGAGCTACTTTTAAATACTTGTCTTGGTTTAAGTTTATTATTAAGACTCCATAAAATATCACAATTTTTTACAGAAGCGAATGAGTTTTCGTAACACTTTTTACAATCTATTTCAATAGGACATAATAATTGATGAGAACAATAAGAACACCAGTGGTTTTGACATGATATATTTTTTAACACCATATTTATTTCGTGACCACAATAACATTCAAATATAAATGTTTTATCTGAACTTAAAAATACATCTCTTGGTTTTACACCTTTGCACATTTAAAACGCCGATTTAACAACGAAAAAAATAATACAAAAATGCAAAAATTTGATTAGTAGTCATCTTGAAATGACTATGAAGTTTAAGAATTTATTTCTCTACAAAATATGTTTGGTCTTTTTCCTGTTTCAAATACAGATTTGACTATATTTAACATATTTTGCACAGCATTCTTATCTCTGTTATGGAATATTTCGCTTTTATGCTTAACCGATTGACATCGTAATAGTCCATGACAGATTTCTGTTTTATTTTCCTTCTTTAATTTTGGTTTTTGACTTGGTCTTTCTAAAAAATGTTCTAATTCACCATTACAGCAATTACATAATTTTGATGTTCTAAATTCATTTACCAAAAATGTATTATAACCAGCATTTCTAAAAATCCTTCTAAATTTCTTACAAATAACTGGTTCTTTACCTTTCATATGATAATCACCTTTATCATAATCACCCATTACAAATATAGTTTTATCAGGATTTCCATATTTATTGGAAAAATTCTTAACCATTTTCAATTCACTTTTTTGAGTATTTGTAAATCTATTTAATTTGAATTTTCTAAAAAATGTTTGTTCGTAATGTGAATACAATTTATAATTTATGTTGTTCTTTTCAATACAATAATACATAAATTTCTCATAATCACATGTTTTACTATTTAATACCGATAATTCAGTTTCAATTTCCTTAATAGTTTGATTTTCTATTTTTGTTTCCTTATTTATTTTATCAATAATTTTATTGTATTTTTTCAATCTTGTTTCTAATCTTCTTTGATTTTGAGTATAACGAAAAGTTTGTAAGTTTCCATTTTCATCTTTAGAACCACAATATATTAAATCGCTATAATTAGGGTCTGCACAAACAACCTTCATATTTTTTAATTTTTCTGTTAATTCTACCTTTTCAATATAATCTATATTTTCTTCTTCGCAACATTTTTTATTTTTACAGGTTTTTGGTAATGGTTTTCCATTAGCATCTACTCTTACAAATAATACACAACAAGAAACACCATCAGTTCTAATCATATGCGAGAATGTATATTTTTGACCTTTCTTGAAAACTCTTTTATTTAGTTTGAAAAACTTATTCCACAAATTAACTTGATTATTATCTTTTTTATAATCTCTTAAATGTATTGTCGTTGGTTCATCACCCAAAAAATTAGAAATTAATCCACAAGTATCAATACATATATTTTTACTAATAATATTTGTTCTTAAAGGTAATACATTAAATAGTCTAATTTGTTTCTCTTCATTTTGTATTCGTATTTCATTTAATTTTTCTAATTCTATTGAAATATGAAACATAGAATGTAAAAACTCTTGGGTATTGCTTTTCAAATCATAATAAATATTGTCATTATCAAATCTTGTTTTATTTGGATATAATTTTATTCTTTCTTGAATAATCCATTTGTGATATTTTTCATCACTTGTTAAATGACCAAAATGCATTAAATCCTTTTTAACTTTACCAATTTCATCGTATAATTGTTTATGTAATTGTTTTCTTATAATTTTGTCTTTGTTTTCAGTAGTTATTTTTGCAGATTTGTCTTTTATACTGAAAACAATATTCACATACTTATTCAAATGGTCTATAAAATGTTCTTGAATATTATTATTAATATTTGTAATCATATCAATTGCTTCATAAGGTAAAACATAACTTAATTTATCATAATAAATAGTTTCATTATTAGAAATAGTATTAGAATAATGTTCTCTGTAAAACTCGGTTAATTCTTGTAGTTGTTCAGGCATATTATTTTCAGTATATCCACCAGAACCACATTTTCTAATAGTTAAAACTTTGAAAACATCACATATAAATTCTTTATCTATTACTGGAAATTTTAATTTATTTTCATAAAGAAAAATACAATAAAGTTTAATAAATTGATATGCATGTATAACTATTTTATTTGTTCTATTTACTAAATCACTTATAATTGGTAAAATAGTTTGGTCTTTCAAAACATTCTTAATATTATCCTTGTTAGTTTTCATATAATCAAAATTTTCTTCCTCTTTATTCTTTTCTTTAACTTTAGGTTTTGACTTTTTCATTTCTATATATTATATAAAGATTATTTCTTTAAATAGTATTATGTTGAAATTACTAAATCTTTTATAATAATAAAAAAAAATTGATATAAAATTATTTTTAGATTATTATTTGTATATTACAATGCCGAAATCAAAAACAAAAGAACAATTTATAATTGAAGCAACAGAAAAACATGAAGATAAATACGATTATTCTAAAGTTGTGTATATAAATACTGATACAAAAATTATAATTATATGTAAAGAACATGGAGATTTTCCACAAACGCCTTATAAACATTTAAAAGGTCAAGGTTGTAAATTATGCGGTAACATGAGAACAACCGAAAAACAAAGGGATACAAAAGATAATTTTATAAAAAAAGCAATTATAAAACACGGCAATAAATATAATTATTCAAAAGTTCAATATATTAATTCTAATACAAAAGTTATCATTATATGTAAAGAACATGGAGGTTTTACACAACAGCCCAATAATCATTTACAGGGAAATGGTTGTCCAGATTGTCGTTTAGATATCATGGGAAAATGGAATAAAAGCAACAAAGATGAATTTATTTCAAAATCTATAATTGTTCATGGTAATAGATATGATTATTCCAAAGTAGATTATAAAGGTTCTACAATTGAACTTATTATAATATGTAAAGAACACGGCGAATTTTCACAACAACCAAGTGTGCATTTATCTGGTTGTGGGTGTAATACTTGTGGTATAATTACTCGTTCATTATTAAAGAAAAAAACGCAAGAAGAATTTATAAACGAAGCAATAAATGAACATGGAGATAAATATGATTATTCAAAAATAAATTATACTGGAAATAATGATAATGTTATTATAATATGTAAAGATCATGGTGAATTTATTCAAACTCCTCATAGTCATTTATCTGGTCGTGGTTGTAATACATGTGGTAAAATTAGTAGTTCAATAAAACAGAGAAGTTCAAGTGAAGAATTTATTTCAAAAGCGATAATTATTCATGGTCATAAATATGAATATTCAAAAGTTGATTATATAAATAATAATACACAAATTATTATTATATGTAAAGACCACGATGAATTTACGCAATCACCAAGTGATCATTTATCTGGTTGTGGTTGTAATATATGTGGTAGAATTAAAACAACACAAAAACAAAGAAGTTCAACAGAAGAATTTATTTCAAAAGCGATAATTATTCATGGTGATAAATATGAATATTCAAAAGTTAATTACATTACCGCACGAGAAAAAGTAATAATAATTTGTAAAAAACATGGTGATTTCCCACAAATACCAGATGCTCATTTAAGAGGCACTGGTTGTCCAGATTGTAAACCTAACTATTCAGAAAAACAAATTAAATGGTTGATTTTTATATCAATATTACATAACATAAATATTCAACATGCTAAAAATGGCGGAGAATTTACAATACCAAATACAAAATATAGAGCAGATGGTTATTGTAAAGATACAAATACAATATATGAATTTCATGGGGATGAATATCACGGAAATCCAAAAATAAATAATTTGAATCATAAGTCATATTTTGGAATAAAATATGGAGATTTATATCAAAAAACATTAGAACGAGAACAACTTATTAAAAATTTGGGATATAATTTAGTTGTTATGTGGGAACATGATTGGAAAACAATAAATAAATCAATAAAGATATTACAAAGAAAATTTCGTTCTAATCATTAATTTGTTCTTGTGCCTTTAATTTTTCCTTTCGTTTCAAATATGCTGTATGACGCCATTCTTTTAATTTTTCTGGATTTGTTTCTTTTACCTTTTCCATATAATTTTTTGCTCTTTGTTTTACTATTTCTGTATTATTATCGTAATATTTTTTATGACGATGATTACTTGTATATGTTTTTAGTTTAATTTCTAATTCTTCATTTTTCTTTTTTAATTCATCTATCTCTTGTTTCATAGTGTTATATTCATCTATTGAAATATTCATTCTCTATATAAATATATAACATAATTTTAAATATTTTTATGTCATAATAATAAGTATGACATCAAAACATAAAAGCGAAGATTATAAAAAATCAGCAGTAGAATATTATTTAGTTGGTGATAAATCACAATTGGAAGTATGTGAAATATTCAAATGTTCTGCAAGAAGTTTGATGAGATGGGTTGATAAATATGAAAAAGAAGGTGAAATAAAAAGAGATAATAGAAAACCTGTAGCGTATAAAGTTCGTAAAGAACATGTTAAGTTTTTATTAGATGAAATAACTAAAAATAAAACCATAACTATGAGTGAATTAATGTTAAAACTAAAAGAAAAGTTTAATGTATCATTAAGTAGATTTCATATAAATAGAATTATAAATGATAATAATATTACTTTAAAAATAACAAGAATAAGACACGAACCAGTAAAAAGATTTGGAAAAGATATTGACATCAATAAAAAGTTAGATGAATTTTATGAAGAAATAAAACAATACAAATTAGAAGATATTATTTGTATAGATGAAACTTCTATAGGTTCATTACAAAAAAGAAAACATTGTTATAATAAATTAGGAAAAAGATGTATAATAAAAACAAGTTCTCAAGAAGTATTCAAAAAATATACAGGTATATTTTCAATATCAACTGAAGGTGTTTTAGGTTGGGATTTATATGATAAAGGTGGTATTGATAGTAATAGATTATATGATTTTTTACAAGAACATATAACAACAAAATTTAAGAATAAATTAGTAATTTTAGATAATGCAAGTTCTCATAGAAATGCGAAAATCAAGGAATTAGTAAATAAACATAATAATTTATTATATTCTGTTCCTTACCAACATTTTACAAATTCCATAGAAAACTTCTTTAGTATGTTAAAATCAAGATTACAAAAATTAGAAGGATTAAAATATGAAGAATTAAAGATAAATATAGCGAAAGTAGTAAGAGAAATACCAAAAGAAAAATATAAAAATATTATTAGAGGAACATATAAACGACCATTAGGATTTATAAGGAAACCATCAAACAGAACAAGAAAATTAAAAAATTATAAATAACACTTAAAAAGTCGGCGTTTTAAATGTGCAAAGGTGTAATATATTTTTAATACTCCAATAAATAGCTCTTGGGTTTAACATAAATGATTTTTCTTCACATAATTTACATTTAATATCATCGCATAATTTTTTATGATTACAGTAAGGACACCAAGTATCATTTTGATTTATATTTAATAAACTACTGTTAAATAAATGACCGCAATCGTTACAATTAAAATAAAATTTTTTATGACTATTCAACGCATATTCGCTTGGTCCTTTAGCATTTAAACTATAGTTCCAAAATTTCGCTTTTTCATGAGTTCCAAAGTTCATTAACCGTATTGATGTCAAGTAAGAATAATAATTCGACATCAATTTTTTCCACTTTTTAAGAAATATAAAATACAAATATTATTAAATAAATTAATGTAAATAATGAGGCAAATTCGCTGAATTTATTGAGATTAAATACTGACATCAATCTTTCTCTCTATGATTTTATTTCAATATCTCAATCTCAACAATAAAATATATTTATAAAATATACTTTCCAAACAATTTCAACATTTCAAAAGAAATACGGAGAGAAACAGAACTAATTAGTATTTGAAATTATAATTAAGAATTATATGATTTTCTAGATGATTGAGAATTTCTAGATGATTGAGAATTTCTAGATGATTGAGAATTTCTAGATGATTGAGAATTTCTAGATGATTGAGAATTTCTGGATGATTGAGAATTTCTAGGCGATGATTTTCTAGATGATGATTTTCTAAGAGAATGTCGAGATTCTTCTGATAATAGAGATGAACCATAACTACGGTCTCGTCTTAACTCTCTTGCGTTTTCGACTTTCGTCGCTTCTAATTCTTCGGCATTTTTTTTATCAACAAGATAATTATTATAATTTACACCATCTGGTCGCAATATATCTTTATTAATATTACCTANAGATTTACACACAGATCTATTTTCATTATTTATTATATTACATCTTAATTCATCAAAATAAACATCTTCATTTGTACGCCGTTTTTGAGTAAGATTATAATTTCGTTTTCGGCGAAATGTTGGATATCCATTCCGTTCTGTACGCTTATATGCTGAATCGTGTTCTGGTATATATGTAGTCCAATCATCTTTTCTTGTAAATCTTCCGCCCTTTTTATTACGCCTAATTCGTCTTCCCATTATATAAATATATTTATATAATTAAAAAAAATTGATATACTAAATTAATATATAAAATATATTAACATAACCATCTAATATGAATAAAATTTCACCATCCATAATTCGTTCTGAAATTTTCAATATGACTATTAAATTTTATAAAAAAATGGAAAAATATGAAATCTATTGGGATTTATATCCATCTTGTAACAGTCCAACAAATTTTGACGAATTAATACACAAGGTTTATAAAATAATAGAATATGAGAATTTTAATATTATGGATAATGAAAGTATACATAAGAGAATTTCATTAATCATACTAGCATCCTATTATATTTTAATAAGTATTAGCAATGAAGGATTTGTAGATAGTATGTTTATAATTGAAGACTATATAAATGTATATAATGAAGGATTTATTAAACAATTACATATTAAACATCGAGAAGTTCCATTAATTAATACAATAATAATGGAAGAATTGAATTCTTTGTAACAATAACTTGTAACAATAACTTGTAAAAATAACTAAAAAAATTGAAGATAAAAAACATCTTATCATTATCTTCAATTCAATCAACACAAAATGACACAATCAACTAAAGTCATCGATATGGAATCAGGTGGAGGAATTATTATGGCGTCCATAGTTCCGCCATTATTAGTACAAGGTTATGCAAATACAAATGATATAAATGAAAACGTAGCAGAAAATTATACAAGATTATGTTGTTGTGTATGTATATTTATATTCTCATTCCCACTAATATTCTGTGATTTATATTACGCGTCTAAATATCACGAGTGTCTTAAACAAACTAATTATAGTATGGAAATTTCGATGTATTCTTATTTGGTTACTACATCCATCCTCAGTATATTAAATGTATTACTAATAATTTTTATAATACTAACTATTAATCCACAAACAACGACTATACTAGACAATTGGTTAGTTAAAATAATTGGAAAAATCAATATGACGTTCAATATGATTTGGACTCTTTGCGGAGTTATAATATTTTGGGTATATTTAAATCAACGAGAATGTTCTCAATCAGTCGATAATTATTTGAAGATTAGTTTGATTATAAAAATATTAATATTATTTACGAATGTGATAACCGATGTATGTACGAAAAATAATTAATATATTGGTTTGATTATTTCTTGGTTTGATTATTTCGTTTCTTGCTTTTATTTTTATAATTACATTTATTCTTACTTTTATAATTACTTTTTTTATGGTGTTTTGTATTTCTTTTTATCCCCTTTCTTTTCTTTTTTGTTTGAATGCTTTTTATTTTAAGGATTTTTTGTTTTCTTACTTGTTTATTTCCTCCTTGATGAGCTGTATTATATAACGGTTTCATTATTTTATTAAATACTTGCGTCCTTAACGCTAATAACGCAGTCTCAACACGAGGTTCAAACGATATTTGAGAACAAGAATAATCCATATTAACAAGAATTTTAGCATTTTGAAAATAAGAATATAATACATCTGTATTGAATTCAAATATCATATTTCTTAATAAATCTCTACGTTTATCGATACGAGGTCTTAATGATAAAGCAGGTTCTATAGATGGATCCATAACAGAATATTGATATGTAAATTCTGGGGTTATTCTAGTTCCATTGTAAAACCATCTAATATATAATAAAAAATATGGACATGACAATAATTCAACATTCTGATCATATTTTATTATATAATGTTGTCCAACTTGTGATATTAATTTTCCTATAGTATAGGTTCGTACCTTTGATGGATTATCATTTAAATATGGATATTTTCCATCTAGATAATTAGTATGCATAGAGTCAATTTTATCTTTATTTTCTTCAACAAAATTAATTGGTAATAAAATACTTGTTTCGCATAAAAAAATTATACCTCTGCTATTAGATATTGGCGGAATCTTAGAATCATCTGCAATGTCACTAAATTCTACTCCCTCAAATCTAATTGATAATCTTTTCGTATTATAATATCATTAAGACTTGATGTAATAATCATATTACTCTTATCAACATTATCACATATTGATATTTCTCCGAGTGTATTTGGAAGACTATACATCGCAGCACTGTCCTGTGTTACATCTGGTCTTAATTTATTTGATTCTGATATACGATTCAATTCTGTTGTTAAAGCATCTATATCTATATCTTTACCACTATCATGACATAATAAACCAGTTAAATCTTTAATATTCTTAATAGTATTTGAACTATTTGACCAACTACAAGCACCTTTTGGAGAATATAATAATCTAATTAATTTTTGTATTGGACAAGCCATTTTGTAATATTCCAGTGATGTGAGGGAACTACCAGTAAAAGTATCTTTTACATCATATCCGCCATGTGATGCTACAAATAGAAATACGTTTCCATTTGCAGGATTTTCATAATCATAAGGTACTTGCTCTTCGTATTTAGTAAAAAATCCTTTACTTTTTAAAAAGTTGGTTAACGAACCAAATATACCACTTCTTTTGTTTTCTTCGTATTCTTCATTTAATAAATTAGTTTCTGTTTCTTCTAATACTTCGGGAAATTTTTGAATTTCTTTTTCCATATTACATACTTCACTTTCTATAGTTTTATAATAAGTTTCTTGTTCCTTTGATAAATTTTCTACTGTAACAGGTAAATCATCTAAAACTGAATTAATTTGTGATATACGTTCGCTTAATCCAGTAAACCATATAGTAGGGTCAATCTTTGGTAACGCTTTAAAATCAAGAGGAGGATAAGTTTGATAACGCGTCATTAATTTGCCTTTGGGTATATTTAAACTAGTAGGATTTGTAGATGATCTTTGAATAAATTTTTCTCCTGATGGAACATAACCTGATTTTTGTTGTACACGATCATTACCAAACCTGTTTTCACGATTTGTAGTTTTAAAACTATCACCATATATAGATTCAGATTCATTATTATATCTATCTCGTTGTTTATCTCCCATAATATATTATACGAACATTATTTTGAAACAAGTCGTCCATTAATTCTTTTCCATCTCGGAATATATTTATTTTCCCCAATATGATTCCCATTACAAAATTCTCCTTCAATAATAATCCCTCGTTTATTTTTCATTATTCCATACCCGTTTATTTTATCATCTTTAAACATTCCTTCGTATGAAAATCCTTTACTATTTTTTGTTTTCCATTTGTATGAACCATAACCATCTCTAATAGAATGAATAAAATTCCCTTTATATGTTCCACGAGGACTTCTTTTCTCTCCATAACCTTCCATAATACCATACCGATATGTTCCTTTCAAAATAGTACCGTCTCTTAATATAGCTTGTCCTTTTCCGTGAAATCTTCCTTGTTCAAATTCTCCAGAATAAGAATCGCCTTCTCTTGATCTATCGATGCCGTAACCGTGTGGTAATCCATATAAAATTTGTCCTTCGTATGTACCATAAAAATGTTCGTATTTAACTGAAATAATATGAATCATATTAATAGGAACTACATCAATAGGAATCATATCAATAGGAATTCTTTGCATTTTCGTTATAACGAGAGATAAACAACTGTTATTAGTATTTGGATAGAATAAAGCGTCTTCAATTTTTTTAATTATTATAAAGAAAAAATAATTAAACAAATACAAACAAGGAATATTGAATTTACATAATGTGTTTATTACAAATTGTGTTTATTACAAATGGGTTTAAATAGTGTAATTATGTATTGCTGTATATATTTTTAATTTATCTTCATCTTCAATCTCTTTAAAAGTGCTTACAGTTAATATACCGATATGTTTAGTAATATTAAATAATGCTTCAATATCATTTTGATAATCGATTCCTTCAAAAATACTACTATCGAAATTTTTCATCTCTTCGTAAAATGGTTCGTTTGTGTCTACATCTTTTCCTGACTGTTTTTGTAAATAAAGAAGAGCTATTATTATGTTAGTAAATTGTGGTTTTCTAAAAATATAATCTCGATATAAAGAATATTTATCCAATATATCGAAATATTTGTCATTCTCTTGGACTGAATTTAATAGTACTTGAAATTGAGATTTAGATTGAGATTTAGATTGAGATAGTGATTGTGCCATTCTTAAAGATATATGTAACTGAGTTATAATACAATAAGTACGAATTAATTACTTCAATTTTTTACAATTCACCTGTTATTATAATCTCTTCATTAATTAATGAAGGATAGTTTATT
>TBL_comb47_HYPODRAFT_10007391_pt1 | contig 11541 bp, 11 predicted proteins | sample TroBogypolimnion_40_FD_10682 | JGI IMG/M metagenome (IMG submission 10682) | reverse complement strand
TTCCATCAAACATCACCGGAATGCCTGTTAATTAATTTGGTTTCATTAATGAAATGTAAAACCTGTTTGATTATCAATATCTCCACTTTTAACTTCATGAGAACTTCTTCCAGTGTATTTATGCAATTCCCTTGACATAACATACTACTGTAATTTATCATTTAGTAAAACATTGTAACTACTTCATTTGCTTTTGGGATAGGCGAGTTTTGTCGTTTTCTAAGGAAACCTAAATTATTGCAATATAAATAAACTAACTTAAAAACTATGAAAACCAAAAGATGTATCTTTATAATGTGTTTTATTTTAATTAATTACGGCTCTTTACAAGGACAAAACAACCTATTATTTAAAAACCCATTGATCTTTTATAATACTGATATATTAAACTACCTTCAGATATTATATAAAAACCAACAATACGCTAAAATGTCAAAGTTCCTCTATGGCCCCAAAATAGAAAAGCTAAAAGGGGATAAATTTCTGGAGGAATTATCAAATTCCAAATTCGGCTACAAAATTAAGAGGGTGGGAATTGTAATTAATGGTACGGATTCATGGTCGCTTACATACCAACGATCTATTTTTGGATCTCAGGAAGTCTTTCATATAAATTGTAAACTTGTGAATGATACCTGCAAGATGTATTTAGATGATAAAGTATGGCAGACTGTATTTAGTCGAAAATTAAACCTTGATAATTAAAGAGGATTCGACGCTGATATAATCGACAAATACTCAATGCACAATTTTCGGATAACAAGAGACAGTTGTTTATCCCGTGTTCATTCCACTTTGTTAGAGAAATTAATCCCAAGGAAAATATAAATTTCAAGAATAATTTTGCCGATTAAAGTCTTTTTTTATAATTATTCAGCTCTGCTTCCACCTTAAATTCAAGAAAAGTTAAAATCTGAGATATTTCTTATCATCCTCAGAATAGCGATAAAATATTTTACTACGCTTGTGATCAAATCGCCAACACTTATGATTGTTTTAGCCACAGTACGGCAATGTATCAATAATTATTCTAAATTAGTCATAACCAATTAAAATCCATTTATTTAGCACCCTTTATTAAACTTAATACAATTTTATTTAATATATTTGGTGACCAATTAGCTGAATTCACATAGTTCCTTTAAAATAAAATAACATCTATAACTAAACCTATTCGGACCCTCTGAAACACGAAATTTGGAAATTTCTTCATTAACCAAATTTGTTAAGAAAAAAGATAATCCTGCAAATTCCATTTAATAAATTAGGTACATATAATCTTGATACAACTGATTAACGCATTAAATTTGAATAAATAACCATTTAAACAATTCTCATGGCAATCATTGATTTGGTAAAATGGATGCCTCAGGGCACCCAAACTATCTATGCTTACAGATTCCCTGAAACAAACCTAAGTACCTACACGCAGCTTATTGTGCAAGAGTCACAAGAAGCCATATTATTTTCAAAAGGACAAATAGCAGGAAAATTTGGACCAGGTAAATATACGCTTAATACCGAAAACTTACCGATATTAAGAATTTTGTATGGATTGCCATTTGGAGGAAAAAATCCATTTACTGCTGAGGTATGGTTTGTAAATAAGCTTCAACCATTTAACATTGATTGGAGTATTGATCGAATGGATATACATGATGCTGATTACAATACAGGAATACCCCTTGTCGCAGAAGGAAGGTACGGTCTTAAAATAATTGATGCCGAGCGGTTTTTAATAAAAATTGTCGGTACTAAAAACTTATTTGATCAAAATGATTTGACAGACCAGTTTTATGGAGAATTTTCTACTAAAACAAAGTCTGTCCTAATGCAATTTATGATTAAGAATAACATTGGTTTAAAACAAATTTCAGCCCATTTAGAAAGTATTTCTGAACACTTACGTTCAATAATGCTACCTTTTTGGGAAAATATAGGCTTTGAGATAACTAAATTTTACATAACCAGCATTGGCATTGACCGATCAACTGATGTTGGCAGGCGAATACTCGAGGCAATTTCAAGACAAAGTGCTCAAGCAATTGGTGGTTATACATGGCAACAATCACAGGCCTTTGAGGTGGCAAAAGACGCAGTTGATGGAATATCAAATAACTCTGGGGGCTTACTTGGAGCAATAGTTGCGTCTAATATGATTAGCGGCTTAGGAGGAGGAGGAATCATGCAACCACAGTACAATCAGCCGACTTTTAGTTCTAATAATCTTGGTCAGGAAAGGTCGACACAGCCAATTGTAACTGCTCATGAAATTTATTGCTCAAATTGTTCCAAGAAATACTCAAATAAATTAAAGTTTTGTCCTTTTTGTGGAGATGAGTATTCTCCATGTCCAAAATGTGGAACAGATAATGATAAGAATGCAAAGCGTTGTGTTAGTTGTGGACAATCATTGATACTGAATCTAAATTTATGCCCGAATTGTAATACTCAGATTAATCAAGGTAGCGGTTTTTGCGGGAATTGTGGCAAACCAGTATCTGAAGGAAAATGTAATCGTTGTGGTGTTNAATTGGCNCCAAATATAAAATTCTGTTCAGCTTGTGGACAAAAAAATGCATAACTCTAAAAATACCGTTAATGAAGACAAAATATATTTATCCAATCTTTATTCTNTTGTNAGGTGTCGCATTGATAATTCTTAGTTTTTTGTANTTTGGAAGTAATCTCGGATTAGATATTCTTATCCTTAACATTTTTGTTTCGTCAATTATTTTTTCCTTGTTTTTTGTTGATTTATTACTTCCTANATGTGATCTTCAAGATAAGTCCCACAAGATCGTTGGTTCAATTGGCATAAGATGGTTTGNGACATTCATTTATAAGTTTCTGGCAGTTGGAGCGATGATAATTTTCATCTTTTTCATTCCCTTGGATTTTAGTGGTCAGATTTTAATTCAGGGAATTCTATTATTTACTTTGTTGGTTGGATTTTATGCTGGGGTTACTTCTTCAGAGCAGGTTGAAGGGATATACATTGCTGAAAAATTAAATCTGATGCAATTGGAAAATATGAAAAGGGCAACAAATAAAGTTCTGAAAAAGATTGATATAATAGAGAATGTTCCTTCAGTCATTATTTCTAGATTGACTGAATTATTTGAAAACCTACGATATATTTCACCTTGCACTAATCAGGAGGCAATCGAATTAGAAACTCATTTCATATTGGAAATGACAGCTATTTATGATAATATAAATGAAATTCCTCCGAATTATGATAAAACTTTAATAGGTATCAATAATTGCGAAAGAATTTACAAGGAAAGAAAACAGATTTTTACAAACTAATCTTAAAATTTAAGAGTATGAAAGGTAAAATTTTCCCGGAATCAAGTAATGTTTTTCAGGATCAGGCTAAGGTTTTATTTAATTATTATCAGCAAATGGCTGAAAAAATTGTTTTGGAAGAAGAGCGGTTTGAAAAGGAAATCGCAAGCTTACAAGAAGAAGAATTAGTCTTAGATCAGGATTTGGCAAAAGCCAAACTTTGGAAATGGATCCTTTGTATTCTCATCATTCCTTTTATTATTTTCTTAGTGAAAGAAAAAGGAATTGTCAAGCGAATAGATCTAATTAAAGGACGAATATTGGAATTTCAAAAATTATACACCGAAATTTTCAGAGATTACCGGGTTAGTAAAATTGGCATTGCTTATGTGCCAATTGCAAATCAAATAAAGTATGAGAATAAGAGTTTTATAGTGGACCATACTGGATTAGTTGAGGAATCGGAAATCAAATTGCAGTTATCAAAACAAAATGATTTATTAATTCAAAAGATTGCCGATTTGGAGAAATTATCAACTCAGGCTCCCTTCGTTGAAAGTTCCAATGATGTTGAAGAAATTGATTCAGAACAATATTCTCGTTCTATGCAGCAACTGAATCAACATGATTATTTTGGTAATCTTGAGAGATCACTTCGAACTATTTCTTTCTGCATGGATGATTTAGATATAACCTCAGTTTCATTACCTCTCGTAGCAAACAATAGTAGTTATCTTGATTTTATAAGAGAGTATTCAACTTCTGAGATACCAGATGGATCACCGTTGTTTGAGGTTTTCGATACTCAAAAATACGATCAGGATATTGCGAAATTTCAAGAACTCAATAAATTAAAAGATTCACTTTCCCGACACACTGCACAATTTGAGGATGTACTTAAAGGGCTGATGGTTACAATGGCAAATTCAGTGCAAGCTGTTTCAGCACTGAAAGTTTCTTCAACCAACAAAATAGTTTTTGAGTCTAACAAAGTCTTATACAAAATCTTAAAATCTCCATATAATCATTATTCCCCTGTTTTAGAATCATCTGAAATTGAAAGAATTAAAAACGAAAGTTTTAATTATGGGGAATCCGTGCAGGACTACATTCCATTTCAATTAAAAGATAGTTCTCGAGCAAAATATAATTTGCTTTCCGACTCGTGGGTATCGGAAGATGGAAGTTCAACGAATTTTCCCTTCGGAATACATCAAATCCAGGAAGAGATTGTTGCACCAATCGTTCAGAATTTAATGAATGAAACCAGAATTGAACGTTTAAAAATATACAATCACATTAAAGACCAAAAAATAAACTACTTAAACAAATGGCATCAGGATACAGAAGATTTTTATGGCCGTAACCGGGCTGAAAGTGCTGACCTGATTAATTTAATGCGTGAAAGCTTAAGAGATTATGTCACTGCGTATAATACTATGGCTTCCTTGAAAAAAACCGAAGATAGTATGTCCCAATCTGATGGCTCCTTAGAATCCACTGTTGTAAGTTCAATTAATAATGAAGCTGAAGTATTTGCGGCTTTTGAAATACAATCAAAAGAATTCCAAAATGTTCAATTAGAATTTGAGAATTATATGGAACGTCTTAAAGAAGATATTGACAATAAAGCAGAAAAGTTTGAACATATTGACTACTATGATGCACTTCTCCGCGACGGTAATTTTAGGGAAAGCGCTATTGCAGCAAGCGAGATTCATGAACTTGATGAAAGAAGGAAGCCTCTAATTTCAGTTAATCCACTATTTGCCCGGGATTCCGAAATGTTACCAGCTCCAAGTGTTGAGTCTCTAATCTATGAGCACATGTCTCTAAATCTTCCAATTATTGCAAAAAATGCACTTCTTGAGCTTGATCAGGATTTAAATATATCGAGCTTGGCCGGAGACGAAAAAAACACGAAAGCTCCCTCAGTTGGGAAGAGTTTAATAAATCTAAACAAATATGATGGCAATACTATTGATCGGCCCCAAAAGGGAGAAGACTTAGTAGAGCTAGAATTAATTAATCTGCAAAATACTACTGAGATCAATGAAGATGTTGAGTTTATTGGTGAAGATGAGAATGAAACAGAGGATGATGTAAATTTTGAAGTTGAAGAAGATGATAAAATTGAAGTTGTTGATCCGTTTACAAAAAATAATCTTGAGAAATTGTCAGATTCAGAAATAAAAGATCACCTAACCGAATTGGGGTTCTTACCCATGGAAAATTTCAACAGAGAAGAAGCCATAGAAGCAATCATCGAGGCAAAATCAAATAGATTAGATCAGAATGAAGTTTAAAGTGTGAGGTGAAATGATGATCCAATTAAAATCCGGGAGGTTTAGTTTTCTTTCTTAATTAAAACACATTTTAAATAATTTACAGTTGTTTTAAATATGAAATAAATTTCAAATAGCTAATAATTAAAGGCATAAATATAAAATTAATTTAAATAAAAAATTATGGCAACATTTAACTATACTGTCGATACCCAACCAATGGCTGATGAAATGAATAATGTTTCACGTCATGTGAATGTAACTACAGGGGCGGTTGTCGCTATGCAAACGGCTGTTATCGCAGCTGAAGGAAGAGCGGCAGACCATGTTTGCAATAATGTTAATAAGGGATTTTATTCCTTGATTCGCTCACAAATTTCACAGAAACTCGCCAAATTTCAAAGTGAAGTTGATTCAAACATAATGCAACTAGTCCAACAAAAAAAGGCCCTTCTAAGCATAAAGTACCGTATGGAACGTGATTACAATATGATAGCTAAACGATACACAAAACTTTTTAACGGTCTTAATGCTAATTTGAAGAATAGGATCTTTGAACTCGACAAACCTACCATTGATTTTGCGAATAAAGAAATAGAAAAAGTTTCAAACAGAACGAAATATCTCACAGCTACAATACCAATATCGCAGTTGGAATCCATTTCCACAAGTCAAAAAATAATCGCTTCAAATATCAAGCAAAAGGGATTAAATGTTATTAATTCAATGAAATGGTTTATTCATGAAATGAATATTCAGAAAAGAATAACTGATGAGATATTAATTAATGATAACAACATTTCAAAAGTTGGAACATCTTACATTCCTATTGTAATTTACGAATGCAACAGAGACAGGACCGAACATAAAAATATTGAAATTGTAATCAATGATACCGAATTAAACAATCTTGTGAGATCTGTTATTAAAAATAAAGTTTATAGTGAATTTGAGAAAGTCAAATGGTCTAAAAACCTTAATTTGTCACAAGAAATTAATAGTGAATTCAGTAAATTGGTATTAACATCTCCTCACTCTTCAAGGGTAAATGATATGTCTCTTCGACTATTTCAATCCAATAATTATCTAACCATTTAAATGATAAAGGCATGAGTTATTCACGAAGTTATAGCGAAACTGTTTATAAAGTTGTTTCTAAGACAGTTAGATATGATTATCCTGCCTCTGAACGTGGTGGAAGCAGTTCTATTTATGTGGAAATTGAAGCTGAAATACCCGTTGATGTAAATATCCATGTAGATACAAACCCGTTTGACAACAGTGTTAACCATTGCGGTAACAATGTTGACTTACTTACTACAGCAGTAATCGCAACAGAGTCGGCCGAAATTATATCCAAAGAGCTAAATTCAAAAAAAGTTGCCAATACTATTATTGGGGGATTTTTTGGTTACATACGTTCAGAAATAAGCCAGCAAATAGCTGAACTCACTCAAAAGGTAGATGCTCAAACAATTCATTTAAAAGAATTGATGCAATCATGTATCTCTAAGGCAAAGCAGATGGAAGGTGATTTTCATCGAATTTCAAGTCGTTATGTGAAAATATTCGAAGACTTAAATAACGAATTGTCAAATAGGATTTACGAACTTGATAAACCTGCATTTATCTTTAAGAAAGATACTGATAGTCAGAAAATAAGAACATCTGAAAACGATCTGGTAAATACAATTTCAATATTTGGTATAGAAAGCAGCAATCTAAATTCTCAAATTACTTCTTCGATTGTAAAAAAGAGAGCGTTAGATACTATCTACAAATCTAAGTTATTCCTTTGGCAGCAAAAAAAGTTAAATACGACAATTCAGCAGAGTATGCTTAATGAAAATGTTGCTTGCTCTATGTATGTTCCTGTATGTTTTATCGAAACAATCAATGTTAACAATCAAATAAGTAAGGGTGTTTTTAGTGCAAATTATATTTCTTTCCTTTCCTCAAAGAGTCAGATAAATGATCTTCTTGAAAAGTTTTCAAAACCCAATTTTGGATGGTATAACCTTGAACAGGAGGAACAAAAAAAAATGAGTTTGTATCTTAATACAGAACTTAATACAAAATTGAATGATAATGATCCACATTCTTTACGCGTTAGAGAAATGATACAAAAGATTGTAAACTTTAATTCGATTAAAGCTATTAATATTAAACAAAATTAAAATATTAGATCATGAAAGAACTTAAAGAATTACGTTTTAATGAAACAAATATCCAACTTAAGGATAATCTAGTAAAAGGGTCTATTTTGCCGGAGAAAGTTGCTGAACTTGGGAGAACAATAACAATTCAAGGTAATTCAATTATTGAGGGAGCAGTTTATGCACACAAATTAGAAATCCAACAGGGTGATTCTGAAATTAGAGGAGCAGTATTTACTCAGCTTGAAATGTATGTCAATAGTGAAGCAACAGGCAATATATCTTTTATAAAAAGTGTTGGTTCGGCAAATTCAATAGTCTCAAGAGCACAGAATTGTAATCTAACATTTCATTGCGACATTAATGCAAAGAGTGTTACTTTATACAACGCATTTGTTGCCGGTAGTATCTATGCTGACGAAATCATTTTACAAAATTGTGTTGTTATTGGCGGTGTATTTGCGACTCAGAATATTGACCTTACCAATACAATTGTGGGCACTTTTAACAGTCCATCAGTTAAAGCAGCCCAACAAGTATGGTTATTACTTCCCAGTGCTTTTACTATTGAAAAGATCATTACTATTCCTGGAACAAAATTTTATAACCTTAGTTTGGCGGATCTTGGTTCTTTATACAAAGGTGGCAAGCAATCAGTAAATTCCGGTAAAATTGAAATGAACCTTAATGCTGATGGCGTTAAAACTACTCTAGTTAGTGAAGATATGCATAAAACGGTGCGGAGTTACACAGTTGTTGGGAAGGTTTTAGCTGCAGATTTGTTAGATTTTGATAAATTTCAAAATCATTTTTTGATTACCGCTGCGAGTTTAAGTTCTCAAATGCTTAAAAACTATGATCTTGGGGTTGATGATAAGGGTGTACCTGTACCCTTAACTATCGCTAAAATCAGAAACTTCTTTTTTGAATTATTAAATGGAAAAATTGAAGTACAGGTGATTAATGGAAATTTTGATATTTCTGATATTACAAGTAAATTCAATTGATATATTTATGTTAAGTATAAAATAGGCTTAAAGCTTAAGTCAGTTGAGAAACGTATTTTTGAGTATATTATTTATTGCCGAATATAGTATTTATTAGAATTCTTTGGCCCTTATATAATTAGAGTCTCGTATTGAAAAAGTTACAGTTTTTTTAATCATAATGTATAAAACCCTATATTTATGATAAAATCAGTTTGTTTTGAATGTGGAAGCGAAAAAAGCTTCAATGAGGATAAATTAGGGAAAAAATTTAAATGCCCTAATTGTGGAAATATTGTTCAAATCATTGATAAAAAGCCAAGATTTAATTTAGCAAAAGAAGTGAAACTTACTTCTGCNANTAATCCTGAAAATATTGAAAAACCTATAGAAAGTANNTCCAAAGNCAANTTAACTCCCTTACCATCTCAATNAANTNGNATTNNTAAAATACANTCTCCNGNTACTAATTTGCCANCNGTTTCANCTTCCCCNTTNAANCTNATTCTTGTTGCNGCATCACTNATTATTNTAACNGGAGGANTATTATTCTATCTNTTATGGNTNAAACCNTATTATGAAGATAAAAATGCCAAAAGGTATTANACATACGTAGATAATCTGATTATGCGCTCCTCTCAGGTNGTTGGGGTAGATTATAACATACTCCAGAAATTGAACTATGGAACAGAGCTTATTGCATATAACCAAAACCTTGAAAATGCTGAATGGATTTATGTTAAGGCGAATGAAAAAAAAGGATATATTTCCACACAATTCATGTTGAATAAACGTGATTTCTACGAACTTAATGGAATTTTTGGTGATGCAGAATCGAAAGAAGTTATTTATAATGCAAAATGCAGAAAAGCTTTGCTTACATATTTTCAGGATAGTATAAAAAGAAATATTATGGGTAAAATTGATCCTCAAATTCAGCTTGAAATCTATGGAACTCAAAAAAACAGAGAAATTTGGCAGGTTTTTTCAAGAGGAAAGGATGTTAATCCTAATACTGTAGCATATCCGAGAATTACTAACACAAATTCAAAATTTAGTGATTTTGCTTGTATTATAAAGAATATATCCACAAACAAAAGGAAACTTCTGATTTTTTCATTTTCGGAATCAGGAGTTCCTAATCTTACTTTTGAATTAGATGCCCCGGATGAAGGCTTAATTTTATCTATTACAAGGCCATTTAGAAATGGGAATAATCTGCCTGTAATCAAATATACAAATTAATCCAGATGGGTATTAAAAAGAGAGAGCTTGTCCTATGGGTATTAATACTATTCCCATATCTCTGTCTGGTTCCAGCATATTTTTATTATTTGATACAACTGAAGCAAATTGAAAATTCTACGATGATTATAATAAACAAGGGTGATTTTACACTTTCGCATTATAATTTTAAGGGGGAGTTGCTTCAGAAGTCAGATATAGCATTAGGTAAAAATCCGGGGAATAAATTAGAAATGGATGATTTAAAAACACCAGAAGGTATTTTTAGGATTGCAGGATTTGAGAATTCCTCGACCTGGTCCCACGATTTTAAAGACGACACATTAGGGCTTATCAAAGGTGCTTATGGTCCTTATTTTATCCGGCTTAGTGTACCTGGGCAAAAAGGTATAGGTATACATGGAACTTATGATGATAAATCTATCGGGTCACGTGCCTCGGAAGGATGCATCCGAATGCATAACCAGGATGTCACAAGATTAGTAAAACATTTGAAAACTGCTTCTATTGTAATTATCATCCCGGGTATGGAGGACCAGAAAGTAAATTATGAGTGGGTTAAATAAATAGAAGCATTGCTGAATAAAGACCAATAAATTAGATATTAAACAAATGGATTGCTTATTTAAAGCTTAAGTGATGAAAGAAATTTTAAAGCAAATCGAAGGGAACAAATTGCTTTTAACTGTTCACAGTTCTCTATATGAGAAAGATGCGATATTAAATGCTTCGTACAATTACACTGACAAATGCTACATAAATATTGAGCCAGTTGGACCCCTTACTGAAATTTATTTTCAGAGAAAAAATGACCTGATAAAACTTGAAGATATTGCTTTGGACTTTGGAAATAGTTTAATAGATCATCAAGTCAGATTGAATGTCGGAAGAGAATTTAAAGTAATTCGAGAGACACTTGTAAATAAGGCCTTTTCATCAATAAGTAAATAGTAATGAGTTATCAAATCCTACCATTTCGGTTTGAAAGAATTGAAGAAAATGTCTTCATTTCTAATGAAGTCGGGGAACACTTATACTTGAATATAGAAGATTTCAACCAATTCGTTGAGCATGAACTTCTACCAGAGGATAAGTCTTTTAAAGATTTGAAAAGTAAACAAATAATTGCCGACAAAAATATTGATGATGTGACTGAGATGCTTGCAACCAAGTATAGAACCAAAAAGCATTTCTTAACTGAATTTACAGCATTACATATGGTTGTTACTTCTCTAAGATGTAATTCCAATTGTAGCTATTGCCAAGTATCAAAAAAGGATTTGTGTGATATCAGCTTTGATATGACAAAGAAAACCGCAAAAAAAGTTGTTGAGAAAATATTTGAAAGTCCGTCTTATAATATTAAGATTGAATTTCAAGGTGGTGAACCTTTGTTGAACTTTGATATTGTTAAGTATATTATTGAAAAGGCAGAATGGACCAATCTTTTTAAGAAGAAAAATCTTGAATTTGTTATTTGTACAAATCTGACTTCAATAGATGAGAAAATGTTGAAGTGGCTAAAGGGGCATAAAATATATATTTCAACATCAATTGATGGTCCAAAAGAATTACACA
>TBL_comb47_HYPODRAFT_10007390_pt1 | contig 11542 bp, 13 predicted proteins | sample TroBogypolimnion_40_FD_10682 | JGI IMG/M metagenome (IMG submission 10682) | reverse complement strand
GAGTGTCAAGTAAAAGTCGACACATGGGTTGAGTGGTATAATACTCAGAAACAAATTTTCGAGAGCGTAAAATGACTGATCAATTAGATACTGAAAGGGTGGCTAGATTGGAAGCCCAAGTAGAAACTATTAAAGAGGATGTTAATGAAGTGAAACACGACATTAAAGAACTCCATTCTCGAATTACTACAAGCAACAGAGAAATTGTTGACAAGATTGATGCAATGCAATCTCGTTTAGAGCACAAGATGCAAGCAAATGCTCAAATTTCTCAAGACCAACATGCTGAAATCAAAGTTCAAGTTGTTGAAGATCTAGATAAAATGAACACCAGAGTTTCCTCTCTTGAGCAGTGGAAATATTATGTAATTGGTGGCGCAATTGTTATTGGATACCTTATTGGACATGTAGATTTTTTCGAAAAATTCTTTAAGTAATTTTTGCAAGAGTCGCAAGAAGCAATCCTTTGGGATTGCTTTTTATTTGGTAATAAGGTATAATAATTATTATGCTACATATCGACTCAAAATACGCATCGCAACTCGGCACTAGACTACGCAACTTTACAAAGAAAAACGATTATCTTTGGAACTACAGTTGTCCAGTCTGTGGCGATTCAAAAAATAATCCTCGCAAAGCCAGAGGGTTTATCTATAAGTTTAAACAAGATCTACTTGTTAAATGTCACAAGTGTGGATACAGCACAAATCTTGGTAATCTAATCAAACATGTTGATTCAAATTTGTATGATCAATATGTCGTTGAACGATATAAGAATGGCGCTACTCGATATAATGATCACAAAAGCGTTGAAGAGTTTGTCAACGATACGCCAATTTTAGAGTTAGAAGACGACACTCTAGAACCACTGACACGATTAGATAAACTTCCCGAAACACATCCAGCAGTTGCTTATGTTGCGAAGAGACTTATCCCCAAAGATAAGTGGAATCTGCTTTACTTCTGTTCTAAGTTCAAAAAGTATACAAACAGTGTGTCGTTTAAATTTACTAATGAAGAAGATGATCATCCAAGGTTAATAATTCCTTATTTTAATTCTTTCGGTAAGGTAATTGCCTATCAAGGTAGAGCATTCGGTAAAGAAGAACCTAAGTATTATACTATCAAAATTAATGAAGACGAGGAGAAAATCTATGGATTGGAGCGAGTCGACTATGCGGAACGAATCTATGTGGTTGAGGGACCTCTTGATTCGTTGTTTCTTCCAAATGCAATCGCTGTGTCAGGAAGTAGTTTTGATACCCCTACTATTAGGAAGTTGCTTACTAATGCAACGATAGTAATGGACAATGAACCTCGAAGCAAAGAAATTAGCAAACAACTTGCTAAGTATATTGACAAGGGGTATAATGTAGTGATGTACCCAGATACGGTGCAGGAGAAGGATATTAATGAAATGATTTTATCAGGTAAAACACCTGCTCAAATCTTGGATCTCATAAATACAAATACCTTTTCGGGAATAGAAGCCAAATTAAGATTTAGTACATGGAGAAAGTGTTGAGAGTTAAGTTAATTAGTTATTCAAAGGCATTCGAGACAGAGCAAACTACTACCGATTTAGTTGCTTTCTGTGCCAGAGTTTCAAACCCGAGTAATCAAAACAACACAGATACATCAGAGAAGTTAATTCGTTATCTAATAAACAATAAACATTGGTCACCATTAGAAATGGTATCAATGTGTTTAGAGATTGAAACTACTCGTGATATAGCGAGACAAATTTTAAGACATCGCTCTTTTTCTTTTCAAGAGTTCAGTCAAAGATATGCTGATCCAACAAAAGAATTAGATTTCGTGTTAAGGGAAGCCAGATTACAAGACAACAAAAACAGACAAAATAGTATTGAAACTGACAATCCAGCACTTCAAGCATTTTGGGAAACACAGCAGAAGCGTGTTCTTGAAACAGTAAAAAGTGCATACGAATGGGCGATTCAAAATGGTATCGCAAAAGAACAAGCAAGAGCAGTACTGCCAGAAGGATTAACTGTTTCTCGCTTATATATGAATGGTACTTTAAGAAGTTGGATTCACTTTATCGAATTACGCAGTGCTAATGGCACTCAAAAAGAACATCAGTTGGTAGCTAAGGAATGCGCTAGAGTTATAGCAGAAGTGTTTCCTCTAACAACTGAATTTGTAACAGAATAATAATTATAATTGGAGTAATATATGGCAGATGTCGTTCATGGTATCAAGGTAGACTTTTCTCGTGATTCATTGTTTGATGAATTAGGTTTATTGAGATTGAGAGAGTCTTATATGAAAGATGATGAAGTAAGTCCTCAAGAACGATTTGCTTTTGTTTGTAAAACTTTTGGAAGCGACGAAAAACATGCGCAACGACTTTATGAATACGCAAGTAAGCATTGGCTCTCTTACTCTACTCCCATTCTTTCTTTTGGTCGCAGTAAGCGTGGTCTGCCTATATCTTGTTTCCTTAATTATATTGAAGATACTGCGGAGGGATTAGTTGATAACCTTTCCGAAACGAATTGGCTCTCTATGCTTGGGGGTGGTGTTGGTATTGGGTTTGGTATTCGCTCTGCCGATGATAAGTCTACTGGGGTTATGCCACATCTTAAAATGTATGACGCTTCTTCTTTGGCGTATCGTCAAGGTCGTACTCGTCGTGGTAGTTATGCTGCCTATCTTGACATTAGCCATCCCGATATCATTCCTTTTCTCGAAATGCGTAAACCTACTGGGGATCAAAACCTCAGAACATTAAACATGCATCATGGGATTAATATTCCTGACGCATTTATGGAAATCATTGAGCAGTCAATGATTGATCCAAACTTTGATGACTCTTGGGATCTTGTTGATCCAGCATCAAAGGAAATTCGTGAAACTGTTTCAGCTAAAGAATTGTGGCAGAAACTACTTGAGTTGCGTATGATGACTGGTGAACCATACCTACACTTTATTGATGAATCTAATCGTAAGTTACCTCAATGGTTGAAAGATAAAGGATTAAAAGTTCATCAATCAAATTTATGTTCAGAAATCATTCTACCAACAAATGAGAAGCGTACTGCTGTTTGTTGCTTATCTTCTTTGAACTTGGAGTATTACGATGATTGGAAATCAGATAATAACTTTCTTAGTGATGTCGCATCAATGCTTGATAATGTTCTTCAGTATTTTATCGATAATGCGCCTTCAGCAATCAAACGAGCTAAGTATTCTGCAATGCGTGAGCGTAGCATTGGTATCGGTGCTTTGGGTTGGCATGCTTACCTTCAGCGAAATAATATTCCCTGGGAAAGTCCACTCGCAGTTGGAAGAAACAAACAAATCTTTAAACATATTAGAGAAAAATTAGATGCAGCTAATAAGAAATTGGGAAAAGAGCGTGGCGAGGCTCCTGATGCGGTGGGTACTGGAAATAGGTTTAGTCATCTTATGGCTATTGCTCCCAATGCTTCTTCTTCCATTCTTATGGGGAATACTAGTCCTAGCATTGAACCTTATCGTGCCAATGCGTATCGTCAAGATACTCTCTCAGGTTCGCACCTGAACAAGAATAAATATCTAGATAAGATTATTAAGGATAAATGTGAAAATGACACTAAGTTGGACTATAACGAAATCTGGTCAAGTATTATCGCCAATGATGGAAGCGTTCAACATCTCGAAATCTTGGATGACTGGACAAGAGATGTTTTCAAAACTTCAATGGAAATCGATCAGCGATGGGTTATACAGCATGCCTCAGATCGTCAAGAATATATCGATCAAGCACAATCTGTAAACTTATTCTTTAGACCTGATAGTCATATTAAGTATATTCATGCTGTTCACTTTCAAGCATGGAAACAAAAATTAAAGACTCTCTATTATTGTCGCAGTGACAAGATCGCGAAAGCTGATAAAGTTGCTAAGAGAATTGAAAGAGAAATCATTCAAGAAATTAACCTACACGATTTAACAGAAGGTGTAGAATGCCTAGCATGCGAGGGATAAATGGCAACCAAAGTACCAGCATTTAAACAATATATTGGCTACGCTTCATCTAAGAAAGATGTCGCATGGCCAGCAGACAAGAAGATTCTTATTATTGGTTATGGTTGTGTGGGTCAAGCGATTCTTCCTACCATTATGAAACACATCTGTGGTAATGGTAAACAAATTACAGTGTTAGAGCGTGGTGAGAATGAGAAAGTATTTAAAGAACGCAACAAAGGTAATGGCGTAAACTATGTTAAGAAGGAAATTCTTCGAAACAATCTAGACAAAACATTGGCAGAACATGTAGGCGACAATGGCTTCATTGTTGATGTAAGTTTAAACATTGGTGTTGAAGAAATTCTTGAGTGGGCATGGCAACATGACTGTAACTACATTAATACTTCGTTAGAGCGTTGGGCTGATCAGCCAGACGAAACTATTCCTAGAATGAAGGATCGTACTCTGTTTGCTGCTCATAGACAAATGCGTAAGGTTGCTGAGAAGTATCCTAATGCTGCTACAGCAACAGTTACTCATGGCGCAAATCCTGGACTTGTTACTCACCTTACTAAACGAGCGCTGTTGAAACTTGCCGAGAAGAAAGGTAAGAAAGCAAACAAACCTGCCGATCGTGAAGGGTGGGCAAAGTTAATGAAGTCTTTGGGTGTTAAAGTTGTTCACATTGCTGAGAGAGATACTCAGATTATTGACGAACCAAAAGAAAAAAATGAATTTGTTAATACTTGGAGTCCTGAAGGATTCTGGGCAGAAGGTCGTGCTCCAGCAGAAATGGGATGGGGAACACATGAAGATGCTCATCCAGAGAATGGTGCTGTTCAAGGTAACACTGCCTTCGTCAAAGAGCCAGGACTTGCTGTTCTAGTTAAGTCTTGGGTTCCACTTGGTGGGCAGTTTAATGGCTTCCTTGTTCAACACTCTGAGGCAGTTACTATCAGTGAATACTTCACAACCAAAGATGAATCATTCCGTCCAACTGTTCACTATGTATATCAACCATGTGATGCAGCGATTGCTTCTGTTCATGAACTTCGTGGTCGTGAATTAGATATGCAATATAAACAGCGTGTTATTAAAGATGAAATTATTTCTGGAATCGATGAACTTGGTGTTCTGTTAATTGGTGATGACTTTGCTTGTTGGCATGGCAGTCAACTAAGTATTGAGGAAGCAAGAAAATTGATCCCTGGAGAAAATGCTACATCACTTCAGGTTATTGCATCGATGCTCGGAGCAATGATTTGGGCAATCGAAAATCCTAATCGTGGTTATGTAGAGCCAGAAGAAATTGATCATGAGTTTGTTTTAAAGCATGCCGATCCATATCTTGGACCGATCGCATTCGAAATGACAGACTGGCGACCAAACAAAGATACGAACAGTTTGTTCTATCGCGAATATAATGAAAAGAACCCTTGCTCTTTAGAAAACTTTAGAGTCTGGTCATAAGAGGAAAATATGGTAAAAAAAGAAAAAACAAAATTAACGGATCAACGCACCTATTTTAAACCTTTTAACTATCCTTGGGCATATGAAGCATGGAAACAAAAGCTGAAGACTCTTTATTATTGCCGTAGCGATAAGATTGCCAAAGCAGATAAAGTATCTAAACCAATTGAACGAGAAATTATAAAAGAGATTAACCTTCATGATTTGACAGAAGGTAACGAATGTTTGGCTTGCGAGGGATAACTTTGAAAAAAATTGCTGTTATTGGAGTTGGTAGTGCTGGTATACTTTGTATATCACATTTATTAACATATTTGACCAGAGATTATCAAGTAGTTTCTATACACAATCCAATGATTGACATCGTTGGAATCGGCGAAAGCACTAATCCAAAATTTGTTGAATCTCTTGTAAAATCTTGTAATTTTAATGTTTTATTGGATTTACAGGATTTGGATGGCACCCATAAATTTGGAACGATGTTTAAAAAATGGAGAGAACATGATATTATGAATCCTCTTATTGGAGGAACTTGCGCAATTCATTTTAACACACATAAATTAAAAGAGTTTATTTTACCGAAACTTCAAGAGATGCATGGTGATAAATTTAAACAAGTCGCTGGCAATGTTACTAGAGTTGAATCGTTCAATAATTATGCTGAAGTTGAAGTTGATGGTGTAATTGAAAAATATGATTATGTTATCGATTGTCGTGGATTCCCAAAAGATTATACAGATTATAATATTTGCGATTTACCAGTAAATCGATGTGCCGTGCATAATATTATGACACCTGGAGATTGGAAATACACTGGTCATCGTGCCCATAAAAACGGCTGGATGTTTGAAATTCCATTATCATCTAGAAAGAGTTATGGTTATTTGTATAATGACTCAATAACAACGAAAGAAGAAGCTCTTGAGGATTTCTCACAAGAGATTGGTGTTCCTGTTGAAAACCTAGATAATATTGAATATAAATTTCAATCGTATTATGCCAATAAGATATTTGATGGTAGAGTTATGAAAAATGGTAACTCTGCTATTTTCTTTGAACCGATGGCTGCCAATTCTTTATGGATTTATGGGAAACTTATTGCTTTGTTTATGGATTATGTATATGGTAATATGTCTGTTGAACAAATCAATTATAATTTTACTGATGCAGCTAAACAAGTAGAAGAAATTATTTGTTATTTTTATCATGGTGGTTCTAATTATGATACTAAATTCTGGAGAATTACTAAAGAACTTACAAATAAAAAATTACAAGCTGGTAAAAATCTTCAAAGATGTATAGATGGTTTTAAATTTAATAATCACATTGGAGTATACTCTGTTGAAGAACCATCATTTACATTTAGCGCAACTAATCTGCGAACAATAGATAAAGAATTTGGATATAATTATTTCGGATAATTATACTAACAAGGAATAATAATGATAACTAAAACAAAAACAAGATTGACGGATACTCGTGATTCTTTTAAACCTTTTAACTACCCATGGGCATACGATGCTTGGTTGAAACATGAACAAGCCCATTGGCTTCATACTGAAGTTCCAATGGCTGAAGATGTTAAAGATTGGAAAAAGAAATTAACAAATGAAGAAAAGCAATTCCTTACTAATATTTTTAGATTCTTTACACAAGGCGACATCGATGTGGCAGGTGGATATGTTAAGAACTATCTACCATATTTTCCACAACCAGAAGTTCGTATGATGTTGATGGGTTTCGCAGCGAGAGAAGCATTACACATTGCTGCTTATTCTCATCTTATTGAAACACTAGGTCTTCCTGAGTCGACCTATAATCAATTCTTGGAATACCAAGAGATGAAGGATAAACATGACTATGTTTTGGACATTTCTAGCAGGAATGGTACTATTGCTAGTACTGCTGAACATATTGCTGTTTTCTCTGCCTTCACAGAAGGTATGCAATTGTTTAGTTCTTTTATTATGCTCCTTAATTTCCCACGCCATGGGTTAATGAAAGGTATGGGTCAGATTGTTACTTGGTCAATTGCTGATGAAACAATCCACGCTGAATCAATGATTCGTTTGTTCAAAGAGTTTATCAAAGAGAACAACGAAATCTGGAATGATGAATTAAAAGGTAAAATCTACACAATCGCTGAGAAGATGGTTGAGTTAGAAGATAAGTTCATTGACCTTTCCTTCGCTAATGCTGAGATGAGAGAATTATCTGCAGCTGATGTTAAACAATACATTCGTTATATTGCTGATCGTCGTTTGATTAGTCTTGGCATGAAAGGTATCTTCAAAGTTAAAAAGAATCCACTACCATGGGTAGAGGAAATGATCAATGCACCAATCCACGGCAACTTCTTTGAGAATCGTGTAACTGATTACGCAAAGGGTGCTTTGTCTGGAGATTGGGGAGATGTGTGGGGTAAAGCAGCATGACCACAAAACATTTCGAATGTGTAGAGTGTGGAGCACTCGGCAAAATTATACTGAAGGGCGATGAACAACAACTGGAAGACATCGTGTATTGTCCTGTCTGCTCAGCAGATATATATGAAGAGGACGACTACGATGAGGATGACCAGTGACATGGCTGTATAATGGTGAAGAATACAAAGGTGAAGATATTGCAGACTGGACAGGTTTTGTTTATCTAATCACCAATCTTGCTACAGGCAAGAAATATATTGGTAAAAAGTTGCTTTGGTTCGCGAAACAGCGTATAATAAAGGGTAAGAAAAAACGAACCAAGGTAGAATCTGATTGGCGCAATTACTGGTCCAGTTCAGAAGAAGTTAAAAGAGATGTTGAAACTTTCGGTGAAGGAAACTTCAAGCGAGAGATTCTTCATTTTTGTAAAAATAAGGGAACTACATCATACCTTGAAGCGAAGGAACAATTTGTTAATGAAGTTTTGGAGAATCCTGAATTATGGTACAACGGACAAATACAGTGTCGAATACACAAATCACACATCAAACTAAACAAATGACTTTATTGCTGTATTTTACAGCAGTAGCCCTGTCAGTTGTTTCAGCATACTACTCTATCGCTGGTCTTACTGCTATTTTCGCAGCAGCAGTAATTCCTATTATGATTATGGGTGGTGTATTGGAGTTTGCTAAACTTGTCGTTGCTTCTTGGTTATATAGAACTTGGAAACATGTACCAATAATCATGAGAGCATATTTTACATGTGCCTTGATTATTCTGATGTCATTAACATCGATGGGAATTTTTGGTTACCTATCAAAAGCCCACTTAGACCAAGCAGTTCCTACTGGTGATGTAGCAAGTAAAATAGAAATTATCGACCAAAAATTAAAAACAGAGAAAGAGAATGTCGAGTCAGCAAGAAACTCAATTAAACAGCTTGATGCGCAGGTTGATCAAGCAATCGGAAGAAGCGACAACACGCAAGGAGTGGAGAGATCTGTACAGATTAGACGAGGACAGCAGAAAGAGCGATCCGCACTTCTTGCTGATATTGGATCAGCTCAAACCAGAATCGCAAGATTAAATGAGGAAAGAGCACCTATCGCTGCTGAGTTTAGAAAAGTTGAAGCAGAAGTAGGTCCAATTAAATATATCGCAGCATTACTTTATGGTGATAATCCCGATCAGGGAATTCTTGAAAAGGCAGTGAGAATTGTCATTATTATGATTGTTATAGTATTTGATCCATTGGCAGTTTTATTGTTGATGGCAGCAAATACTCAAATCAAACAAGAGGAAGAACCAAATGGCAACACAGAAGAAACCATCGCAGAAATCGACAGAAATGTTGGAGAAAAACCAACCAAAGAAGAACTCTCCGAAGAAGACAACACAGAACAAGAAGCCAGCGCAATCAACAGAATCAAAGAAAGATTCATCAACAAATTCCGAGCAGCCAAAGAACCTGATTTGGGACAACAAACAACAGAAAGCATTACCCCAGTCTGGGAACCAGCAACCTTCGGAGAGTCCAGTCCAGGAGTTACCATCGAAACAACAGAGTTGGATAGTAACGAAACTAAAAAATCTGATTGGATTATAGGATCTGATAAAAGAGAAATGCTTCCATTAGATCAGGATGGGGCAGGTAGAATTACAACTGCCCTTCCTCCTGATTTTATCGTGGATTGGTCGAACAAGTTAAAACCTGTCGCTGTTCCTAGAAAGAAAGAGTAATTCTCATAAATAGTTCTATCCGATAATAACAATAACATGGATACAACATGGAACAAGCAAAACCACTATCTCGTTCAGAGAGAGAAGCCCAAATTAAAGACAAAGCTGGTCTGGTAATCTGCGTTTTGGCAGCATTACTGGCAATCAACACTTTAATGGGTGGTTCCAACTCAAGTAAAATCCTCAATAACACTATTGAAGCGAACAACACTTGGGCATTCTATCAAGCAAAAGCAATTAAACAAACATTGGCAGAGCAGTCATTGGACGATGCTCAATTTCGTAATGATAAAGTAAAAGCTGCTAAACTAGAAGAAAAAATTGCTCGTTACGAATCTGATCCGAAATCTGGAGAAGGTAAAAAAGAATTAATGGAGAAAGCGAAAAAGTTAGAAGCTGGTAGAGCAGAAGCAAAAGCTCGCAGTCCTTTTTATACTTACGCTGGTTCATTATTTCAAATCGCAATTGTTCTGCTAACAGCTTCTATTCTGGCAGTTAATATGCGTATGTATTGGGCAAGTATTGGTGTTGGTTTTTTCGCTGCTCTTTTAATGTCCCAAGCATTATGGTTGTGGATTCCTATAACCTTTTAATCTCGATTTACATTTGACTTTCGTGTAGTATATTCTGAATCTTGTTATAGTTGTATAAAACAATAACAGACCACAAGAATGTGGCATAAGGAAAGAAAGAAAATGGCAAAGAGTTTAACAGGAATTGGCGTGTTTCCGAGAAAATTATGCGCAATGCTAACAGTCGCTGGAATGCTACTGTCGGCAAATGTATGGGCAGTTGATCCAATCATCACTCAATCGACTAGCGATAGTACAAGCTCTAGCATTAGTACACAAAATAGCAATAGTAACAGCAATAGTACTACCACAACTAATGGTAGCACAACTACTAAAGTTATCTCTCCTCCTCCAACAGCAGTTGCTCCAGCAGTAACAATCATCAACTCTGATGTTTGTGCCGTTGGATATTCAGGTGCTGCTCAAACTCAAATCTTAGGTATCTCTTTCGGTGGCACAACCACAGATAGAAACTGCGAGCGATTAAAACTTGCTCGTGGTGTTTATGACATGGGTATGAAAGTTGCTGCAGTTGCTATCATGTGTCAAGACGAGCGTGTATTCTCAGCGATGTTGAATGCTGGTACTCCTTGCCCAATTGATGGTAAAATCGGCGAGCAAGCCAAAGAGATTTGGGAAAACAATCCTGATCGCCAGCCACAAAAAATCAAGAGTAAAGAGTAATGAAACTCCTAGCAGTATTTGTCTCTGCCATATTGATAGCAGGGTTATCAAACTGCGATCGTGCTCATGCACAGGTAACATTTAATCCACAAGGAATGACAGTAACACCAGTAAATGGTGGAACAGGAACACTCGTTGGTATTCCTATTGGTCAATCAGGATTAACTGTTTCTGTTGGTACTGGCTCAGCTGCTTTACCTTTACAGAATATTGCTGGTAATAGCGCAGCTCAACATTTACAGTTGGGTGATGATAGTTCTCAGAATGTTCCGCTTAATTTTAGTTTTCCGTTTTGGGGTCAATCTTTCAATAACTCTTGGATGTATTCTAATGGTATTGTTAGTTTTACCACTGGTAATATTCCAGGTGCTGGTTGCTGTTCTGGTCAAGATTTATCTGGACTTGCGAATCAAGGAACACGAAATTCAATTTACAACTACATGATTGCTCCACTGTGGACTGACTTGATAGATACAACTGGTCAGGCTACTTGGTTTTTACAAAATGGAACTTCTGCCACTTATGGTTGGTATAACACCAGAGAGTACGGAACAAATAATCAAAGTAGTTTTGAAGTAAACATTAACTCTAATGGACAAATGAATGTTCGTTATGGTGGCGCATTTGTTTCAACAAATCATACAGTAACTGCTGGTATGACTGGTGATTTGT
>TBL_comb47_HYPODRAFT_10007389_pt1 | contig 11543 bp, 1 predicted proteins | sample TroBogypolimnion_40_FD_10682 | JGI IMG/M metagenome (IMG submission 10682) | reverse complement strand
CGTGGAGCCGGTCAGCAAGGTGTAGTCCACCGGCGATCCCGTCGGCGGATTCGTCTGGTTGAACAGCAGGTCCACCGGCAGGGTGGAGGAGACCAGCACGTTGGTGGCCGCGTTCGCCCAGGAGGGCACCGCCACGCTGAGGACGACAATTTCACCCGGCGGCACGGAAATGGTCGTGGCCGCTTCGGAATCCAGCACGACCTGCGGCAGTGTGTTGGTCTGCAAGACAAACTGCAGCTGCCAGCTCACCAGTTGATTGCCATTGGTGATATAGGCGCCCGTGCGGTTGTCCAGGATCTGCAGGGTCCAGGTGCCGAAGGGGCTCTGCCCGTTCAGCGAATCGAGCGGCTGTTCCGGGAAATAATACAGGTTGCCGAGCGGATCCTCGGAGACGTTGAAGGAATCCAGCAACATGCCCGGCTCCAGGCCGGTGAGTTGCAGCAGCAGGGAATTGGTCGCGGCCGTGAAGCTGAAACTCTGCGACTGCCAGGCGGTGTTGTTGCCCAGCACCACATTGGTCAAGGCGCCCAGCGAAACCCGCGCCTCGGCCAGGCTCAGCGCCGGGGTGATGGACGGATCAAACTTGCCGATGGTGCGGTTCGTGGTGAGGAAGGAAACATTGTAGATGGCCAGGATTTCCGCGGCGGACAAGGAGCGCCCGTAGATGCTCAGCTCATCCAGCTTGCCGCCGAAGTAATTATTCGTCGCCAGGCTCATGTCCCGGCCGAGCAAGACATCGCCGGTGGTGTTGGGCAGGAAGTAGCCCAGGTTGGTCGAGGCCACGTTCGTGCCGTTGTAGTAGAGCGTCGCCAGGCCCGAGTTGGTGTTGTAGGTGAGCGCCACGTGCTGGAAGACATTGGTCAGGACCAGGCCGGGCGCGGAATAGATGATGTGCGACCCGTTGGTGGTGTCCACCAGGTTCGCAAACAGGCAGCCGTTGGTGCCGGTGACGAAGTTGGTGGTGCCCGGCACGTTTGTGACGGAGACCCAGAACTGCACGCCGTTCGGCTGGAGCTGGTCCACTTCGACCACGCCGTAGTTCCGGTTGGCCAGCGGCAGGCTGCAGGTGTGGCCTGTGTTGTCCGCCAGGATCCAGAGGCCGGGCTGGCCGTTCGTCGAGCCGAGCATCGTGGTGTAGTGATCGCCGCCGCTGCAGTTGGTCGGCTGGCCGGTCTGCCAGTTGAAGTAGGTGGTGTTGGTCTGGCCGCTGGACCAGACGAAGTTGGTCAGGCCGGGCGGAATATTCGTCAGCCCGATCCAGAGATTCCGATTAGTGCCACCGTAGTTCGCAAAATTGTCATAGACCCAGTTCTGTTCGTTCGCGGTGTCAATCGTGACCAGATGCCCGCCCAGCTGCTGCGCCCAGGATTCCGAGGTGGTCCAGTTGGTAGTGCCGAGCAGATAGTAGTAGTGGCTCGTGGCCCGGTCCAAAAACGGCCCCGCCTCGATGACCACGTTGGTGAACACCAGATTGGTGGATGGGCGCGCGAGCCACTCCACCAGCGGCTGCTGGCAGGAGACATTGGTCGGATTGATCCAGCCTTCCACCGTCAGGCCGCTGCCGGTGCCGACATCCAGCTGCGAGGACAGCACCGTGACCAGGCCGTTGCTTTCCGCGCCGGCCACCACCGAGATGGGGAACGGCACCTGATGGATCTGCACGTAGGTGTTCGTGCCCGCAAACTGAAACTCGTTCCCGGCATCTTCCAGCGCAAAGGCCTGGCCGACTTCGCCGGCGGGATAGTTGAACCGCCCGATGAGCCAGCCGTTGTTCCCGAGGTTTTCCGGATTCGCACTGTCCGTCGCGTTGCCCTCGCCGCGCCACCAGCCCGAGATGCCCGGTCCGCGATACTGATAGCTCAGGCTGAACGACCGGCCCGGTGTCATCGGGACCTGCCGATAGATGGTGCCGCTGGCCAGCGCGAGGAAGTTGCTGCCGCCCGCCGCGATGGCGGGATCGGTGACGACGCTGACCATGTTCGCCGAATTGGTCAACGCCACGAGATTCGTGCCGACCATGACATAGGTCACGTTGGTCAGGTTCCAGCCGCCGAAAGCGTCGTAAAGGTTCGTGGGCGCCAGATAGTCCCCATTGGTCGCCGATTCGAAATCGGACAAGGTATAGTTCGTGCCCTGGGCCGTGTAGGTGAACGGCGGGATGGCAAACTTGATGGGCACCGACGTTACGTTCGTGTTCTCGGTGAACATGAGATAATTATAGTTCGTCTGGACGCCGCCGGCGGTATAGGTCCAGCGGGTGCCGTTCGCGCCGGCCGGATTGCCGAACTCGTTCATGATGATCGTCACATACGTCGAGGTGCCGGGACCGTAGATGACGTTGGTTGAACCGGCACCGGGGACATTGCCGGTATCCAACAGCAGCGTGTTGCCCGGGTTGGCCGCGCCGCCGAACGTGGCACTGTTGGTGCCGTAATACACTGTCATCTCGTCCGGGACTGTGAACATGTCCCAACTGATGGTGAGCGAGCCGGAGGTTTGGCCGACGTTGAGATAGTTCGTCTGTGGCAGGCCGCCGCCATTGGCCGTCACCGGCGCAAAGTTGTTCGTGGTGATGAACGTGTCACCCGCGCCGTTGGTGGTCGAGCCGCCGCGGTTTTCCATGAGCAGCACGCGCTGGCCCGACGGGCTCAACAGCGTGAAGGTCAGATCCGAAATGCGCGGATGATTGACGACCACGCCGACATTGATGGACGCGATCTGCTGCGTGGCGCCGATGAACAGCGTGGTGGTGCCAAGGGCGTCGTCCAGCAGCGCCGGGCCGTTGGTGGTGTTCGGCGTCGGCACGATGGCCGAGGCCAACCCGCTCAACCGGGCGATCAGATAGGCATTGGCCGTCTGGGTAAGGTTGGGATTGAACAGGCCAACATAGTAGGTGCCGGGACGGAGCGGCGGGCCGTAGGAAATGGTGTTCCCCGCCAGGGCGCCACCCGGATAGATTCCCGTGGCGCAATTGGTCAGCCACGTGGCATCCAGATAGTTGGAAAAGTCCGGCTGGACGTTGTAATCCAGATACAGTTGCAGCGGCGGCACAATCAGTGGCGTGTCCGTATTGGTCGCGGAAACACTCAGGTTGGTATAGCCCGCCGGCACGTCGAGGAAGGTATAGAACCAGGTGCCCGGCGGAATGGCCACCTGGATGCCCTCGGTCAGCTTGCGATGCTTCTCGATATAGATTGTGAGGCCGGTCACCGCACCAGTTTGCGTCAGCGAATCATCCACCTCCGTCAGAATCCACGGACCAACGCCCTGCTGGGCACGGAAAATTTGCAGGCTGCCCGGCCCGGCCGAAGGCTGTGATCCCGGATGATCGCCCCGGCCGCTGTCGTCATAAATCTGAGTGTATGGCCCAGGCGGCAACGGACTCTGCGGCGAAGCATGGTTGTTCAAAACATCGGAGGTGCCGTTGTGAGTCAGGATGCCGATGAGATCGCCGAAATTCTGGTGGACGATGGTGTTGGTCACCACGACGCGCTCCACCTCGATCGGCGTGGTGGCGATGCCGAAAACATAGGCCTTGCCCGGATGGGCCGTGCTGCCGTCGGGGATGTTGACCGGCAACGGCACGCCCTGGACATATTCGTTGCCATTGGCATCGGTCTGGCTGAAGGGCGTCTGGCTGAAGACCGCCATGAAGCCGAATTCCGATCCTTCCTGGGCTTCCGATTTCACGCCGATATAATAGACATCGCCGCCCACCGAGTTCGAATAGGTCACGAATTCCACGCCGCCGCGCGTCAGCGATTTGTCCGTGGCGGCGATGACGATCGGATCCAGATTCGTCAGGTTATAGGAATTGGGGATCAGATGCGGGTCGGCCACATACAGGTCGATGTCCGCTTCCGGCTGCGTCGCGTTGTCGAGCGAGTCGGCATAGACGCCCGTGCGCGGCAGGGCAAGCGTGTCCGGCAGGAAAGTGATGAAGGCCGCGTATTGGTAGGCCAGCACGTTGGTCACCACAAAGAAGTGCCATTGGTTGGTCATGCCCAGCGTGATCGCGCCGTTGGTGCCCCAAGTCGTGTTCGTGCCCATGCCGATCGAGTTGGTGCCCATCAGCGGCGTGTTCGCCCCGACCAGCTGGTTCAGCAGCGGCGTGTTGGTGACCACCACAAAGGTAACGATCTGACTGGTTGTCGGCCGGGAGACGACCGGGGCGGGAACTACCGTGAGGCCGCCCCCGTCCGCGCTGTCACCACAGGAAATCACCAGCGAAAAATCCTGCACCACGTTCGGCGCATAGACACCCGCGGGATTATTGGTCTGCGCCGTCACCGCGTTCACGTTCACTTCCCGGCCGAACACCGTCACGGAATAGTTTCCCCCGAGCGGCGGCGAGAGAAAGACATTTTCCAGGTTGTTGATGTAATCCAGATTCGGCGGGCTGTTGGTAGCCCATGGCTGGTTGAACACGCTGCTGGCCGGAATGTCGTTGCCGTAGAAGACATCGCCGGTGTCCAGGTTCGTCACGACGAGGTCGAGGTTGTTGACCAGCTTGATGGCGGCGGCGGGATTGCCCGGCGGATCCGTCCACGCCAGCGTCACGCGCAACGGCAGCGTCGTCGAGGAATTGGTGTTCACCGTCACGAGGAAGGTCTGGCTGTCCCCGGTGGCCAGCGCATTGGTCGGGCTCTGGTCGAGAAAGAAAATCGAGGTGTTCGTTCCGACTGTGGACGGAGGAACCAGGTTCGTGATGGAAAGCGGCAGGGAGTTGGGCAGGTTCACCAGGCCCCAGCCCTCCGGATTGACCGTGTTCGCGGGATTGAAATTATAGTTGGCCGTCGCGCGCGCGCCGTTGACCAGCATCGCCTTCAACAACACCGGGCTGGGCGTGAGGTGCAGTTGGTTCGTGAAAAAATCCGCCATCAACGCCAGCACACCGGACACGTCCGCCGCGGCCATGCTCGTGCCGGATTCGTAGCGGTAGTAATACGGTGGCGGCGGGCCGCTCAATGAATTGTTCAGGTTGCTCAGCACCAAAAAATAATCGCCCAGGTCGTTGGTCGTGATGATTTCCGTGATGACATCATAATTAACCGGCAAGCTTGTGTTATTCCCAACCGAAAAGAAAAACCCGTCGTTCTGGATGCTCTGGATGCCGGCGATCGCCCCACCGCTATCTGGCGGAATAGACACGCCATCACTAAAAGTCAAAAAATCATAGATGCTCGTGGTGGGAATATTTGCCTGCCTCACATAAACAGGCAAGTTCGCAGGAAACGGGGCCGATGAGAATTGGTTTGATACGAGCGTGATGATTACAGCCACCGCATTCGGCGGAACTGAGATGTTGTAATTATTCAAGACGCCGTTCGTCCCAATAGTTTCATTGGCGGAGGATGTATCGAATGAATAATTTGTTGAATTGTAATACGCCTGCTCATCCCACTGCTGCGACCGTGTCGAGACGACAAATGTTCCCGGCGCGACCACGTCCGGTTTGCAACGTCCGTTCGGTCCTTCCACGCCGACACCCACATTGCCGCGGCTTGAAAAGCTAGCCACAGAAGAGCTTGAATCCGTCTCCGGCTGCCACACCGCGCTGGAGTTGCTGTTCAGGTCGGTGACGATGTTGGTGATGTTCCGCAACTCCTCCAGCGCGCCGACCGTGATCACGTTCTTGGCCGTGGCCGGCGACAGGATCGTGTCCGGATTGCCACCACCGCCGCCACTATTACCACGTCCGGCATTGCCTGAGGAGAACACGAACAGCACCGGCTGCGACCCCGGCACCCGCGTCAGCGCATCCCGCACTGCTGCGTCATAGCTCGCCGCGGCCAGATCGTAGGCGTTCTCACCGCCGTAATTCCAACTGTTGTTGGAGATCAGCGCGTTCGTCAGCGCCGCCGCTTCCTGCAACGTCTGGTCGGCATCGCCGGAGTCCATCGAAAAGAGCTGCGCCTTGGGCGCCATCCCGCGAAACTGAAAATTCGTGGCGGGCATGATCGATCCCTGTGCATTGGTCACGGTCATGGACTTCGTCCCGTCGCCCGCGATGATGCCGGCGACATGGGTGCCATGGCCGTTGGTGTCCACCAGATTCACCGGCAGCGGACCGAACACGCGGCTTGGGAGTGTGCCACCCGCTGTAAAATCAGGATGATTCGCGTCGATGCCCGAATCGTTCACCTGCACCAGCACGTTGTGGCCGTCCAAGCCCATGTAATTCGTGGCCGTCACGGAATCCGCCGCCACGCCCGTGGTCGCACGGCTCAAGTCGTTCGCATGGACGCGCGGATGATACCCTTCCAGGATCTGCACGCCCGGCAACCGCGCCAGCGCCGTCCAGTTCTCCGGCGGAGTCACGCGCACGACCGGACCGAACGGCGAACGGTCCGTGGCCTGCACGGTGCCGCCGAGTTTTTCAATCTGTTGAATGGTGTCCGCCGCATGGTTTGGGAACAAACCCACGTTCAATGTCGCACCGGGCGGCAGGTCTTTTTCCGCATACGCCAGCAGCGGCGATTGCACCTTGTAATACGGTTCGTAGGGGATCACCGCCTGCGTGAGCGCCGCCAGTTGCTGCGCGCCGGCCGCCGTGACCCGGACGAGATAGGCGTTGTTCGGGATGTAGGAAACGATTTCCGCGCCCGCCGCCGCCAGCTCCGCGCGGAAGGCCGCGTCCACCGGCCCGCGCGCCTGCACGATGTAGGCGCCGGGATCGCCCGCCGCCAGCAGCTTTTTGGGAATGGCGAGATCCAGTTTCGCGCCCGTGTCAATCAGCGCGTTCTCCAGCAGGATCGCCCGGCGGTCGCCCGCCAGTTCGCCGAGGGATTTCGGCGTGTTGGTCAACCGGTAGGGAAAGGGATTGGTTTTCGACGCGGCGGCCAGCGCGTTGGTGACGCCCGGGTGAACCGTGAAGAGCAACGGCGCCGTCGAGGCGGATTGCGTCGCGACATAGCCGGGCGCGGTCGGGGATTTGGCCCGCGCGCCAGCGGCCGGCGCCGCGACGGAATTTTTCGCCAAGCGGCTGCCCGCCGGCCGGAAGAACCACGCGCCCGCCGCCAACAGCAGCAGGCACAACAAAATCCAGAACGACTTACGTGAACGCATAAATTTATTTATTTAACCACCAAGCCACCCAGCCACCAAGCGTTTTAAAAATGACGCTGGGGTCGCTATCGATCCAAATTTCAGCTTTGTGTCTTCGTGTCCTGGTGGTTTAGTCCGGTTTAATCCGACGGCAAAAGGTTGTAGCTCTCGACCACGGCGTGGGCGTTGGTCGGCGCGCCCTCGATGCGCAGCACCGAGCGCGTGACGGTCTCGGCCGTCACCTGGTAGTTCGTGATCATCCCCGCCAGGCTGCCGTTGTTCACGACGCCGTTCGGCGCGGGCGTGAGGGTCTGGCCGTAGCTGTAAATCACAAAGCGCGGCTGGTCGCTCACGCGCAGCAGCGACATCGTCTGCTGCGGCAGCCATTCATACATCGCGTCGGTGAATGTGTTGGTCAGCGGCGAATTGAAGAACGGCGTAAGGAATGGCGATTGTTCCGTCAATTGGGCCGACCGAAGAATGTCACCGACATGCTCAAATGCACCAATCACACCATCACTATTGGTGAGATATGTCCGTGTGTTATTGATGCTGGCCACCATCCGGCCGATCGGCGAGTTAGTTCCGTCAACCCCAGCCGGATCAATGACCGCGTAACCACCAACGCGATTGGTCGGCACCGCGATGCCGCTGAACACGGCCGACCAGGCCGCGAGGCCGGCGGCGGGATTGCCCGGGTCGCCCGCGCCCACGTTGACGGGCAACTGGCCGCGCGTCGCGTTGCCGTTCAAGGCCGTGGTGAAAAGATCGAACAACAAACGATCTTTAGTAGGAATTGTGTTCGTTGTATCAAAGGAATTAGAATTACCAGTCCAGTTGCTCCAAACATTGACATTGACACCTGAAGCTTTCAAATAAACCGTCTGCCAAGGCGTGCCGCGATGCACACGCCCAAGCCAGCCGACCGTTGGAAATTTATTAGTTGGGAAATCCCAATTATCAGACCGTGACATCGATGGATCTTTTAGTGCCATATTGCGGGCAGTGGCCGTATAAAAATCAGCCGGTGTATTTGGATTCGGAAGGTGATTGGGATTTCCGCCCCAAGGCAAATAACGGTCATTCAAGATTCCAAGATTAAGTGACGTCAGTTGGGGAATTGTTGAAACGAGAGAAATCCTGTTGGTTCCAGTTGATAAACCACCGCTGCCGCCGTCCGAACCAAAGTAATTAAGATCGCTGGCGAGATAATGGACCAGCGGATCGTTAGCCTGCCATGCCGTATAATAAAGCGAAATGCGCGCAGCTGTAAAAGGCACTTGCACGCTTAACTGCAAGTTATTCGTGACATATTTAGTTCCCGTTGCGGGATCAGTAAAAGACTGTTTACCGCCTAAATAAAACGATTTAAAAGAAGCAATCTCCGAAGCAGCAATGCCAGGATCCCAGCGGCCATAATCGGTGGCGTCTTTTCCGTAACCTTTACCCAACGATACATCTCTTTGGTTGGCTATCCCCCATGGCACGCCGCTTGAGTCAATATTTGTATTCCACAACCCCTCGTAAATCGTCGAGTTATTCGGATCCCGAATTTCCTCGGTTAAATCGCGGTTGTAGCTCGGTCCGTTCAATTGCACATAATCAATCGCCCGCCCGGTTTGTGCATCAATCAATGCGACCTGAATGTTGTTTGTCGTCGTCAACCCCCAGTGCGGCTGTGGATAAATGCTGCCATTGACAACAACGTTGCTTTCATAAGTCGCGTTGGTTGTGAACCAACGATTATAAAACGTATAAATCGCGTCTGGGAGAAAAATGGCATTGGTATAAAACGGGATTTTAAAGGAGGTCGTGTTCGGCATCGTGCCAAAACCAATGCCTGGCCAATTATTGATAGGTATCAGTCCGGTCGAAAAGAGCGGGAACGACGGCGCGTAAACTGTGCCTTCATCATTCGTCAAAGCCATCTGGAGTTTATCCGTCACAGCGATGTCTGTCTGGCGCGTATAATTTGACCCGTAGGAATTCCAGCACTCCACGCCCAGCTGATTCTTTATGCTCAACATATACATCTGGTTGATTTTTTCATCGGTGGCGTGGGTATTGATATCAGCGCGGGTAAACTGCAATTTGCGCTGGATTGAAAAAACGCTAGTCATCTCAAACTCATTGAAATTCGGCAGACCTTTCTTTGCGCCGATTATAATCGGCACGCCGTAGGCCAGACTAAATGGCAGTAATTTTGCACGGTCACCGGCGTCGTCAAGATTTAGGGGCGTAGTATTAATTAAGGCCACACCGGTTCCGGTATACTCTTGGAAGTTACCGATGAAAACGCCATAAACATTCGTCTTAAAAATCGGTTGAAAAAGCGTAGGCAGTGGCACGGCAAAATCTGGCGCATAATAACGATTGGTCATCGCATCGTAAATGTTGGCGGCGAGTTGGAGCAAGCGCTGCACGCCAGGCGTATAAACATTCGTGCCGTTGACCCAGACCGGGATGTTCGTGACGCCGAACGATGGAACCCCATCATTGGTCAGGCTTAAAACATTCGGCAGACCCAAAAGATTCGTCAGCCCAAATCCGGTGGGATTGAGGTAATTGGTAAAATGGAGATTGTAGAAAGTCGCCAGATAATTGGACGGGGCAGCCTGAAACCATTTGGCGGTATAGGCGCGCAGCATCCGGTCGGCGGCATTGGTGAAGAATTGCGCAGGCTGCCAGGCAATTGAATTGGTTTCCAGGTCCGGCACGATGTTGCCGCTGTTGTCCACGTTGACATAGTTTAGATTCAGCTTGCCCGACTCCGGCGCGGAGTCCGTGCCGAGCTGCGCCAGCAGCCGGTAGAACGTGTAGCGGTCGTAAGTGGAATTGGTGGCACTGGCCGTGTTCAAACGATTGGTAAACGTCGCCGCAGTTTTGGCGGTGTTAAATAAATCCGCCGAAAGATCAAAGAAATTGTTGGCGTTGTTCGCCCCTGGCCAAGGAAAGTTTTTATAGGTGCCGTCCAGGTCGGCAGATAATTGCAGGCCGGTCATCAACGGCAACGCGCTATATTCATCAATCAAGTCGTTGTTGAATGCATTGCCGAAAAGGTTGAAGGCACTGTTCAATGCCGACGTGTTGTAAGCATAGTCGGTGGCAAACCCCGTGCGAAGGCCATTCAGCCGGAAGCGATATAATTCCAGAGCGTCCGCAAAAGCATTGCCGCTCACGGTTCCACTGATAAAGGGGTCGTAAGTGTAAGCGCCTCCCCAAGCATAGCTGTTTGTATTCAGATCATACAAAAACGCAGCAAGATTGATTTCCCAGGAACCAACGCCTTCATTGCGCAGATAATCACCACCGAGCGAATTCATCGTCACCTTTGATGGATTGTTGGCCTGATTATGAATGGCGTTCAAGTCGAGCGTGTTTCCGACCGGCAGGGCGATGAAGGCGTAGCGGGACAGAAACTTGTTGTTCGGCCCGTGCGGCGCATCCGGCCGTTCCAGCACGCCGATCCACTCGGGATCGCCAACTTCCGGAATCTGCCTGCCAGTCCCTAAACCGAGATTGTTGGTTTCGTTTACCAGACCGGTGTCTTCAAAATGCCCATTGCGATTCAGGTCGAGGTAGAACCGGAAGTCGTTGGAACCCGTCGTCCGGTCGTAGGCGAACACCGGCGCGCGCGGCAGAAACCAGAGATTGGCGACGTTCTGAAGATAGTCGGCGGCGTTGAGTGGCAATCCATCTACATTACGGAAATCATAGTTCACGTTCGTCGCGTTTTGGGAACCGATGAAATAGCCGTTCGCGTTGATGTAATTGGTGGAGACGAGGAGGCCGAAATTGTAGGGGTTGGTGGTCTGCAACACGGTGGCCAGGATCTGGGCCTGGGCGTTGGCCAGCGCCGATTCGGCGGCGAGCCGGGCGGTGACGGTGTCGGTCTCGGTGAGGACGGACCCGCGTTCGCGGCGACTGACGGCGAGAAAGGCGATGGCCATGAACAGCGTCACGGACAGCAGAATCAACGTGATGACCAGGGCGATGCCGCGCTGGGAGTGACGGGTGACAGTTCCAATCGGGGAATGAACCTCCCTCACCCCTGCCCTCTCCCCAAGGAGAGGGAGAATCGTCGCCCACCGGTGGCCGGATCGAGCGCGGCTGGAAATGACCCGGATCAGCCTTTGCTGTCCCCTCTCCTGGGGGAGAGGGTCAGGATGAGGGCGGGCGTAACTTCCCTCACGATTATCAGATGGGCGATTTAATTTCATTGGTAAACGGCGGGGTCAACGTTCGGGACGGCCACGCGCTGGCGGAAGACGTGGACTTTGCCGGACTGTTGCTGCAGATATTTGGTGCGGCTATCGTTGGGAAACACCTGCGGCAGGTCGAAGGGGCGCGATTCGGCGCGCTGCAGGGCGCGGTCCTCGAGCGTGGACATTTCAATCTCGACGGCGGCGGGGACGGCATTGCTGTAGAACACATAGCTGATTTCCTGCGGCTGGTTCAGCATGGAATTGGTGTAGATGGCATTGGCCCGGTCATAG
>TBL_comb47_HYPODRAFT_10007387_pt1 | contig 11544 bp, 6 predicted proteins | sample TroBogypolimnion_40_FD_10682 | JGI IMG/M metagenome (IMG submission 10682) | reverse complement strand
GCCAGTACGGGTCGCAATGCACAGTTACGATTGGGTGACAATCATGGCGATTTGGTAACACCCGTCCCCACCTCCCCTCCGGCTCCCGGAGCCCGCTCCGGTTTCGTCTCAAAATGAGAATTGCTGCGGCGGACTGGACGGGGTTCAGCATTGACCAGTCTTATTCCGGCCACGCCACCCGCATCGATACCGTCCAGGTCGTCGGAAATTGTGTGCCGCCCTCGATTGTCACCCAGCCGGCCAACCAGACTGTCCCCGTGGGCGCTGCCGCCCAATTCAGTGTGAGCGCGACCAGCCCGTTCCCGATGAGCTACCAATGGTATTTCAACCAGACCAACCCGATCTCCTCGTTGTCCGACCTTTCCACGCTGACGCTGCCGGCGGTCGTCCCCGCCTCGAACGGCCTCTACTCGGTCGTGGTCAGCGACGCCTTCGGCAGCGTCACCAGCACCCTGGCCAGGCTCACGGTGGCCTCACCGGCGGCGACGCGGAACCCCGACAGCAGCGTGACGCTGAGCTTTCTGGGATCGCCCAACAGCTCGGTCCGGCTCTGGGCGGCGACGAACCTGGTGCCGCCCGTCGTCTGGGCGCCGATATTCACGAACAGCGACATCGGGCCGGCCGGCACGTGGCAGTACACGGATACCAATACGGTCGGCACCCGGAGGCGGTTCTATCGCTTCTCGGCCCCGTGAGGTGAGCCTGCGGCGCGGGCACGCGTTGGCAGCGGGATGTCAGGGGCGGATGACCAGGACATTGTAGGCCATGCCCACCGGCATGGTGGCCCCGTCTTCATGGTAGAGGATCCAATGGCCGTTGCCGTAATAGAGCCCCACCGGGTGCGTCTCGGAGGTATAGTCCTGGCTCCAGTTGTGGGTGACGAGGAGCAGGGCACCCGGGTTGCCGTCGGCGTAAGGGTTGCTGATGGTGGTGGAGAAACCACTGGTATTGCCGCTGGTGGCCTGGTGGATGAAGGCCGGCGTGCGGGTTGCGAGGCCGGCGCCGGTGACCTTGAGCCCGCCACCGGCGAGCTCGAGGTTGTTCGTGCCGGCGTTCACCGCCACGCCGCCGGTGGCGCGCACGGTGAATCGGTTCGTTACGACGCAAGTGGAGATGGCATCCATTGAATCGGCCCACACAAAAGCGCCATCCGCCTTCGCGTTGGCCCGGCGGCCGGCGGCGAAGCTGTAGGCGCCATCCACCCGGTTCGAATAACCGCCCGTCACCAGGCTGCACCAGCCGTCCGCGACGTTGAGGGTGCCGCCCGAGATCAGGCCCATATTGTCGCCGACGTTGCGCAGTCCGCCGAGGATTGTGGTAATGTACCCCGCCGAGTTGGCCTGGCCCCCGCCCACCGTGCCCCAATAGTTGACCGCCTCGTTCCAGGCGCCGCCGGCAATGGTCGAGGAGACGCCGTAGGCCCAGTTGGTCGCGCCGCCGCTGACGGTTGCGTCCCATTCCTCGGCCCAATTGCCGTTGCCACCCCCGACCCCCGAGGTCAAACCATCGGCACGATTGAATTGGCCGCCGCGAACCACGGAATCGCCCCCCGACGCGGTGTTTCCGGCGCCCCCACCGATCGTATCGCCCTCGTTCGTCACCACGTTCGCCGACCCGCCCGTAATGCTGGAGAAGATCCCCCCGGCGACGTGGTTCGAGCCGCCGGCCACCGTGGCGAACTGGTTGCTCGCCACGTTGCCCGTGCCGCCGACCACCGTCGAGTACCAGGCGCCCGCGCCAATCTGGTTGCCCGCGCCGCCGCCGATGCGGTTGTAGGCCGCACCCGCGCCAATCGCATTCCCGCCGCCGCCGCCAATCACGCCGTAGGTGGCGCCGTCATTCACCCGGTTGAAGCTGCCGCCCACAATGGCCCCGCCGCCGACGCTGGCGCCGATGGCATTTCCCTGGCCGCCGCCAATCGCGGAGGAGCCCGCGTTGGTCGAGATGGTGTTGCCCCCGCCCCCGCCGATCGCGCCCAACTGGGTACGCGGGCCGATCTGATTCTGCTGGCCGCCGGCAATGGTGGAACTGTGCGCGGAATCCGCTAGCGCATTGCCCATTCCGCCCCCAATGGTCCCGGCGCCAGTCCCCGGCGCGATCGATGCCGCCAGGCCCCCGGCGATATTGACCCCAGCGGAAGCGCTCGGCGTCAGGCAGAAACCCGGCACCCCATTGGCCCGCAGTTGGAAAGGCTCCGGATCGGTCGTCCCCACGTAATTCGTACCGGGGATCGTGCCGGTGTTTCCGCCCAGGAACCACCCCGAGGGGGGCACGACTGCCCGAGTCGTCCAGGCCAACCCCGCGCCGTCGAAGCCTAACAGTTGACTGGCGCTCGGGGCGATGGGGGTGGCGAACTGCGGCGCGGTAACGCCGCCAGCCACCACGGTGCCGGCTTGCGCGGCCAGGGCGGCGTTGGTGGCCCAGACTGCGGAGGGCCTGGGCGTGAGCGGTTGGAGCGGACTGAGCCAGACCCATCCGACGTTGGGAGGGTTCGTGCTGTTATGCACCCAGATATCCAGCCAGCGCGCCCCGCCGGTGAACACGCCCGGACCGAAATCCAGGCCCACGGCAAATCGTCCGTTGGTCACCGACACGCCGTTGGTGGCAATGGTGACGCCCTGCTGCGTGCCGCCGTCGAGGGCGTCGTACACTTTGAACCAGAAGTCGAAACTGCCGTTAGCCGGATGGCTGCCTTCGAGGAGCCTGCCCTGGTAGGTAATGGCGGTCCCGAGCGGGGTGGCGGCAAGCGCGCCAGCGCATGCCAGCAGCACGGATGCCATCAGACCGAATTGCGTTTTCATGGTGATTGATCTCCCGAGGGTTTCTGGAGGCCCGTTGGTTCCTGACCGCCCAGGCTCAAGGTTTGATCACGATGACGTTGAAGGCCGCGCCGACGGGCATGCTGACCCCGTCCTCATGATAGATCGCCCAGTGCCCGCTATTGTAAAAGACGCCGAGCGGGTGGGTTTCGGACAGGTTATCCTGGTTCCAGTTATGACTGACAAAGAGCAGGGCGCCGGGGTTGTTGTCGCTGTGGGGGTTGGTGATGGTGGTATAGTGGGCGGTCGTGTTCGCCGGGGTAGCCTTGTGAACGAACACCGGAGTGGCGGTCCCAACCCCCGCGCCGGTGACCTTGATGCCGCCGCTGGCCAGTTCGAGGTTATTCGTGCCGGCGTTAAGCAGCACGCCGCCGGTCGCGCGCACGGCAAACTGGTTCGTGACGGCCGAGACGAAATCGGCGTCGGTGGTATCCGCCCACACGAAGGCGCCGTCGGCCATGGCCTTGGCCCGGCGACCGGCGGCGAAGCTATAAGCGCCATTGGCCTGGTTGGTATACCCCCCGGGCACGGTGGCGCACCAGCCCTGGGCGATATTGCCGTAGCCGCCGCCAATCGCCCCCAGGTTGTCGGCGTTGTTTTGCAGTCCCCCGGCTATGGTAGCGTAATAGCCGGCATAGTTGGCCTTGCCGCCGCCGATCGCTGCACCGAGGCTGAGCGTCTGATTGTAGGTGCCCCCGCCGATCGTCGAGTAGTCGCTATAGGCCCAGTTCGCCGCACCGCCGCTGACCGTGGAACTCGTGGCCAGGGACCAGTTCTCGTAACCGCCGCCGACCGTTGAGTTCGGTCCCTGAGCTTTGTTGATCTGACCGCCGCCGATGGTGGAATGGCCGCCGGTGGCGGTGTTGTCTTCACCCCCACCAATCGCATCGCCCGGGTTTGTCACGACGTTTTGCGCGCCGCCTGAGATCGTGGAAAAGGCCCCGGAGGCGACGTTGTTCGAGCCGCCGGCTACGGTGACGGCGTTGTTGCTCGCCACGTTGGCCGTGCCGCCGCCCACCACCGAGTACCAGACACCCGCGCCCACCTGGTTGCCCGCACCGCCCCCGATGTGGTTGTAGGGCGAGCCGATGCCGACGCCGTTGCCGCCGCCGCCGCCAATCGTGCTGGAGCCGGCGCCGTTACCCAGGACGTTGAAACTGCCCCCCCCGATGGCGCCGCCGCCCACGCCCGTGCCGATGGTATTGCCCTGGCCGCCGGCGATCGTCGAATACCAGGAATTGCTCGACATGGTATTGCCGCCACCCCCGCCAATCGCTGCGAGTTGCGTATTCACCCCGATCCGATTCTGGTTGCCGCCGGCGATGGTCGAGCTATGCGCCGCATCCAACAGGCAGTTGCCCAACCCGCCGCTGACCGTCCCATAATCCACTCCCGCGGCGACCGACCCCGCCAGTCCCCCGACGATGTTGACCCCGCCCGACGGGCTGGGGGTCAGGCAGAGCCCCAGGAGGCCGTTCACTCGAAGCTGCAGCGGCTGGTTATCGCTGGTTCCCAGGAAATTGACACCGGGGGTCGTGCCCGAGTTTCCACCGAGCGTCCAGCTCGGCGGCGGCACCACTGGCAGCGTCGCCCAGGACAGCGAGCTGCCATCGAAACTCAACACCTGCCCCGCGCTGGGGGCGCCGGAGGTGCCAAGCTGCCCGGCCGCGATGGCGCCCGCCACCACATTGCTCGACACCGCAGCCACTCCGGCATTGGGCGCGTAGAGGGCGGAAGGCGCCGGCGTGAGCGGCTGCCGTGGAGCCAGGCAGGTGTAGCCGGCGCTCGCCTGGTTGGTGCGCACCCAAATCTCCAGCCACCTGGCCTCCCCCGCAATCGCCCCCGGACCAAAATCGAGCGTCACGGTGAACAGCCCATTGCTCACCGCTTGCCCGTCAATCGCCGCCGTGGTCGAAATCTGCGTCCCCGCGGCAGAGTCATCGTAGAGTTTGATCCAAAGATCATAGTTGCCGTTGGCGGGGCCGCCGCCGTCGGTAAGCCGGCCCTGGTAGGTAAAGGCCGTCCCGAGCGGCGTGGGGGCGGCCAACGAACGGGACGACGCCAGGAGCACGATCCCGAGCAGACACAGGTTTCTTTTCATGATAGTGGAACTCCCTTGGGCTGCTGGCGGTGGATGCTGACAGGGTTTCCCGGCTGACCCGACCGGGTGCGAGCGCTGAGGGCGCGCCGCCATGATTTCCCCTCCCTCGAGTATTTTGAAAGTGCCCGTGATGCCCACGCCTCGTTCAGAGGCCGGTTCACCACACCCAGAAGCAGAAGGACGAGTGTGTGGAACTCGTTCATAACGCCTGATTCTAAAACCCCGAGACTGACTTGACAAGCCAATTCGCAGAACGGGGGCGTGGCGTTGCCGTTGCCGTCCATACGCCAAGTGCCGAAGATTATCGAGTTCCTGGGGGACGATCCCGAGCGGCAAACCCGGAAGTTCGCCAAGGGCCTGGCCTATGCCCGCCGCCGTCTTGGATTAACCCAGGAAGACCTGGCCGAGAAGCTCGAGGTTGACCCTGGAACCATCCTCCGCCGGGGGAGGCGCGACGGCGTGGAACCCTTCGTTTTTCAAGGCTCCTTGATCGCCATCATGGTTTTCAATTCCCCGTTCACACGCACCTTCGCCTCTTTGGGGGTTCGGGAAGTGATCCGATAACTGGTGACCTTGCCGTTTTTCCAGGTTAGTTCCACGGTGAAGCCGCCGCGGGCACGCAGCCCGGTGATCTTTCCCTCCGGCCACGCGGCGGGCAAGGCGGGGAGCAACTCGAGTTCTCCCGCGTGGCTCTGTAGCAACAGCTCTGCGATGCCGGCACACGCTCCGAAATTGGCGTCGATCTGCATCACCTTGACCTTCGGATATTCATCGAGCAGGTTGGGCAGGGTGGAGGTCTCCAGCAAGCGACGGAAGGCGGCATAGGCATTCCGGCTGTCGCCCAACCGGGCAAAGAGGGAAATCTTCCAGGCGGCGCTCCAGCCGTAGTTTGCCGGGCCGCGCAGTTCCAAGGAGCGGGCCGCGGCCGCGGCCAGTTCCGGTGTTCCACGGCGGGTGATTTGATTGCCCGGGTGCAGCGCGTACAGGTGCGCGTGGTGGCGATGATCCGGCTCCTTGTCCATGAAGTCTTCTCCCCACTCCTGCAAGTGGCCGCGTGCGCCGATGCGAAAGGGCGCCAACCGCGCTTGGCGCTCGCGGAGCTGGCGGCGGAAAGCGGGGTCCACGCCGAGGCGCTCCGCTGCCGCCGCGGTGTTGCCAAAGAGTTCGCGCAGGATAGCCAGGTCCATCGTGCAGCCGGCGCTGAACGCCGCCTCATTGGTCTTGCCGTCTTCGGTCAAATAGAGAAACCGGTTTTCGGGGGACGTGCTGATGGGGGTTGTCAGGGTACCGTCGCGCGCCTCAACCAGGCCGCCGTCGAGGTAGAACTCACAGGCTCCTTTCATCAACGGGTAAGCCGTGTCCCGCAGAAAGGCTTCGTCGCCCGTGAAGAGATAGTGCTCATAAAGGTGCTGGCAGAGCCAGGCGCCCGCTTTGTCCCAGAGCGCGGCGTAGGCGGCGTCGATGATCGGCTGAGCGCAGCGCCAGATCGAGGTTTGGTGATGTGCGACCCAGCCGTTGCGCCCATACAGGTCGCGCGCTACGTTGCGACCATTGACCGCCAGCTCACGGATGAGTTGGAACAGGGGCTCCGCACACTCCGGCAGGTTACCGACTTCCGCGGGCCAGTAGTTCATCTCCAGGTTCATGTCGAGCGTTGGAACGCCGTTCCAAGCCGGGGTCCGACTTTCGTTCCAAAGACCCATCAGGTTCATGGCTTGGCCGCCGGGCCGGGACCCGGCGATCATCAGGTAACGGCCAAATTGGAAGTAGAGCGCGGCCAGACCCGGATCGTCCTGCTCACCACCGCGCTTCAGCCGCTGGTCGGTGGGCCATTGCGCCGCCGCTGTGGTCGGCCCGAGTTCCAGCGTGACGCGGCCAAAAAGCGCTTGGTAGTCGCGCTGGTGGGCTTTCCAAAGCCCGGCATAGCCACGGTCGGCGGCAGCCTGCAAAACGGTGGCCGTTCGCCCTTCCGCGGCGGCGCCCTCCCGCACCGGGTCCTGGTCAAAACCGTTGAAGCTCGAGGCTGCCGCCAGGATGAGCGTAGCGTCCTTGGCCGCGGATACGCGCAGGCTCTCCCCCTCCGAGCGCTGGCTTCCACCGGTCGCGAGCACCTGCAAGCGCGCATGGAAGAACATTCCACGTCCGTTGTATTGCAGCCGCTCCGTGTTGGTCCGCCGTCCGTCCGCATCCCAGAACTCCGGGAACTTCCACGTCTCGTGGTTCCTCTCGATCGCGGCGAAGTTCAGCCACGAGGACATGGCAAAGCCGGGAACTTGTCCTGGCATCACTATTTGGTGCCCGTCCGGCAGAACCCGCGGTTTCGCCGTCGGGTGCGGCGATGCCAGCCTCACGCTGAAGTTCAGGCTGCCGGGCCGGTCGGCGGTCAGGCGCACGACGATGACCTGATCGGGGTAGCTGGCAAACACCTCGCGGGTGAAATGCGTGTTCCCGGCCCGATAGCTCACCCGGCAAACCGAGCGCGCCAAATCAAGTTCCCGCCGATACTCAGTCACGGGGCCGTCAACCTCGAAATCCAGGAAGAGGTCGCCCAGCGGCTGGATGTAGGCCGGTGATTTGCCGCGCCAACCGCGCTGGATGATGGCTTCCGCCTCCGCATAGCGCCGTTGGGCGATGAGGCCGGCCACCTGCTGGTATTCGTTGGTGACGGTCAAATTCAGGTCACGGTAGCCGGGGTAGCCCGAGTACAGCGTGCCTTCGTTGAGCTGCAGGCGTTCGTGAGCGATGCCGCCAAAGACCATGGCTCCAAGCCGGCCATTGCCCAGCGGCAAGGCCTCGTTCCAATTTGTGGCGGCGCGCGCATACCACAGGCACATCGGTTCGGACGGTGGCCCCCCCGCTTCCGCCGGCAAGCCGCCGAGCAAATGGCCCGCGGCGACACCTATAGCCAAGAGTCTGCCGATGCCAGGGATACCCAAGCGATGCTGCGTTAAGGTCGTCTTCATGGTTCTCCTCGTGGGGCGGATTTCCAGGAAAACTCAATTACTTCCCCGGCCCGCGTGTCCATGACTATCAGTGGTTCTGTGGTAGAACCAGCGGGCTTGCCGGAAGGAGCCACGCGGCACTCGCCGAACGGGTTAACGACACGCAGCGGCCCACCGCACTCGCATTCGATCGTGGCCTGGGTGACCCGGCGTCCGGTTTCGAACTCGGCGGTCACCAGGAATCCTCCGCGCGCGCGGAGCTTGAAGCGCCCTGACCATTGCGGGCGCGCCGCGGGCACCAGCACAATGGGGCCACCGCCCAGCGCGTCGTCCTTCTCGGAACTGGTGAGGTGATGGCTTTGGAGCAGCGTCTCTTGCAGGGCCGTCAGGTTCACCCCCATCGAGTCGAAGTACGGCGTGTCGGTGGCACCGGTCTTGGAGCCCTTCAGCTTTCCCGCGGGTGAAGTCCAGCCGCCGTAGGGGTATTTCGCATGGCGCTGGGCGTGGTCGGCGATGACGTCCACCGCGTCTTCCAGGCGCAACCGCGCCGCCTGCACCGGGCACTGCGACCAGCCGACACTGTTCGGAAAACGCCGCTGGCGGAAGGTATTCACGGCCCTCTCCAGCTCCGGCTTGGGCGAGTTGCCATCCACCATCGCGAATGGATAGATGAGGTAGAGCTCCGGGTTTTCCTGGTTGTGCGGATTCTGGTCGTCATAGATGTCGCCAAAGGGCGCGAAGAGATTGGCGTTGCGGTCGAGCACCAGCTTAGTGGTCACGTTCGTCTGCCCCGGCAACGTGACTGCCCGCCGGTTCCACTGGCCAAGGGGCAGCGGCGCAAGATGCCCGGCACGCTCGCGCACTGCGGCGATAAAGTCCGGCTCATAGCCGAACTCAGCGCCGTGGTTTAGCACCCGCCAAAAGAGATAGCGCGCGGCGCTGAGGTCAATCGCAGGGTCCTTGATCTTCCACCACATCTCCGCGGCGTCGGAAACCATGCTGTGGTACAGTCCATCTTCGCCTGGGCGCAAATAGCTCAGGTAAAAGAGCGCGGCCTCCTTCAGCCACGGCGCCACCGTAGTGTTCAGGTAGCCGGTGTCGCCGGTGAAGGCCACGTAATCGAACATCAGTTGCGTCAATTCCGCCGCTTGCGCGAGGCTGCGGGCGTTGTAGCCCGACTTCACGTTTTCCATCGTGAGATCCGTGATCGCCTGCCCCAATGCGGCGGGGTCGAAAGTGGACACCGTTTTCGCCGGCGTGGGAAGGCCCGGCTTGTTGGGCGCCACCCACTCAGTCATGCGCAGCCCGAGTTTGCCGTTCCTGGCAGTGGATTGTTTCCACTCCTGGAAGGTGCCGTCGTAGAAATCGAGTGCGGCACGGGCGCAGATCAAGCGGTTGCCCGCAAACAAGGGCCAAACCATCTCGCGCGTGTTCTGCCACCACAAGCCCCAGCCCCAACTGCGCTCATCGCGATTGATGAGGCCCGGCCCGCCGTTGAACTTCGGCAGCACCGGCCCGCCAGCCACCGAGGCGTACGAGTATTGCCCCGCGTACCACAGGCGCATCAGCGTGTCGGCATCCGATCCACGAAGGTCGATGAACGCAGCCTGCCAGAGACGAGCCCACCAATCGAGGTGCTCGTCCAACAATCGGGCCTTGTCCGCCCTGGCCGCGGCCTCCAGCAAGGCAGCCGCCACGGCCTCGGGGTGGCCGTCGTAGGTGGTGGCGCCCGCAATGACCAGCCAGTACCTGGCGACCGGTTTCCCGGGCCGCAGCGTGGCCAGGCGATTGGTGCCTGAGCCGGTGAGATCGCCTTCTGCCGGAAGGATGCCGCGCTCGTCCGCGAAAGCGACGGTCGTGCCGCAGCCAAGGTGAAACATCCTGTCCGCAGCGTTCACCGGCGCGGAATCAGCCGGAGGCTGGCCGTTTTCGCAGTAATCGTGAACCTGCCGCGCGACTATCCGGCCCCCTGCGACGCCGACGCTCATCTCGGGCCGCCAAAGGGAAAACTCGGCTCCGGCGGCCGGCGTGCGGCGCCCATCCTCCACGGCCACCACCAGCGTATTGCGGCCCATCGAACCGAACGCCTCGGCGTTCACGGTACCGTCGTCGGTCCTGATTTCAAGCCGCACTGAACCGCGCTGAAAGTCCAACCGTTGCGCAAAAGACCGAATGGCCGCTTGCGGAATACCGAACGAGAGCCGCACGTGGCCCGGCGAGAGCAGGGTCGGGTTTTTGTGGTAGGCCGCGTGGTCCCAGCCGAAGAAATCCGTTTTCGAGAGGTGAATTTCCAGCGCGTTCCCATAGCGGAGCATGGCCGACAAATCGCCCGCGCCTACGGGCATGACGCAGGCTGGGTCATCCGAGGGCTGGGCGAAGCGCGGCCCCACTTCGGCCAGACGTTGAGCTGACGGCTGCGCGTTCCCGGCGTGAAGCGCCGGGCCGAGCGTCATGATCAGGATCAGAATAGTAACCGTGGATTTCATTGTGTTGGTACAGGCTGATAGTGCCCGCCTGGCCACCAGCCTCTCATTAGTTGGGTGTCATCGTGCGGGGTCTGTCTCAGTGGTTTGGATCGTAACCGGGCCGAGAAGGCCGGAGGGAAGCAGCGCGGCGGGCTTGCCGGTCTTAAGCCGCTCGATGCACGAGGGGCAGGTGCTTCGTCCCCAGTTGCTGCCACTAAGCCAGTCCTGGGACAACACGGTTTCGTAAGTCGCGATGTTCGACACCGTGCGCCGCTGAGCCCGCGGCAGGCCCGAGTCACCAATCAGTCGATTGGGCCAGAGATTGGCTATCTCGATCTCCAACTCGTTGGCCTTGGCTTTCACCACGCCGGTGATTTCCACTTGCCACGGCGCGGTCCAGACGACCCCGAGGTCACGGCCATTGAGGCGGACCCGCGCCACGTTCTTTACGACGCCCAGGTCCAACAGAACTCTGCCCGATGGCACCGCGCCGAGATCAAAAGCCTGGCGATAAACGGCAATCCCGCTGAAGTGCTGGATGGCGGACTCGGGCTTGAGGGACCAATCTTCGAGTTGCTCGAACCGCACCATCCCGGTCACAGCATCGCCGTGCAAACCGGTCACCGGATAGAACCACTTCGGATCAAACTGCACGGTCCAGGGACCCGCCAGGTCCTGGACCCGCTTCAGCTCTGGAAAGTTCTTGGCCGCCTTTGGGGCGCTGGGGTGTTTGCTCCGGTGCTTGTCTCTGAACACGACAAACCAAGTCTGCCGTGGCGCGAACTTCATCGGCACGACGGTGCGCGGCCCTTCTTCGCGCCACTCCGGCAGTTCGCCCAGGTTGCCGGTGACCGCATCCCAGAGTTCTGGTGGTTTGCCCGCGACACGGAACACCACGCGCGCATTCGCCTCGCTCGCGCGCTGGTTGCTGAGGAAGTAAATCTCCGTTCCGCCATCCCGCCGGTGAATCCAGTCTAGGTCGGCGCCCCGGGACAAGTCGCGAAGCTCAAGGTCCGGCGCGATGCCATCGGCGCGAGTCACCGCTTCGAGAGGACCCAGGCGCAACGGTTTCACCACCGCGGTCAGATTAGTTGGGCCAATCACCGGCACCCCCGCCCGGGCCAGTTCATTGATCTTCCTCAGCGTGGCCGGCGACAGGACGGCGTCGGGTTGGTGCGGCAGCACCAGGTAGCGGTAGCTCATGCCGTCTGGCAGCG
>TBL_comb47_HYPODRAFT_10007386_pt1 | contig 11545 bp, 11 predicted proteins | sample TroBogypolimnion_40_FD_10682 | JGI IMG/M metagenome (IMG submission 10682) | reverse complement strand
TTGAACCGAAGTCACTATCAGGTTCTGGAAGTATGTCTTTAATGGTGGATTGGCTGAATCTGCTCCGCCAAGCGAAATAAGGACTTTCACCTCGTTTTGGTGTGCCTTTGCCACCAAAACAGTCAGCCCGTTATTGTCATCAACTAAATCACCTGTGCCGTTTGGATTCTGAAAGGCATAGTTCAGATGAGTCACCTTCGTATAATCGAAATTCTGAGCAAATGTAGTTACATCAATCCAGTTGGGTACATACCCTATGATCCGGAATGAAGGTGTTTGAGCCTGCAGGCTGGTTGACGAAGTAGCCAGGAAAAAGACAAGCAGTAAAACTGATGGATGCTTTAGATATACCTTCATGATGCAATAAACTTTAATTGCAATAAAGATAGTATAAAATCGTCGTTTTCGGTAGATAGCATGCGACTTTGAGTTTACTGCCCACTAATCGCAGTGTAAATCAATCCAGTTTCAGCACGGCCAGGAAGGCATTCTGCGGTACTTCCACGTTGCCAATCTGCTTCATGCGTTTCTTCCCTTTCTTCTGTTTCTCGAGCAGTTTGCGCTTACGGGTAATATCGCCGCCGTAGCATTTGGCCGTAACATCCTTACGAACTGCTTTGACAGTTTCTCTGGATATAATCTTGGCTCCGATAGCGGCCTGTATGGCAATGTCAAACTGCTGGCGCGGGATCAGCTCTTTCAGTTTTTCACACATACGCTTCCCAAAATTATAGGCATTGCTTACATGAATCAGCGTCGACAAGGCATCCACCATTTCGCCGTTCAGCAGGATATCCAGGCGAACCAGTTTGGCCGGACGGAAATCGAGTACATGGTAGTCGAATGATGCATACCCTTTTGAAATGCTTTTCAGCTTGTCGTAGAAGTCGAACACAATCTCACCCAAGGGAAGATCAAACATCAGTTCGACGCGGTCAGTGGTGAGGTATTCCTGCTTAATCAGCGTACCCCGTTTTTCGAGACACAGGGTCATTATCGACCCGATATAGTCAACAGCAGTTATAATGTTGGCACGGATAAACGGCTCATCAATATCGTCAATGGTAGTTGTAGCCGGAAGTCCTGAAGGATTATATACATTGATGGTTACGCCCTTGGTGGTATGAACATGATACAGTACGTTTGGAACGGTCGTAATCACATTCATATCGTATTCACGATCCAGACGCTCCTGTACAATTTCCATGTGCAGTAAGCCCAGGAATCCGCAACGAAAACCGAAACCCAGTGCTGCAGATGATTCAGGTTCGTAGGTTAGCGAAGCATCGTTCAACTGCAGCTTTTCCATGGCCGAACGAAGGTCTTCGTAGTCTTCCGAATCAATCGGGTAAACACCTGCAAAGACCATAGGCTTTACTTCCTCAAAACCTGCAATAGCTTTGTCGCAGGGCGCTTTCACATGAGTAACCGTATCACCCACCTTTACCTCACGGGCAGTTTTAATGCTGCAAATGATATATCCGACGCTCCCGGCTTTCAGTTCAGGACGTTCAAACAGCCCGAGCTTTAGTGCTCCGACTTCGTCTACGATATATTCTTTTGAAGCATTTACAAATTTAACCTGATCGCCTTTCTTAATAATTCCATTTTCAACCTTCAGATAAGCGATCACTCCACGAAAGGTATTAAAGACCGAATCAAAGATCAAAGCCTGAAGCGGCGCATCTTCAACTCCCTTTGGTTCAGGAATGTCTTTTACTATCCTTTCAAGAATCTCCTCAATACCAAGACCAGTTTTCCCGCTGGCTCGTATAATGTCGGTGCGTTTACAGCCGATCAACCCGATAATCTGGTCCTCAACGATTTCAGGCATGGCATTATCCAGGTCCATCTTATTCAGAATTGGAATAATCTCCAGATCATGTTCTATGGCCAGGTATAAATTGGAGATCGTTTGCGCCTGAATCCCCTGGGTGGCATCAATGATGAGCAAAGCACCTTCGCAGGCCGCAATTGAACGTGAGACTTCATACGAAAAGTCGACATGTCCGGGGGTATCAATCAGGTTCAGGATATATTCCTGACCGTTCAGGTTGTACTGCATCTGGATGGCGTGGCTCTTAATGGTGATTCCACGCTCCTGTTCAAGGTCCATGCTGTCAAGGACCTGGGCCTTCATGGCACGGCCATCCACTGTCTTGGTATATTCGAGTAGCCTGTCGGCTAATGTACTTTTTCCGTGATCGATATGCGCAATAATACAAAAATTACGTATGTTCTTCATTCCTAACTATTCTAAAGACCTTATTAATCAATTACTCTGGTCGTATTTGCCGCAAAGATATCTAATTTTTATCAATCCCTGACAGGGTTTTGAACCCCTCAGGGATTGATCAGTTAAAAATTTATCTTCGCTTTCCAATTCAGGCCGAATATACCTACCTTTAGGGCATTTAAAAAAACAGCATATTCAAATGAAGCAATTTTTGTTATTGATCACTATTCTGTTCATTGCCTCAGCCTGCAAGGAGATTTATGAATTGCCTCCTCAGGCCATGCTTCAGGCAACGATCACGAACCCAACAACCAATTTGCCGATGACTTCAAAAGTTACTTATAAGGGAATAGGACGGGACAGCATGTGGGTATCAGCTACCAGTGTAAACCTGATTACTTTCCCATTATCAACAAAGGAAACAACCAGCTTTGTTGTTTCTTTTGATGCAACGGTTGACACAATTTCCTTTAATCACACAAGCACTCAAAAATACGGGTCAATGGAAACCGGCTTCTATTACGAATACAAATTGAAATCTATTAATTCAACCCATCACAGGATTCTGTCCATTGACATTACTGACAGCCTTGTAACCACCATATGGCATGAGAATATTAAGCTTAACATTAGTCCTTTGCCTTCTGGCGGCGTTTAGCAACGGGCAGACACATAAGGTACAAAAGGAGAAAGAGAAAGAGAAAAAGGTAAAACCCAAAAGAGAGGATAACTATATCCGCTTAAAGGGCCTCCGGTTCGGAATGGATGTTACCCGTCCGTTTCAATACCTATGGACCAAAGGCGACCGTTATGGTACCGAATTCTCGGGTGACCTGGAAATTAGTCCCAACCTCTTTCCTGTCTTTGAATCCGGCTATGAGTTCATGAAAATAAAAACCTCCTATGTTGATTACTCAGGACAGGGAAGTTATTCACGTTTCGGATTGGACTACAACTTCCTTCAGGCTGAAAATAAAAACGATAAGAATATATTGTATGGCGGCTTACGCTACGGTTTTGCATTTGCAAGCCAGAAAGTAAATAATTACCTGATTGACTCCTATTGGGGACCTACTACAGGCAGCTTCAGCAACCAGAATTATTTTGCCCAGTGGGGTGAACTTCTTCTTGGAATGAAGGGGGAAGTCTTTCACAACTTCTATATGGGCTGGAGCATCCGTTTTAAAATCCAGTTAAATAACAAGGCAATCGGATATCCACTGGCTTACTTTATTCCCGGCTTCGGGAAGGCAGCAAACGGATCAAACTTTGATCTTACCTATTCGGTTTACTACAACATTCCATGGGATTTCCGCAAAAACATCGGAGTCAAAAAGCTCAAAGCAATAGTTGTAAAGCCCAAGTCGGTAAAAAAGCCCGTAGTCAAAAAACCTGTGCTTAAAAAGCTAACTGACTAACAAGCATGATAATTGATGATTTCCCGATGGATCGTCTGGATTGAAGTATACCCCCATAACATAAAATGACCGGCAAAGCCAGTCATTTTATTCATATTTAATTGAAAAAAGAAATTATCCTTTGATCATTATTTTGCAGGAGCAGCTTTTTCATCGGTAGCAGCAGCTTTTGAATCCTTTGTGCAGCAAGCCTTTTTGTCTGATGAAGCACAGCAGGCTTTTTTGTCTTTAGAAGTGCATGTAGTTGTTTCTGCTTTCTTGGTGTTGTCTTTGTTTGATGCGCTTACACTTGAAGAGGCTAAACCCATTGTAAAAGCGAAAGCCAAAATCATTGCTAATCTTTTCATGATAATATAATTTTAAATGGTTAATTTTAAATTCTTTGGCCAAGCTATAACTATTTATCCAAATTACAAAGCCTGTTAACAATTATTTAGAATTGATTTAAATAAGAGTATTGTTTATTCACTGAATCCCAAACGGCAAACTGCCTCCGGACTAATTAACTCATTCAATTGCTGATCACTGACCAATCCTGAATTCAGGATAGCTTCCATGACCGTTATCTGCCCTTCTTTTGATTTCTTAACAAGCTCGCAGGCCTTTTCATATCCAATGACAGGAATCAGGACGGTGACCAATACAGTCGAATTCAAAACGTTCTTCCGGCATTGCTCTTCATTGGCTTTCAACCCCTGAATGCAATGAACCCGAAGCGTTGTACAGGCATTCGTGAGCAGTTCGATGCTTTCAAGTAAAGAATGGGCTATAAGCGGCATCAGCTGATTGAGTTCAAGGTTCCCAGAAGCTGCAGCCTGGGCAATTACCCCATCGTGCCCCATCACCATCAGGGCCGCCTGAGATGCTGCCTCAGGGATAACGGGATTTACCTTCCCAGGCATAATGCTTGAACCTGCTTGTTTGGGTGGAAGGATAATCTCGGCCAATCCTGCGTCAGGGCCACTGGCAAGCAGGCGCAAGTCGTTACTGACTTTCACAACAGAAACGGCACAGGCCTTTAGCATTCCCGAAACCTCCACAAATACATCTGCATTCTGTGTGTTGTCAATCAGATTCTCCGCCCTTGCCAGTCCAATTCCTGTATGTATACGCAGCTGATCGACCACCTGGAAAATATACTGTCTGGGTGCTCCCAATCCGGTACCGATAGCAGTACCACCCAGGTTAACCACCCTTAGCCGTTCTTCACATTTGGATAAACGCCAGCGGTCACGGTTAAAGGCTTCGCCGTATGCAGCCATTTCACGCCCAAGGGTGGTAAGTACGGCATCCTGCAACTGGGTTCTTCCAATTTTTACTACGGATGCAAATTCCTTTTCTTTCTCCTGAAACGCTTCCTGAAGGTCCAGCACTGCCTGTTCGAGCTGACGGATCATCCGTATGGCAGCTACTTTAAGGGCTGTGGGATAAGTATCATTGGTCGATTGATGGAGGTTCACCTCATCCAGCGGAGAAATGAAAGCATAGTCGCCCTTTTCTTTTCCTGCAATTTCCAGGGCACGGTTGGCGATGACCTCATTCACATTCATGTTGGTCGAGGTCCCTGCCCCACCCTGCAGGCTGTCAACCACTATATGTTCGGTTAGCAGTTCTTCTGCCATTTCAGAACAGGCCTGTTCCAGAGCATCGGCTTTTGGAAAATCAGGGAAATAACCCAAACGCCGGTTGGTCTGGAAACAGGCCAGTTTTACGGTACCAAATGCTTTTACCAATTCCGGATGAACCGCTCTTCCTGAAATACGGAAGTTCTCCATGGCGCGCAGGGTATGTATGCCCCACAATGCATCAGCAGGAACTTCCCTGCTTCCAAGAAGATCAGTCTCAATTCGATAAATTGGCATAGATAAAATTAATCAACTATAGTGAGGTGACTTGAAATTATACGTTGAACATATACGTTTCCATGCTGGTCGAGATTATAAATGATGAACCAAATGGTTTGTTTATTTTGTTTGTAATTATAAACCTTTTGCCCGTATCTTTTATGGGCAGGAAATTGTGCATTAAAATGATGGTTCTGGTGTCCAACTTGTCGCATATCATTCTAATATCGGAGACATTCTTTTTTGCATGCTCAATAGCCAGGGGATGTTTTACCCAACTTACTAATCCTGTTAAAATACCGGATAGATCTTTTATTGCTTGTTGGCTATAAAATACCATTTTCCTTACAATAGGAATCGAGATTCTCCTTTACTTGCTTTTCAAATTCATCACCGGTGACATATCCTTCGGGCACAACTCCTCTAATTGCAGGGTTGTCAAATTCGACACCTTTACGATAACGGCGTAAATCTGTTATGATTTTTTTCCCATTGCGCGTGTTGTCGTCTATTTTTACTGTGTGTATCATACTGCTTTGATTTTGTATATCGATAAAACACCCTACGAATTTACGATATTCGTTTCAGAATGTAACAATTACAGGTTAGATTTTTCCTCTTATAATGCCAAAAGTAACAGATTTATCGGTATACAGTAACTTCTTCGGGCTGCTTTTCTTTTTCCTCTTTCCTGATCACTGACCACTGCGACTGACCACTCTCCTCTTAGCAATACATATCGTGCTGCCCCTTCTTAACCTTCTCAAGCAAGGTGATTGCCCGTTCACGGGCAATGCCGCTCATCGAATTAATCGTATCCTCAATCAGGTCCTCCCCAATCAAACGTGTTTCGTAAGAGGCATAATCCATCAGGTATTCCTGGAAAGTAGATATGGCATTAGGACCACAATGATTCTTGATATCGCCCGGCTTGGCCCTGTCCATGAAATCCTGTCCCGTCCGCCCCAGACGGTAACAACCTGTGCAGAACGAAGGAATATAACCCATCTCAGCCACATCCCTGATCACCTCATCCAACGGGCGATGGTCGCCAAGGCAGAACTGGCTGCCGTCGTCTTCATGAATCGAATCGGTATAGCCTCCAGGATTGGTGCGGCTCCCTGCTGATATCTGTGATACCCCCAGTGCAAAAGTGTCGCGTCGCATATGGGCAGTTTCGCGGGTCGACATGATAATGCCGGTATAAGGAACGGCCAGTCTTAAGATCGCTACAATCTTACGGAAATCCAAATCTGAAACCGCAAAAGGTGGATGGGACGCTATGTCCGATCCGGTAGCCGGTTCGAGCCTTGGCACACTGATGGTGTGCGGTCCAACCCCAAAGACCCTTTCGAGTTCCTGGATATGTTGCATAAGGGCAAGCAGTTCGAAGCGGAAATTATATAATCCAAACAGTACGCCGATGCCTACATCATCAATGTGGGCTTCCATGGCCCGGTGAAGGGCTGTAACCCGGTAATCGTAATCCGCCTTCTTTCCGCCCGTATGCACCTTGTGGTAAGTTTCATGATGATAAGTCTCCTGGAAAAGCTGGAATGTTCCAATCTTAGCCTGTTTCAGAATCTTGAATTCATCCAGATCCATCGGCGCTATATTGACATTGACCCTCCGGATTTCACCATTCCCGACCTTAGCCTCATAGACCGATGCAATCGAGTCGATTATATACTGAAATCCTTCTTTAGGGTAAGATTCTCCGGCAACAACCAGCACCCGTTTATGTCCCTGCCTGATCAGAATTTCGGTTTCCCGTTTTATCTCATCCTGATTAAGCGCACGACGGACAAGTTCCTTGTTCTTTGCCCTAAAAGCACAATAGCTGCATTCGTTGGCGCAAAGATTGGAGATATACAGTGGGGCAAAGATCACCAGCCGCTTGCCGTAGATCTTTTCTTTAACGTGGTTGGCCGATTCAAAAAGCTCAAACAACTGCATCGGATCGCTGATATTGGTGAGCACAGCTACATCTGCCAGATTGAGCCCTTTCATTTCTTTGGCTTTATTGAGCACGGCAGAAACTTTCTTCGGATCAGGCATTTTATTCTCTTCCAGAATCCTTGCTATTTCGACTTCATTGATAAATGATGACATGGCAGTAAATTTCAGAGGTTCAAATTATTCTAACAAATGTAACACTCATTAATCAAAAAAGGATGATTAAAGCTTGAAATATTGTAATATACTTGCATTGTTTTTTAAGCTTTTTGAATCAATACCAATGCACGAAAATCTGATCCGTGAAATCTCCATTATCGGGGTATCCATCCTTAACCTGGCCATTACCTTCTGGTATTGCTGGCTGACTTATAAGCAAAAAATAAAGCCGGCTCTGGCCATGTGGATCTTTTTCACCATTGCCGTCGCCATCAGCCTGACAACCTATATGGAATCGGCACACTATAGTTTCCTGGACAATATTCTGAATACAACCGATCTTGCCCTGACGGCCATTGTCTCTATTGCCATTTACTTCTTTGGCGACCACACCTCGCGTTTCAGCCGTTTCGACAAGGGATGCCTGCTGGCAGTATCGATCATCCTGCTATTCTGGCTCATCACTAAAAATCATGTAGTCACCCATACCCTGACCCAGGTCATCCTGGTGATCGCTTACTTTCCTGTGATCAGCCGTCTGTGGAAAACAAGGGAGAATGGTGAATCTTTTACCATCTGGATCGGTATGCTGCTTGCACCCGTGCTGTCGCTCCTCTCCAGCAAGGGCACACTTGCAACCATCTATTCCGTAAGGGCCATCGTTTGCATCCTGATTTTACTCCTGCTCATGCTTCGGGTGGAGTACCTGAAACGGGTTCGACCTGTAGAAGTAAATTCATAAATTTAAGCTGAGACAAGTCCGAAAACTTCCTAATCGACATTAAACGCGAAGACACGAAGGCACGAAGTAAGAATCAAACGCTAAATATCTTTATTTTAGAAAAATTAAATCTTTGTGTCTTTGTGTCTTCGCGTTTAATATCGATTGCATCCTGATATTGCTGCTACTCATGCTTCGGGTGGAGTACCTGAAACGGGTTCGACCTGTAGAAGTAAATTCATAAATTTAAGCTGAGACAAGTCCGAAAATTTCCTAATCGACATTAAACGCGAAGACATGAAGACACGAAGTAAGAATCAAACGTTGATTATCTTTATTTTAGAAAAATTAAATCTTTGTGTCTTTGTGTCTTCGCGTTTAATATCGATTGCATCCTGATATTGCTGCTGCTTATGCTTAGGGTGGAGTACCTGAAACGGGTTCGACCTGTAGAAGTAAATTCATAAATTTAAGCTGAGACCAGTCCGAAAACTTCCTAATCGACATTAAACGCGAAGACACGAAGACACGAAGTAAGAATCAAACGTTGATTATCTTTATTTTAGAAAAATTAAATCTTTGTGTCTTCGTGCCTTCGCGTTTAATGTCGACCAGGAGCAGTCTCAACGTTTCTCTCTTGAAACCCTACCCAACCAATCCTTTCATCAAAATTTCGCCCAAATCAGACTTGCGTTAGACCAAAATAAATCTAATTTTGTAGGTCACTCTCTAAATGCCCCTACTATGACTGCTGGAAAAACCGTTGGTGAAAAGATCAGACAAATACGCGAGATGAAAAAGGTCAGTATCGAAGAACTGGCCGGAAGATGCGGAATGGATATTTCACTGGTTGAGAAGATTGAAGAAGAAAAGAACATCCCCTCCCTGGCTCCGCTGATCAAAATCGCCCGCGCCCTGGGTGTCCGTTTAGGCACCTTCCTCGACGACAGTGACTCCTATGGCCCCGTGGTGGTTCGTTCAGGAGAATACTACAAGGGAGCCCGCTTTACTTCCCAGGCCAATGAATCGCGCGAACACCTCAACTTTTACTCGCTTGCCTTCGATAAGGCCGGACGCAATATGGAGCCTTTTATCGTGGATATCGAACCGGGTCTTCAGTCCGATTATATGTTATCTTCCCACGAAGGTGAGGAATTTATCTATGTACTCGATGGAGAAGTTGAAATCAATTACGGCAAGGAAGTCTACCACCTGGCCAAGGGTGACAGCATTTACCTCGACTCCATCGTCCTGCACAATGTTCATTCAGGCAACAAAACTACAGCCAAAATACTCGCAGTGGTCTATGCCCCCTTTTAATTCCCCCAACTTCTGAAAAACTGATCCAATGCAATTACTCGATTTTACCCTCGGCGATTTACTTGAAAAGTATGCCATTGAAGCGCCCGACAGGGAATTCATGGTCTATACCGACCGCAATTTACGCTTTACCTACAGGCAGTTTAACGAACGGGTCGATCAGCTTGCCAAGGGTCTTTTGTACATCGGAGTGGGTAAGGACGACAAGGTAGGCATCTGGGCAAACAATGTACCTGACTGGCTTACCTTTATGTTTGCAACGGCAAAGATCGGCGCCGTGCTGGTCACCATTAATACAAGCTACAAGACTACCGAGCTGGAATACCTGCTTAGGGACGCCGACATTCATACCCTTTGCCTGATTGACGGATTCCGCGACAGCGATTATGTGAATATGATCTTCGAACTTGTTCCTGAGCTAAAAACCAGTCAGCGCGGAAACCTTGTCAGTGAGAAGTTTCCCAAACTTCAGAATGTAATCTTTATAGGCCCCCAGAAGCACCGCGGAATGTACAACACCTCCGAACTTATTTTGCTGGGCAGTCACATCGACGATATGGAACTTGAACTGATCAAGGAAACTATTTCGACCCACGATGTGGTCAACATGCAATACACTTCAGGAACAACCGGCTTCCCCAAAGGGGTCATGCTGTCGCATCACAACATCCTGAACAACGGATTTGCCGCCGGCGAATGCATGCGCTTCACCCACAACGAACGGTTACTGGTCTGTGTTCCGCTCTTCCATTGTTTTGGGTGCGTACTTGCCCTTTGTGCGGTCATCACCCATGGCTGCACCATGGTCATGGTCGAAAACTTCGATCCCCTGATGGTTCTGGCCTCCGTGGAAAAAGAAAAATGCACCGCCTTATATGGCGTACCCACCATGTTTATCGCCGAACTGAACCACCCCATGTTCAGTATGTTCGACCTGAGCACCCTGAGGACGGGGATCATGGCTGGCTCCCTCTGCCCCATCGAAACCATGAACCAGGTGATGCAGAAGATGAACATGAAGGACATCATCATCGTCTATGGACTCACCGAAACGTCCCCCGGAATGACTGCCACGCGTACCCACAATTCTCCTGAAGTGCGGGCCACCACGGTAGGGTTTGAATTTCCCAACGTAGAGGTTAAAATCTTCAATCCTGAAACCGGGAAGGAATGTCCTCCCGACGAACAGGGTGAAATATGCTGCCGGGGCTACAACCTGATGAAAGGATATTACAACAATCCTGAAGCAACAGCCAACGCCATTGATGCCGAAGGCTGGCTCCATTCAGGCGACCTGGCTGTTAAAACTGAGGACGGCTTCTTCCGTATTACCGGCCGCATCAAAGACATGATTATCCGCGGTGGCGAAAACATTTATCCGCGCGAGATCGAGAATTTCATCTATAATCTGCCCGAGGTGGAAGCCGTCGAAGTGGCAGGTGTTCCAAGCAAAAAATACGGCGAACAGGTGGGCGCCTTCATCAAGCTGAAAGCCGGAATGCAACTGACCGAGGAAGATATTCAGGAGTTCTGCCGCGGAAAAATCGCCCGATACAAGATCCCTCAGTACATCTTTTTCGTCGATGAATTCCCGATGACTGCCAGCGGTAAAATCCAAAAATACAAACTCCGCGACCTAAGCCTCGAACTGCTCGAAAAAAGGGGAATTGAAGCTGTCTAGCTGACCCTTCTCCTATCCTTAAATATGAAGGTTATCTCCAATTGAAAACAGATGCCCGTTTACGGATCTTTTCTTCTGCTTTCCCGCCTGTAATGGGAAAGAACAAATCAGGGATTACATTTGGAACACCTATTACCACTGTCATACCTCTGTTATACCACTGTTATACCACTGTCATACCACTGTCATAACAAATTCGAATCAAATTCG
>TBL_comb47_HYPODRAFT_10007385_pt1 | contig 11545 bp, 5 predicted proteins | sample TroBogypolimnion_40_FD_10682 | JGI IMG/M metagenome (IMG submission 10682) | reverse complement strand
ACCGTCGCTGCCAATGTTTCTCCTTCGCTAACGACGCTCACAGAGCGCCGCTACAATGCTCACTCACTCGCTAGCGACGCTCACAGAGCGCCGCTACAATGCTCCTCATCCGCTAGCGACGCTCACAGAGCGCCGCTACAATGCTCACTCACTCGCTAGCGACGCTCACAGAGCGCCGCCACAATATGCCAAAACTTCGGATTGACGAGCGGCGGCGCGCGTTGTAATGATCCGCTGGCTTTCAATTTGAAAAGTTTGAATTGAATGATCCAACAGAATGCCCCACTCGTGAGTTCCAAATTCCTACGCACCAAAAGTCCTGACCATCTGATGGCGGAGGCCGCCGCGCCGGAGCGCCTGATGAAACGTTCCCTAACGGCGTTTGATCTAACATGCCTGGGCATCGGCGCGATCATCGGCTCGGGCATTTTCGCCATGACCGGCACCGCGGCCGCCGGCGAAGCCACCCAGGCCAACGCGGGCACCATGATGACGCCGGTGATCAACTTCGTCCAATCGTGGCTCAGCCACGCGCCGACGGTCATGGGACGGCCGGGGGCCGGTCCGGCGGTGGTGCTGTCGTTTGTCGTCGCGGCGATCGCCTGCGGTTTTGCGGCGCTGTGCTATGCCGAACTCGCGGCGATGATTCCGGTGTCGGGGTCGGCCTATACCTATGCCTACGCGACACTGGGCGAGCTGGTCGCCTGGATCATCGGCTGGGATTTGATTCTCGAATATGCGGTGGGCAACATGGCCGTGGCCGTGGGTTGGTCGGGCTACTTCGTCAAGCTTTGCGATAGTTTGTTCGGGCTGAGATTTCCGCTGTGGGCGGTGACGGATTATCACACGGCCAGCGACGTTCTAGCAAAAGGAGGGGACGCCCTGCGGGATTTCTCCTCGACCACCCTGCCGGTGATCGCCGGGCATGCGATCGCGCTGAACCTGCCCGCCCTGGTCATTGTGGCGGTCGTCACCGTGCTGCTCGTCTATGGCATTCGGGAAAGCGCGCGGGCCAACAGCATTATTGTCGTGCTCAAGGTCGCGGTGGTGGTGTTCTTCATCGCGTTTGGGGCGTTTCTGGTCAATCCCGGCAATTGGCACCCGTTCATGCCGAGCGGATTTGGCGGCGTGATGAGCGGCGCGGCGATTGTGTTTTTCGCGTTCATCGGCTTCGATGCGGTGTCCACCACGGCGGAGGAAACGTGCAATCCGCAACGCGACCTGCCCCGCGGCATGATCGCGAGCCTGATCATCTGCACGCTGCTGTATGTGCTGATGTCGGCGGTTCTAACAGGTGTGAAGAAGTACACGGCCTACGCCGGGGACGCGGCGGCGGTGGCCACGGCTTTTGAAGGGCGGCCGTGGGCGCAGGCCCTGGTGAGTGCCGGCGCCTTGGCCGGCATGACCTCGGTGCTGCTGGTGTTCCAATTGGGCCAACCGCGCATCCTCATGGCGATGGCCCGCGACGGCTTGCTGCCGCGCTATTTCGCCAGAATTCACCCGCGCTTTCGGACCCCTCATGTCACCACCATCTGGACGGGTGTCGTGGTCGGCGGCGTGGCGATGGTGACGGACATCGGCTCGCTGGCCGATCTAACAAACATCGGGACCCTCTTCGCGTTCGCGCTGGTGTGCCTCGGGGTGATCATTTTGCGCCGCACCCACGCGGAACGTCCGCGGCCGTTCCGGGTGCCTCTGGTGCCGCTGCTGCCGTTGCTCGGGGTGGCGCTCTGCGGCGTGCTGATGCTGAGCCTGCCGCTTCTCACCTGGCTGCGGTTCTTCGTCTGGCTCGCGGCGGGCCTGCTCATTTACTACTTCTACGGCGCGGGTCACAGCCGCCTGGGCCAGGGCGAGGACGTCGGCGAAACCGAAAACACCTTGCCGCCGATCGAGCCGTAGGTGCGACGGGGCATTGTAGCGGCGCTCTGTGAGCGCCGTTGGCGTAAGGAGCGCCGGCTTCAGCCGGCGTGTGTGGGCGCGGACGGAACAGCGGATTGGACCTTGTGTTAGGCCGAGCGAGACTGGCGGCGAGACGCCGCCACCACGGCCTGCGCCGGGACGGCGCAGCCACCGCGCCACCCATTCGCTGCGACGGTCACAGACCGCCGCTACAAGGCCTAGCATTCAAGCAAACACCCCGGCCTGCGGGACGCGGGCCGGGGTGTTTTGATTGGATCGGCGGGACTCAGGCGGTGGTGGAGTCCTCGTCTTCGTCGAAGATTTCCTTGGGGATGACGATGGGCTCGGGTTCCTCGACGGTAAACTCGAAGGTGGCATCGCGGTGGCAATGGAAGCCGGAGCCGGCCGGGATGAGATGGCCCATGATGACGTTCTCCTTGAATCCGGTTAGATAATCGACCTTGCCCAAGGTGGCCGCCTCGGTGAGCACACGGGTGGTGTCCTGGAACGACGCCGCAGAGATGAACGAGTCGGTTTCCAACGACGCCTTGGTGATGCCTAGCAGCACGGGCTCGCCCTCGGCGGGTTTGCCGCCGTTGGCGATGATCTCGGCATTGACGCGCTTGAAGGTGGAGCGGTCAACCTGATCGCCCCACAGGTATTGGTCGGCATCGCCCGGATCGGTGATTTTGACCTTGCGCAGCATCTGTCTGACAATGACCTCGATGTGCTTGTCATTGATTTCCACACCCTGGACGCGATAGACGGATTGCACTTCGTTGACCAAATGTTCCTGGAGTTCCTGGGCGCCGCAGGCTTCCAGCAAATCCTCCGGGGACACCGGGCCCTCGGTGATCTGGTCGCCGCGTTTGACCTGGTCGCCATCGGTCACGACGATATGCTTGCCCATGGGCACGAGATGATCGACCTGCTCGCCGGTGGCCGGATCGGTGATGACGACCTTCTTCTTGCCGCGCACGTTGGAGCCGAAGGAAATCTCGCCGTCGATTTTGGCGATGACGCAGGAGTCCTTGGGTTTGCGGGCCTCGAAGAGTTCGGCGACGCGGGGCAGACCGCCGGTGATGTCCTTGGTGCGGGCCACCTTGCGCGGCGTCTTGGCAAGCTGAATGCCGCCGTGGACGATTTCGCCTTCCTTGACGGAAAGATGGGCACCGACGGGAATTGAGTAACTCGCCTTGATCTCCTTGGTGACTTCATCATAGATGACCACCTGCGGATGAAGGTCTTCCTTGTGCTCGGTGACCACGACACCCTTCTTGCCGGTCTCCTTGTCGGTTTCGTTAGCCACGGTGATGCCCGCGATCATGTCGCGGAACTCAACGCGGCCCGCCTTCTCGGTTAGAATCGGCACGTTGTATGGGTCCCAGGTGACGACGGTGTCGCCCTTCTTGACATCCTCGCCGTCCTTGACGGAGATGATGGAACCGATGACGATGTTGTGGCTTTCGAGTTCAAGGCCGTCCTTGCCGCGGATCGAGAGGGTGCCGTTCTTGTTGAGCACGACCCAATGGCCGTCGGCGGACTGGACGGTGCGCATCGACTTGTACACCAGTTGGCCGGTGTGTTTGACCTTGATGATGGGCTGCTTGAAGGTGGCGGCGGCGACCCCGCCGACGTGGAAGGTACGCATGGTGAGCTGGGTGCCGGGCTCGCCGATGGACTGGGCGGCGATGATGCCGACGGCTTCACCGATTTTCACGGGCTTGCTGGTGGCCAGGTTGAGGCCATAGCAATTGGCGCAGCAGCCGCGATCCGACTCGCAGGTGAGCACCGAACGGATCTTGAGTTTGAGGCAGCCGATGCGCTCGATGGCAGTGGCCTGGCGCTCGTTGACGATGTCATCGACTTCGATGAGAATTTCGCCGGTAACCGGATCCTTGATTTGCTCGCACGAGACGCGGCCATAGATACGCGATGAAAGCGAGGCGGCTTCCTCATCACCATCGACGATGGCGGCAACGGTGATGCCATTGGCGGTGCCACAATCCTGATGGGTGATGATGACATCCTGCGCCACATCGACGAGCTTGCGGGTCATGTAGCCGGAGTCCGCGGTCTTGAGGGCGGTATCGGACAGACCCTTGCGGGCGCCGTGGGTGGAGATGAAGTATTCCAACACGGAGAGGCCCTCGCGGAAGTTGGAGATGATGGGCCGTTCGATGATTTCGCCGGACGGCTTGGCCATCAACCCGCGCATGCCGCCGAGCTGTTTGATCTGCGACTTGTTGCCGCGCGCGCCGGAATCCACCATCATGAACAACGGACTGGCCTTGGCCTTGCCATCGTTGTGCTCGATCTTGCGATACAGCGCGTTGGCGATGGTGTCGGTGGCGTGGGTCCACACATCGACGATTTTCTGATAGCGCTCGCCGTCGGTGATCACACCGTTGCGGTACTGCTTGGTGACCTTGTCGACATCTTCGTAGGCCTTGATGATGACATCCTTCTTCTCCTCGGGGATGACCATGTCAACAATGCCGATGGAGGTGCCGGAGCGGGTTGCCTCCTTGAAGCCAAGGGTCTTGAGCAGATCGAGGGTTTCGACGGTCTTCTTCTGGCCGGAAACCTGATAGCATCGCCAGATGATGTCACCGATCTGCTTCTTGCCGACGTTGTAGTTGACGAAGCCAAGGCCGGGCGGCCAGATTTCATTGAAGCGGACGCGGCCGGGAGTGGTCTCGAGGATCTTGCTGTCGTTGTCGCCGAGCAAGGTATCGCGGCCCTTGTCGGGGTTGCGGATGCGGATCCAGCAGTGGTATTCGATCTTGCGCGAAGCGATGGCGAACTCGACCTCGGAGGCGTTTTCAAACAACGGGAGATGCTCGAGTTTTTCGCGGTCCTTTTGGGTGCGCACCGGCGCCCATGTCAGATAATAGGTCCCCAGAATGATGTCCTGCGAGGGCACCGTGATGGGGCGGCCGGAGGCGGGCGAGAAAATATTGTTAGGCGCGAGCATCAACTGGCGGCACTCCAATTGGGCCTCCACGGACAGCGGCACGTGGACGGCCATCTGGTCGCCGTCGAAGTCCGCGTTGTAGGCGGTGCAGACGAGCGGATGGACGCGGATGGCCTCGCCTTCGATGAGCTTGGGCTCGAACGCCTGAATTGACAGGCGATGCAGCGTGGGGGCGCGGTTGAGGAGGATCGGATGGCCCTTGGTGACTTCGGCCAGAATGTCCCAGACCTCGGTGGTCTTGCGGTCGATCATCTTCTTGGCCGAGCGCACGGTGTGGCAATAACCCAGTTCCTTGAGGCGGCGGATGATGAACGGCTCGAACAAGGTTAGAGCCATCTTCTTGGGCAATCCGCACTGGCCGAGCTTGAGGTCGGGACCGACGACGATGACCGAGCGGCCCGAGTAATCGACGCGTTTGCCCAACAGGTTCTGGCGGAAGCGGCCGCCCTTGCCCTTGAGCATGTCGCTAAGGGACTTGAGCGGGCGGTTGCCGGCGCCGGTGACGGCACGACCGTGGCGGCCGTTGTCGAAGAGCGCGTCAACAGCCTCCTGCAGCATGCGCTTTTCATTGCGGATGATGACTTCTGGCGTCTTGAGCAAGAGCAGGTTCTTGAGGCGGTTGTTGCGGTTGATGACGCGCCGATAGAGATCGTTGAGGTCGGAGGTGGCGAAGCGGCCACCTTCGAGGGGCACCAAGGGGCGCAGGTCCGGGGGAATGACCGGCAGCACGGTTTGGATCATCCATTCGGGGCGCGACTTGGACGCGGCAAAGCCCTGGGTGATCTTCAAACGCTTGGCGAACTTTTTGCGGTTCTGCTTCGAGCGGGTGGTGGCCAGCTCCTCTTCGAGCACCTTCGCCAGGGCGGTTAGATCGACCTGCTTGAGCAGGTCCTGCAAGGCCTCGGCGCCCATGCCGGCGCGGAACGAGCCGTCGCCGTAGGTGTCTTCGGCCTCGCGCAGCTCGGTTTCGGTTAGAAGCTGGCCGAGTTCGAGCGCGGTGTTGCCCGGCTCGGTGACGATGTAGTCCTCATAATAGATGACGCGTTCCAACTGGCGGGCGCTGATGTCCAGCATCAGGCCGATGCGTGAGGGCATGCACTTGTAGAACCAGATATGTGAAACGGGCACGGCCAGTTCGATGTGGCCCATGCGCTCGCGGCGCACGCGGCTGAGGGTCACCTCCACGCCGCAGCGGTCGCAGATGACACCCTTGTGTTTGATGCGCTTGTATTTGCCGCAAGCGCACTCCCAGTCGCGGGTGGGCCCGAAGATGCGCTCGCAGAACAGGCCGCCTTTTTCCGGCTTGAACGTCCGGTAGTTGATGGTTTCGGGGTTTTTGACTTCCCCTTTGGACCAGGAGCGGATGATTTCCGGCGAGGCCACGGTGATGGAAACCTGGTCAAAGGCTTCCGGGCGTTCGTCAACGCCGAAGAGTTCGCGAAGGTTGGTGTCAACACTCATAATAGGAACAGATTGGTTAGGATCGGGATGGGGATTCGCGGGCTCAGNTCAAAGGGTCAGGTCATCCAGGGAGTAGTCATCNAGGCCGCCGGTCATGCCGGAGCCATGGGTGGAACCGCGGCGGCCGGGACGCACATCGAGGCCGAGGGANTGCATTTCCTTGATNAGCACGTTGAAGGACTCGGGGGTGCCGGCCTCGAGGTTGTTGTCGCCTTTGACGATGGCCTCGTAGATGCGGGTGCGGCCCAACACATCGTCNGACTTGACGGTGAGCAACTCCTGCAGGGTGTANGCGGCGCCGTANGCTTCCAGCGCCCAGACTTCCATTTCGCCGAAGCGCTGGCCGCCNTACTGGGCCTTGCCNCCGAGCGGTTGCTGGGTGACCAGCGAGTAAGGACCGACGGCGCGGGCATGGATCTTGTCGGCGACCAAATGGCCGAGTTTGAGGATATAGATCATGCCGACGACCACCGGGTTGTGGAATGCCTCGCCGGTGCGTCCGTCATAGAGAGTGGACTTGCCGCCGGTGGTGCCATCCCGGCCATCGCCGATCCAAGTGTAGCCGCGGGTTTCCGCTTCGCCGGGTTTGCGCAGGCGGGCCTTGCCGGCATCGCCGATCATCTTGATGCCATCGACTTTCTTGGCTTCGGTCATGAAGTCCCAAATGACATCTTCCTTGATGCCATCGAAAATCGGGGTGGCCACCTTGAAGCCGAGCGCCTTGGCGGCGACACCGAGATGGGTTTCGAGCACCTGACCGACGTTCATGCGGGAAGGCACGCCGAGGGGGTTGAGGCAGATGTCCACCGGAGTGCCGTCGGAAAGGAATGGCATATCTTCCTCGGGAACGATGGTGGCCACGACGCCCTTGTTGCCGTGGCGGCCGGCCATTTTGTCCCCGATGGAGAGTTTGCGCTTGGCGGCGATGAAGACCTTGACTTCCTTGATGACGCCCGGATCGACTTCGGTGCCGCTTTCGAGTTGGTCGAGTTTGCGCTCGCGCTCGGTGTCGAGTTCCTGGAAGCGGGCCTCGAAGGAAGTGATGATCTCGATGATCTTGTTGCGAATCGGCGACGGATCAATCTCGATGTGGTCGTGCACCGAGGCGAGCTTGCGCAGCAACGTCTTGGTGATCTTGCGGTTGGCCGGGATGATGATCTCGCCGGACTGCGCGTTGACGACGTCGAGCGGGATCTTCTCGCCCAACAAAATGTCGGACAAGCGTTCGGTTAGATCGTCGGTGAGCTTGTCGGCCTTCTTCTTGTGCTCGTCGTTGATCTTCTTGAGTTGCTTCTTGAGTTCGCCGGGATCGACCTTTTCGAGGCGTTTCTTGGCGAAGCCATGGGCCGAGACGCGGACGTCCTGGACGATGCCCATGCAGCCGGAGGGAACCCGCAGCGAGGTGTCTTTGACATCGGCGGCCTTTTCCCCGAAGATGGCGCGCAACAGGCGTTCTTCCGGCGCGAGTTCGGTTTCCGACTTGGGCGTGATCTTGCCGACGAGGATGTCACCGGGTTTGACTTCTGCGCCGATGCGGATGATGCCGTCGTGGTCGAGGTTGCGCAGGGCGTCCTCGCCGACGTTGGGAATATCGCGGGTGATTTCCTCCGGGCCGAGTTTGGTATCGCGGGCGGCGACGTCGAACTCGGAGATATGGATGGAAGTGTAAACGTCCTCCTTGACGACGCGCTCGGAGATGACGATGGCATCCTCGAAGTTATAGCCATTCCACGGCATGAAGGCCACCAGCACGTTGCGGCCGATGGCCAGTTCGCCGTCTTCGGTGTTAGGTCCGTCGGCAAGGACCTGGCCCTTCTTGATTTTCTGCCCCTTGTGGACGATGGGCTTCTGGTTGATGCAGGTGCCGGCGTTGGAGCGCATGAACTTGCGCAGCGGATAAGCCATGATGCCCTTCTCCACGTGGGTCTTGACCGCTTCGGTGTCGCTGAGGAATTTCTCGTCGGCGACGGGCATCGAGCCATCGGGGGTGGTGACAATGATTTCCGCGGTGGCGGCGGCGACAATGCCGTCGGCCTCGGCAACGACCACCGCGCGCGAGTCGCGGGCGGCCTTGCCCTCAAGACCGGTGCCCACCAGCGGCGCCTCGGACACCAACAGCGGCACGCCCTGGCGCTGCATGTTGGAACCCATCAGCGCGCGGTTGGCGTCGTCGTGCTCGAGGAACGGGATGAGCCCGGCGGCCACCGACACAAGCTGCTTGGGCGACACGTCCATGTAGTGGACATCGGCGGGGGCGACTTCGATGAACTCGCCGCCTTTTTCGCGGGCGGTGATGCGGTCGGTCTGGAAATTGCCGGCCTTGTCGATTGGGTTGTTGGCCTGGGCGATGTGGAAGTTTTCCTCCTGGTCGGCCGTGAGGTACTCGATTTCGTTGGTGACGCGCGAGGCGACGACGCGGCGGTAGGGCGTTTCGATGAAGCCGAACTCGTTGATGCGCGCATAGGTGCACATCGAGTTGATGAGACCGATGTTAGGACCTTCCGGGGTTTCAATCGGGCAGATGCGGCCGTAGTGGGACGGGTGGACGTCGCGCACCTCGAAACCGGCGCGGTCGCGGTTGAGGCCGCCGGGCCCGAGCGCGGAGAGGCGGCGCTTGTGGGTCAGTTCGGCCAGCGGATTGGTCTGGTCCATGAACTGGGAGAGCTGACTGCGTCCGAAGAAATCCCTAACCACCGCGGACAGCGCCTTGGGATTGATGAGCTTTTGCGGGGTCATGCCCTCGATGTTGACATCAAAGAGCGTCATGCGTTCCTTGACCAAACGTTCGGTGCGGGCGAGGCCGACGCGGCACTGGTTGGCGAGGAGTTCGCCGACGGCGCGCACGCGGCGCGAGCCGAGATGGTCGATGTCGTCGATGACGCCATCGCCTTTCTTCAACTTCAAGATATAGCGAACTGCGGCGAGGAAATCCTCGGGCACCATGATGCGCTGGTCGGAATCCACCTGGATGCCGAGCTTCTGATTGATCTTATAGCGGCCCACGCGGGTGAGGTCGTATTTTTTGGGGTCGAAGAACAGGCGCTTGAGCAGGGCACGGGAGTTGGAGGCGGTGGGCGGATCGCCGGGGCGCAGCTTGCGATAGATATCCTTGAGGGCGCTTTCCTCGTCGCGGGCCGGATCCTTGCGCAGCGATTTGAGCAGGATTTCATCCTCGCGCCCGTCAATGACTCGACCTGCGTTTGGCCGAGGGCGAGCAACTGGCGCACGATGCCGATGGTCAGTGGTTCGTAAGCCTTGGCGACGACCATCTCGCCATCGATGACATCTTCGAAGGGGACCTTGTGACCGAGTTCGCCTTCGTCCATCTTGTCGCTGAGGGCGAGCTTCTCCATGGCGTAGAAGTGACTGACGATGTCGCGGTCGGTCGGATATCCCAGCACGCGCAGGAAGGTGGTGGCGAGGAACTTGCGGCGGCGGCGGCGGCGGTCCAGATAGACATAGAGCAAGTCGTTGGTGTCGAACTGCACTTCGAGCCAGGAGCCGCGGTCGGGAATGATGCGGAAGGAATGCAGCAGCTTGCCGTTGAGATGTTGGGAAATCTCAAAGCAGATGCCCGGCGAGCGATGGAGCTGGGACACGATGACGCGCTCGGCGCCGTTGATGATGAAGGTGCCGCGGCGCGTCATCATCGGCAGTTCGCCCATATAGACGCGCTCCTTCTTGGTGCCGGTCTCGTCCTTGAGCTTGAAGGTGACGTAGAGTGCGGCGCTATAACTTTCGCTGTTGCGCAGCGCGTCTAACGAGGTGATCTTGGGGTTTTCGATGTCATAGGTGACGAAGTCCAAGTCGATGGCTTCATCATAACTCTTGATAGGAAAGACCTCGCGAAACACGGCCTGCAGGCCGGTGTCCGAGCGCTCGCTGGGAGCCACGTCTTTCTGGAGGAATTCGTCGTAGGAACGGCTTTGCACCTCGATGAGGTTGGGCGGTTCGATGACTTCCTCAAATTTCCCGAAATAGAGACGTTCAGCCATGGCGATTAGTGGTGTTCTTTCTTACAAGTTAAGCCCGAGCCGCGGACGGTCTCAGGCGAGGGTGGTTTACAGTCGTTAGAGAGGAGTGACGGGATCGGAGCGAAAGCACAGGAATATTTTGAAATCTCGAGCCGATCTCGGCTGGAAATCCCAGGGGATGGATTGTGCCACCCCTGGGGAAATCCGTTGGCGTAAGTTACTTGATCTCGATTTTGGCACCGGCCTCGTCGAGCTTCTTCTTGGCGGCCTCGGCGGCGTCTTTGCCGACGGCCTCGAGGATTTTGGCAGGAGCGCTTTCGACGAGTTTTTTGGCATCGGCCAGACCCAAGCCTGGAACCACTTCGCGCACCACCTTGATGACGGCAATCTTGTTGGCTCCGTGGTCGGTGAGGACGACATCGAATTCGGTTTTTTCTTCGACGGCCTCAGCGGCAGCGGCCGGGCCCTGCTGCATGGCGACCGGTGCGGCGGCGGAGACGCCCCAGGTTTCTTCGAGTTGTTTGACGAGATCGACAGCTTCCAGGACGGTGAGCTTGCCGAGTTGTTCTACGAGTTGTGCAATGTTTGACATGTTGTATTCTCCTTGTGCGGTATCGTCGCTCCCGGAGCCTCCGGGAATTTCAGCGCGGCAGCCGCCGCTCCGACGAGGAACCATTGGGTGTGCAGGCGGTGGCGCGGAGACGCTGCCGCCATCAGTTCAGATTATTCGGTGGGTACAGCCGCAGCAACGGCTTCGGGTTGCGGGGACTCGTCCGCGGTGGCGGCGGCGTCGGGTTCGGGGTTGAATTTGTTTTTGATGACGCGGGCGATGCGTGCGGCCGGCTCGTTGATGGTGCCCAACAATTGGGAGAGGACGGCCTCGCGCGACGGGATGTCGGCGATGGCGCGCAACTTGGCGGTGTCGAGCACGGCGTTGCCGAGGATGCCGACGCGCATCTCGGGTTTCTTGAACTCCTTTTCGAAGTTCTTGATGGCCTTGGCGGCGGCAAACACTTCGCTCTTGCCGGTGACAAAGGCGGTCTGACCGGTCAGGTCGTTGCCGATATCGGGCAGTCCGGCTTCGGCGAGCACCTTGCGCATGTAACTGTTTTTGGCGACGATGCAGGCGGCGCCGATGGCGAAGAGGCGGTTGCGCAGTTCGGTGAACTGCTTGACCTTGAGGCCGGTGTAGTCAATGACGATCAGATAGGGAGAGGCATTGACGCGCTCCAGC
>TBL_comb47_HYPODRAFT_10007384_pt1 | contig 11545 bp, 6 predicted proteins | sample TroBogypolimnion_40_FD_10682 | JGI IMG/M metagenome (IMG submission 10682) | reverse complement strand
CACAAGGCGTTCGGCAGCCGCGCGCTCGTGCCGGCGCGGGAGCCGATGACCGAAGACACGATCTTCGACGCGGCGTCGCTGACCAAAGTCGTCGCCGGCACGCCCGCCGTCCTGCTGCTGATCGAACGCGGACAGGTGAAGCTGGATGCGCCCGTGCAGACGTATCTGCCGGAATTCATCGGCGACGGCAAAGCGGCGGTCACCGTCCGGCATTTGTTGACGCACACGTCCGGCCTGCCGCCAGACATTGAAACGCGAACTGACTGGCACGGCCAGCCCGAGGCCATTCGCAAAGCCTGCGCGCTGAAATTGCAATCGCAGCCCGGCACGGCCTTCAAATACAGTGACATCAATTTTTTCCTGCTCGGCGAAATTGTCCAGCGCGTGAGCGGGACGCCGCTGGAAGTTTTTGTGTCGCGCGAGATTTATGCGCCGTTGAAAATGACGGACACCGGATTCCTGCCGCCCAAGGAAAAGTTGTCCCGCATCGCGCCGACGGAAGTGGTGGACGGCCATGCGTGGCGCGGCGTGGTTCACGATCCCACGGCGCGGCACATTGGCGGCGTGGCCGGCCACGCGGGGCTGTTCACCACCGCGCCCGATCTGGCGCGTTACGCCCGGATGCTGCTGAATCTCGGCGAACTGGACGGGGTGCGGATTTTCCAGCCGGAGACGGTCCGGCAGATGACCGGCGTCCAGACGCCGCCGGATATTTCCGCGCGGCGTGGCCTTGGCTGGGATATTGATTCCAGTTTCAGCGGGCCGCGTGGGGAAATTTTTCCGGTCGGCTCCTACGGTCACACCGGCTGGACGGGCGGCTCGCTGTGGATCGATCCGTTTTCAAAAACCTTCGTGATTTTCCTGGCGAACCGGAATCATCCGACCGAGGCGGGCAGTGTGATTACGTTGCGGCGCGAATTGGGAACGCTCGCCGCGGCAGCGGTGGAGAATTTTGATTTCACCAACGTTTCCGGCGCCTTGGAAAAACGTGGTTTCAATGCCAAGCAACCTTGATTTCATCCCCGGCCCGCCCGCGACGGCGGTGGATGCCGGGCTGGTGCACGGGATTTTCCTCGGCTCCAACGGGATGCCTCCGCCGGCGGATCAACCTGCGCGTGACGGCGACCGAGATGGCCCGGCTATCGGGAATTTTATGGCGCTGTGCGAAGGTTCTGATCCGCACCCCCAAAACAGGGGGGTGAAATTTCCCTTGAATTAAAACCATAAATGAGAATAATAAGCATCAAGGAAATAGATTCTAGGTCGCCATAGCAATGTAACTTGGAATTTACCTAAGAGAACCCAAACCAAGAACTAGGAGAAAAAATGAAGTCGTTAAATATTCGTTCCAGCCTGTGTATGGCCGTTGCCGTTCTGGCGGCGGCTTTTTCCATTCCCAACCTGCAGGCCACCCCCTACGCATCCTGCATCACCAACAATGCCGGCACCATTCAATTTTACCTCAATGAATCGAATGCGACGGCTGTGGTGACATACGAAAATGGATCCACCAACGCCAGTTTCAATGGCATCACCACCGGCACCAACCTCTCAAGGGGCTTGCAAACGTTCTCGCTGGCTGGGCATACCAGCTATTCCATAGCAGTATCCAAAATTGGGACCGGAAAAGCCAGCGTCGTGGCCACGATGCCGGCGGCCACTCCCCGTGGCATAGATGTGAACAAGAATCCTACCTCGCCAAAGTTCGGTTACGTTTACGCAGTGAACGCCTCGGCTGCAACCTCAAATCAGGCGATCAGGCTCCTTAACAGTGACCTTTCTGGCATCACGACCAATGCTGGTGGTGTCGCTTGGGCGAACAGTGCCAGCAGTCCTTATCGTATCGCCGTGGCTGAGGATGATTATTTGATGGTGGGGGATTTTTCTACAGCTCATTCCGGTGTTTGGCGGGTTGACCCGACGATTACCTCCAACCAGTTGGTGCTTGGGCCGATTGGTCAGTCGGCTGGCCAGGCGGCGGGGTCGCAAGGCGCGCAGTTTTCCCGGCCGCTCTTAATTGGAAATCTTCAAAGTGGTGGCAGCGGCGTTTTGTATACTGTTGATGCTGGCACGATACCACTTAACGCGAGCCAATTAAATTCGATTCTTGTTTATAGCAACATCACGCTGGCTACGCTGCCCAGGATAACAGCTCCCGATTTGCTCGGGCCAGCCACCTGTTTGAATCTGGTTCTCAACAATAACTATCCAGGAATCACTCGGGGGCCCAATGGTTACATCTATGCCAGTGGTCGACGGGACGGGCCTTCTGGCGGAACAGCCAATTTGCAGGTTTACGACGCCAATCTCAATTTGTTATGGAACTCGCTTTACAACGCGAACGTCAGCGATTACTTCGCAGTCAACGGCACCGGCTTGGCTGACTCGGCCGTTTCTCCGGATGGAAAATATATGGCTGGCATTGGTTATGGCAATAACCAGATTGTGGTTTGTTCCCTGACAAACGGCGTTCCCGATGTATCGACCCTTTATACGGTAACCAATAGTGTGAGCCAAACCTCTGCAGGGCGAGGCATTTGTTGGGATGCCGCAGACAATGTTTATCTCAGCAGTTCCGGTGGGGCAACATTTCAGGAATGGACTTTGGGTTTCACTGCCACCGCCGTTACCACGGGTAATGCAACTGGAACCACAGGCTTTTCGCTCGTTACGCCAGCTACCACGGTGGGCGTAGTGGCCACCAACTCGATTGGCTATCCCAGCCTTTCGCAGCAGAATTCCTATGGCAATCCAACCAATGCGACTTTTATCATAACACGCACAGGAAACATTAGCTCCCCCTTGGTGGTTTCTTTCTCACTTGGCGGCACTGCTTCCGTTGGAACGTATACTGCCAGCGCAACCACCACCATTACCATTGCTGCAGGGCAGACTTCAACCAACGTAACCATCACAGCGGTTACCGATGGTATTTCCAGACCCACCACGACCATCGTTTTGAACTTGGTGCCCACAGGCAATTATGCAGTTCAGCTTCCTGGAAATGCCAGCCTTGACCTCATTAACACCGGGCCCGTCACGTTGGTGGCGGCCGCAAAGGTGACCAGCGTGTATAACGTGTATTCAAATGATTATGCCAGTTTCACTATCACGCGTTCGGGCGATACCAATGCCGCAGCCTTTACTGCCAGTCTTTATACTTACGGCGGCACTGCCGTGGCGGGTGTGGATTATACCTTGCCTCCGGCGGTCACGTTTAACCCGGGTGATGTTGTCCAAACCAATTATATTTATCCACTGAGCAATGGACAATTACCGGTTGACAGTAGCACCAATGTTTATGTGGGCAACAAGACTGCTATTATCGGTCTTAGCAGCGGACCGGGTTATTTGGCAGCAACCAATAAGGCGTTTTTGAACATCCTCGACAGCGCCTTTCCGACAACTGCGGTTTTATTTGCAGACCCGCTTACGGATCCGAATGACGCGGTCAATTGGGGGGTCACGGCGGCCAACAACAACATGCAGACCAATGCGATTGATACTGCTATCGCTGGCTCTGCAGTGCCTAACGTCGCTTTTGGTTATGACCTGCAAAATGGGGACACCGCGAATTTCGGAGTTGTTCCATTGCCGCCAAGCGGAGCGACCAATGCCTTGCGGGTGACTGTGAACAAAAGTTCTGCCCAGGGTTCCGGCGCGCAGGCCGGTGTCAATCTTTACCCAACCAATGTCAGCTTTTCCGGGAATTATGCCGTGCGTTTCAACATGAATATTGTTGAGGGTTATAATTCTGCCTATACCACTGAAGGGGCGATTTTTGGCATCAATCACAGCGGTAATGCGACAAACTGGTGGGCAAGCTCGGTGTTAAGCGGTTGGGGCACTCCGCCTTCCACTTCTTGGGAAAGTGATGGTATCTGGTATTGGAATTGTGCGGACAATGGCGCAGCCGCCGGCGCTTTCCAGGAGTTTACTGGACTTGGGGGCGTATTGCCCAATACCGGGTGGACGCAATTGGCCTCAACAACGCCAGCGTCCTTTGCAAATGCCTTTAAGACCAATGTGTTTACCAGCAGCGGTGGCCCTGGCCTCCCATCGAACAATTCAATCTTAAATGGAAATTCCGCCGCCAATTGGGCCGACGTGGAAATTAAACAGCTCAACAACATAGTAACGCTCTCTATAAACAAGACGACTATGTTTGTATACACCAATGGCACTACGTTTAAGAGTGGCACATTGATGCTGGGCTACGATGACCCGTTTAGTTCGGTCGGTGCAGCGGATGCTGCCGTTTATTATTCGAACCTCCGTGTTGTTTCTTTAGCGACGCCCTATATCAGTCAGATTGCCTTGAACAATCTGAATGGCACCGTGGTTATTAACTTTACAACGGTGGATGGCGATACCATCGCGTCGTCGTTTGCACTGCAAAGCGCCTCGTTGGTGGCCGGCCCGTATGCTGACGTTCCCGGCGCGAGCATCACTCAACTCAGCGCTGGTGCCTTTCAAGCCGTTGTTCCGCAAAGTGGCGTGGTTCAGTTCTATCGCATTCGCCAGAAGTAAATTTGAAAAAGTTGGGATGCCCGTTGCAACGGGCATCCCAACTAACCATTTATGAAGACTAATCAACATTTGTCTACAAGAGTCCGCAAGACGGATCGCGGATTTACCTTGATTGAACTACTGGTGGTTATTGCGATCATAGCAATCTTGGCCGCGATGCTTTTGCCGGCACTGGCCAAGGCCAAGTCAAAGGCATTGCAAATCCAATGCGTGAGCAACATCAAACAGTTGCAACTGGGTTGGCAGATGTATGCGACTGATTTCAATGATTACATGTGTCCCAACGCGCCATCCAGTGCGCCTTCGGATTCCCAATCTTGGTGTGGTGTGCAATCGGAAAAATGGACTTCGGTTCCTTGCAATACCAATATTGCCTATTATAATTCATCGATCATCGGACCGTTCATGTCTGGACAGGTTAAGGTCTATAAATGTCCCGGCGATAATATTCCGTCCGATAATGGTGACCGCATTCGGAGTTTCTCGATGCAAGCGCAAATGGGCAATTTATACATGAAAGCTCAGACTGAGAGTTACAATTCTGGTTATGTCGCGTTTGTGAAAACTTCGGATTTAAGGAGCCTTTCACCTTCCGACGCTTTTATTTTCTGCGAGGAGAATCTGTGCGGTCCGATCGGAATTGACGGCTACCTCCAAGTGGACAACAACGCCCCGGACTGGCCGGATGTTCCTGGTGTATTTCATTCTGGAATCACTGGATTTTCCTTTGCGGACGGACATTCGGAAGCCCATAAATGGCAGACTACGGCTTTGAAAAATGTTTCCTATAAATACGGTAACAACAGCATACAATATGTTTCCGCCGCACCTGGCGGAAAGAGCAATCCCGATTGGGTTTGGTTCACCAGCCACGCCACAGTTGCTAAGTGAATAAACGGTCGTGTGTTGTCCATTTTGTTTCATCTACGCGGACTCAATGTGAGTGCGCGCTTTTTTTTGGCCTTGGCGAATCGTGAAGTTTCTCAAAGTTCGGATTGTTGAATGAAGATCCAAATGAATCTCCCACCTCCACGACGACACAGGGCTTTTACCTTGATTGAACTACTCGTGGTGATTGCCATTATTGCCATTCTTGCGGCCATGCTGCTGCCCGCGCTCGCCAGCGCCAAAGAACGCGCGAAGCGGATTTCTTGCCTGAATAATGAAAAACAAATGGGTCTTGGCAGCCAGATGTTCGCTGATGAAGATGATCACCACGCCTTTACTGGGACGATGTATTATGGCGATGATGACGTAAACTGGCTATATCCAAACTATGTGCCCGCACTAAAATCGTTCTCTTGTCCATCCACGAAAAACGAAGTCCGGACCAACTCGGCATCCATTCCTGCCAACAAGACGTTTAATATGACTGGCATTTCTATCGACCAGAGCGGCGTAACCCTTTATGCCGATCGTATACACAACCCCACCTATGTGACGGATTTGACGGTGAACGCCGGGGGCAAGGATCAACCCTACGGCAGCAGCTATGAGTGTTCCGGCTATTTGAACAGTTACCTGAACACGGGCAATAATATAAAAATTGACGGTAGCCAACGCAAAACCCAGAACCGGTGTTCCGGCTATGTTACCAAGATAACGCTGTTCCCTTATGCGTCCCCCGGCCAGACGATCGGTCCTTCGGATATATTTATCATTTATGATGCCGATGATCGATATTCAACCGACCCGAACCGTTTGAATGATAACTACCCCGACAAGGGAGACAATCACGGTGAGGCGGGTGGTAATATGGCTTTTTGCGATGGTCACGCCCAGTGGGTCTCGCAAAAAAATTATTTGCGCACCTTCATCCTTGGCGCCGATGAATATCCATCCACCTATCCGCTCCACTAATCCGGAAAAAACCTAGCTGCTCGGGGACGTTGATCAGTGTGCGATTAACTCACACAAAGTCCTTTTTTTTCTTTGGTTGAGGCAAAGGAAAGAATCCCGTTTTTCGCCGTCACGCCGGCAAACGGGTCGTTTGTGATCAGCAGGTTTCCGTCGATGTCCAGGAAGTCCGCCAGTTCGGCCAGATGCGCGGCGGCGCTGATCAGCACGCTGGTCTCAATCATGCAGCCGATCATCGTCTTCAGTCCGGCTTGGCGCGCGGCCAGCAACGTCTGGTGTGCCATGCTCACGCCGCCGGTCTTCACGAGCTTCACGTTGACCCCGTGAAAACATTCCGCGCAGCGCGGGATGTCCTTCACCGTGTGGCAGGATTCATCGGCAAACACCGGCAGCGGCGAACGTTCCTTGAGCCAGATCAAATCTTTGTCGCCCGTCGCGCGCGGCATCGGCTGCTCGATGAACTGAATGTTCTTGTCCGTCGCCACCAGCCATTCCAGCATCCGCAGCGCGTCCTCCTTGGTTTTCCAGCCTTCGTTCGCATCCACACGCACGGGCTTGTCCGGCGCGGCCGAGCGCAGCGCGGCAAAGTTTTCCTGGTCGCGTGGATCACCGACTTTCAACTTGAGCACGGGATAAACCGCCGCGTCCAAAACCTTTTTCCGGATGATGTCCGGCGCGTCGATGCCGATGCTGAACGAGGTGACGTGATGCTGTTCCCGGAAGCCGAGGCCGAGAAAATCGTAAAGCGGCTGGCCGGCGCGCTTCGCCGCGCCGTCGAGCAACGCCAGATTCAGCGCGCACCGGGCCGCCACGGGAATCCCCGGGATGGCTTCCAAAAATGCCATGCTGCCGGGAACGTCGGCAAACGATAATCGTTGGCTATCGAGTTGATGGAGAAACAGCAGGACGCCGTCGGCGGACTCGCCATACAATGAAGAGGGTGCGGCTTCCCCGATGGCGCTCACGCCGTCCGCATCCAAGAGTTCCACGATGACGGTGCGATGGGTGCCGGAGCCTTTGGTGCTGGCGATTTTCCACGGATTGGCGAGCCGCAGCTCGCACGGACGGGCGGTCAATTTCACGCCCAGATTCAAACAGGTATTCCGGGGTTTGCAATCGCATTGAATAGATTGTGACCACCCTAAATTAGCTATATGCTCCCGGGATGGCAGGCAGGCAAAAGCTCGTGGACGATGCCGTTGCGGCGGCGCTGTTGGAATTCGCCCCCCTCGATCTACAACCCGATGAACTGGCCGTGACGCTCGTGGACTTGCGCGATTTGAAAAATCCCGTCTGGGCAAATCATCGCGGCGAGGTGCCGGTGTATCCCGCCAGCGTCGTGAAACTGTTTTATCTCGCCGCCGCCCATCGGCAGCTGGAGGACCGAATCATTGCCGACACGTCGGAACTGCGCCGTGCGCTGCACGACATGATCGTCCATTCGGGCAACGAGGCGACCGGCTACGTGCTCGACGTGCTCACCGGCACCACGAGCGGGCCGGAGTTGCCGCCGGCGGAACTTGCGGCCTGGGGCGAACAGCGCAACGCGGTGAACCGCCACTTCCATTCGCTCGGCTACACCGGCATCAACGCGAATCGGAAGACGTGGAACGACGGGCCGTATGGCCGGGACAAACAGGCGGTGGACCAATTCACACCCGCAAAAAATTCTATGACGACCAACGCCACCGCGCGGCTGTTGGTTGAAATATACTCCGGCAAATGCGTTTCCGCCGCGCGCTCGGCGCAGATGTTGGAACTGCTGAAACGCGATTTTGCCGATCCCGGTCGCGCCGACCAACAGGCGTGCGAATTCATTGGCGCCGTCCTGCCGGCCGGGGCCAAACTCTGGTCCAAGGCCGGCTACATGAGCGTGGCGCGGCACGATGCGGCATTGGTGGAACTGCCCGGTGGCGCGAAGTTTGCCCTGGTGATCTTCACCGAGCGGCATTCGGAAGCCAAAGAAATCATTCCGGCCATCGCGCGGCGGATGGTTGGCGGATTTGAAAATTCAAATCATTTGGCCTGACGACCGGTTAACCCCTAATTCAGGGGGATGGGCGGCGCAATTACTGACGTTACTATTTCGCATGTCTTTTGGCCGGCCTGAACATTATGACTGATACCAATACTGGAAAGCCCAAGTCCGGCTACAATCGCTTCCTCCTGCTGGTCGCGGGACTGGGCGGACTTTTGTTCGGTGTGGACGTCGGCATCATTTCCGGCGCGCTGCCGTATCTCCAGGATACTTTCAAGGATGCTGGGCACATTCTCACTGCCGGCCAATCCTCGTTCATCGTCGCCGCGGTTTTGCTCGGCGGAGTTTTTTCCGCGCTGTTCGCTGGCCCCTTGGCTGATTTGCTGGGCCGGAAAGCTATGCTGATTTTCAGCGGCGTGCTGTTTGTTATTAGTGTCCCGCTCATCGCGCTGTCGCAAAATTATGACGCATTGATTTTTGGCCGTTTGCTGCAAGGTATCAGCGGTGGCTTGATCGGGGTCGTCGTGCCGCTGTATCTGGCCGAATGTCTCTCGGCCGCGGATCGTGGCAAAGGCACCGGCATTTTCCAGTGGCTGCTCACGCTGGGCATCTTTGCCGCAGCGGTTATCGGCTTTTATTTCAGCGGCCGCGTGGATGAGATGGCGAAGCTCGGCGACGCCGAAAAACTATTTGCGTTCAAGGACACCGCGTGGCGCGGCATTTTCTGGGTTTCGCTGCCGCCGGGCATTCTATTCGTCCTCGGTAGTTTCCTGGTTTCCGAGTCGCCGCGCTGGCTGTTCCGGCGCGGACAAAAAGCGGCGGCCTTGCACGCGCTTTTGCGTTCGCGCACCGACGGGCAGGCGAAAGTCGAGATGCAGGAGATGGAAGCCATTGCGGCAGAGGAAAAGGGCGCCGCCAATTCTGCCGGGAAAAATTCCGACTCGCTGCTGCAGCGCAAATACATCCTGCCGTTTGTGCTGGCGTGCATCATCCTGGCGTGCAACCAGGCCACCGGCGTCAATTCCATCATCGGCTACAACGCCACGATCCTCATCCAGGCCGGCCTGAGCGACAGGCAGGCGCATCTCGGCTATGTCATTTTGACCGTCGTGAATTTCCTGATGACCATCGGGGCCATCGCTTTGGTGGATCGCAAGGGCCGGAAATTTTTGCTTTCGCTCGGCAGCGCGGGCGTGATTGTTTCGCTGTTGGCCGTGGGGCTGGTTTTTCACCAGGCCGAGGCGCAGCGCGTGGATGTGCCGGCCGCGGTCCAGGCCACGGTGACTGCGTCTAATCAAACGGCCGTGGTGGAATTCACCGATGAATCGGCGGCGAAACTGCTGGCGGCGTCCGGCAAATCGTTTTCGCAGCCGAAATCGCTCGTGGTCATTTATTCCTACGGCGATTTTCACGCCGCCACCAAAGTGGTCCGCTCCGACGATCTTGGCGCGAAGCTCGAAATTGACCGCGATAGTTGCGTGCCGGCCACGAAGGTTTCCGCCTTCTTCAAAAATCCGTTCGCCGACCTTGCCGCCGCGCGCGCCGCGCCGCTGAAAATCGAACACGCGATCATCACGCCCGTGCCGTCCGCGCAAAACGGCTGGCTCGCGGCCATTTTGATATACTGCTTCATGGCGTCGTTCGCTGTCGGTCCAGGCGTTTGCGTCTGGCTGGCGCTGTCCGAGTTGATGCCCACGCGCATTCGTGCCAACGGCATGAGTGTGGCGCTCCTCATCAACATCGCCGTCTCCACGACTATCGCGGCGATGTTTCTGCCGACGGTTGGACAATACGGCTACGCCACGATGTTTTTTGTTTTCGCGGGCTGCACGGTGGTCTATTTCATCACCGCCGCCTTTTTCCTGCCGGAAACCAAGGGGAAAACCCTGGAAGAGATTGAGGAACACTTTGAAGGCAAAAAATGAAACGCAACCTCCAGAAACTTCTCGCCGCCGCCGCCATCGCATTTGTCAGCCTTGTTGCCGGCGCCGCAAATTCCACCGCCATCATTCCCGCGCCGGTGAAGGCGGAAATGCGCGAAGGTGTTTTCAATCTGCAACCCGGCAGCCGGATCCTCGCGGATGCGGATTTGAAGGCGACCGCGAACTTGCTGGCCAAACCATTGCGGGCGGCGACCGGCTTCGCGCTGAAGATCAAATCCGCCACAACCAAACCGGCGGCCGCCGATATTGTGCTGACCACGAACGGCGCGGACGCCGCGCTCGGGGCGGAAGGTTATGAACTGTCCGTCAGCACGAACGGCGTGGTTATTCGCGCTCCGGCGGCGGCGGGCGTCTTTTACGGCGCGCAGTCGCTGCTCCAGTTGCTGCCGCCCGAAATCTTTTCCGCGCAGCCCGTGAGGGACGTGGCGTGGACGATTCCGTGCGTCGGGATTTCGGATTCGCCGCGCTTCGTGTGGCGCGGCTTCATGCTGGATGTGAGCCGCCATTTTTTCACCGTGGCCGAAGTGAAACATGTTCTGGATTTGATGGCGCTCTACAAACTCAACACCTTCCACTGGCATCTGGTGGACGATCAAGGCTGGCGTATTCAAATCAAGAAATATCCCAAGCTCACCAGCGTCGGGGCCTGGCGCGACGGCATCGGCTTCGGCCTCACCTCGAACTCCGCGACCGCCTATGACAAGCAGGGTCGCTACGGCGGATTTTATACGCAGAAGCAAATCCGCGACGTCGTGGCCTACGCCGCGGCCCGGCACATCACGGTCGTTCCGGAAATTGAGATGCCCGGGCATTCCTCGGCGGCGCTCACGGCGTATCCGGAGTTCGGCTGTCCGGGGGTGAAATTTGCCATGCCCGCCAAGGGCGGGGTTTTCACCGGCGTCTATTGCGCGGGCAACGACGCGACGTTTGGCTTCCTGGAAAATGTGTTGTCGGAAGTCGCGTCGCTTTTTCCGGGACAATACCTCCACATCGGCGGCGACGAGGTGGTGAAATCCAACTGGATGGCCTGCGCCAGATGCCAGGCGCGCATTCAGGCCGAGGGCTTGAAGAACGGGCATGAATTGCAAAGCTACTTCACCCGTCGCGTCGAAAAAATCGTGAACGCGCAGGGGAAGAGCCTCATTGGCTGGAGCGAAATCCGCGAAGGCGGCCTCGCGCCGAGCGCCGCGCTCATGGACTGGATCGGCGGCGGCGCGGAATCCGCCGCCAGCGGCCA
>TBL_comb47_HYPODRAFT_10007382_pt1 | contig 11546 bp, 9 predicted proteins | sample TroBogypolimnion_40_FD_10682 | JGI IMG/M metagenome (IMG submission 10682) | reverse complement strand
GCAGCAATGCGATCGCATTGCTGAACAGTTGAACAATCGTCCCCGGCTAAGACTAGGCTTTAAGACCCCCAATGAAGTCTATTACTAAAAACACCCTTTTTGTCGCACTACAAATGTGAAACTAAAGACGCTGACTTTAATTCAACTATCTTTGCTCACGCCTGCGATATGACTAAAGTTCTTACAATCGTCGCGCATTTATTGCTGGTAGCGGCTGGTTTTATTTCCGCCGCTCCGGCCAAAGTCTCCGTGCCAGAGTCGCCATTCAAAGCCAACTGGCAATCCTTGACCAATTACCAATGTCCGGAATGGTTTCGCGACGCCAAGTTCGGGATCTGGGCGCATTGGGGCGCCGAATGCCAGCCTGCACACGGTAACTGGTATGCGCGGAAAATGTATATGCAGGGCGATGCCGACTACAAATCGCACCTTGCCGAATACGGACATCCGTCCACGAACGGTTTCAAGGAAGTGGCGAACTCGTGGAAAGGCGAGCATTTCGATCCGGATGAGCTGCTGAAATTTTACAAGGACAACGGCGCGAAATATTTCATGGCGCTGGCCAACTTTCACGACAATTTCGACAACTGGAACTCGAAGTATCAGCCGTGGAACTCCGTGAACGTCGGGCCGCACAAGGACATCATCGGCCTATGGTCGGTAGCGGCAAAGAAGCACGGGTTGCCTTTCGGCGTGAGCCTGCACGCGTCGCACGCATGGTCGTGGCTGGAGGTGGCGCAGCGTGCGGACTACACGGGCCCGCTGGCCGGCGTGCCTTACGACGGCAAGCTCACCAAGGCTGATGGCAAAGGTCTTTGGTGGGACGGTCTCGATCCGCAGGATCTCTACGCGCAGAACCATGTGCCCGGACATAAACTGGTTTGGGAATGGAATCCGGCCAAGGGCAGCAGCGTGCCGGACGCGGCTTATCAGGAGAAATTTTTTAAACGCACGCAGCAACTCTGGGACGATTACCAGCCCGACCTGATTTATTTCGACGATGACGTGTTGCCGTTGCACGGTGTGACCGATGAAATTGGATTGAAGCTCGCCGCGCATTTTTACAACTCCAGCATCCAGCGCCATCACGGTCAAAACGAGGCGGTGATGACCAACAAGCATCTGGACGAGTTTCAGCGCCGCACTCAGGTTTATGATTTCGAACGCGGCAAGGCGGAAGGCATTTTGCCCCAGCCGTGGCAGACCGACACCTGCATCGCCGACTGGCTGTATAACGAGAAGTTTTTCCGCGAGCACCGCTACAAATCCGCCGCGTCAGTCATCCGCATGTTGGCGGACATCGTCAGCAAGAATGGCAACCTGATGCTGAGCGTGCCGTTGCGGGGCGACGGCACGCCGGACAGCGACGAAATTGAAATCGTCAAAGGCATTGGCGCGTGGTTGAAAGTGAATGGCGAGGCAATTTACGCCACGCGACCATGGAAAGTTTACGGCGAAGGGCCGTCCAGCGTGGAGAATGAGAAAGGCCAGTTCGACGGGCAGACCGATGTGCAGAAAAAGTCGTTCACGGCCGAGGACATTCGCTTCACGCAATCCAAAGACGGCAGGTCACTTTACGCTATCACTTTGAACGTGCCGACAAATGAAGTCGAAATCAAATCTCTCGCAGGAATACACATCGCAAATGTAAAACTTCTGGGCAGTGAAGAAAAAATTCAATGGCGCTCCGAGACAAACTCGCTGGTGATTCAACCCGTCACGAATTGGCCGAGTGAATTTGCTGTCGCATGGAAGATCTTATTATCGACGAATGATTCAAATGCGGTAGTCGCCACAAATTCCAGTTCGGCGACCAAACTTATCCAGTTGAATCCTGCCGCTGGCGGGCGGATTTTCGAAGGCATCGGCGCGGTCAGTGCCGGCGCGTCGTCGCGGTTGTTGGTGGAGTATCCGGAGAAACAGCGAGCTGAAGTTCTCGATTATTTGTTCAAGCCGAATTTCGGCGCGGGCTTCCAGCATTTGAAAGTGGAGATCGGCGGCGAGGTGAATTCCACCGACGGCATCGAACTGACCCACATGCGCTCGCGTGACGACGAAAATTATCAGCGCGGTTACGAGTGGTGGCTGATGGAGGAAGCCAAACGCCGTAATCACGACATCATTTTGGATTCCCTCGCCTGGGGCGCGCCGGACTGGATTGGCGGCGGTAAATATTATTCGCAGGACATGGCGGACTACGTTGTGAAATTTCTGCAAGGCGCTAGGAAGGTCCATCATTTGAACATCGCCTATACCGGCATCTGGAACGAAACCTCGCACGACACGAATTGGATCAAGCTACTCCGGCGCACGCTCGACGCGGCGGGTTTGCAGAAAGTCAGCATCGTGGCCGCTGACAATTTTGACCGCAATGGCTGGAAAATTGTGGACGAAATGAAAAACGATCCGGAATTGTGCGCCGCAGTGGCCAGTGTTGGCGTGCATTATCGCGATTCCAAAAGTCCGCCGAAAGTACAGAACCTCGGCTGTCCGTTGTGGTCGAGCGAAGACGGACCGTGGTGCGGCGACTGGAACGGGGCGACGCGGCTCGCGCGGACCATCAACCGCAATTACGTCATCGGCAAATTCACCAAGACTGAAATTTGGAGTCCGGTGACTTCCTATTATGATTCGCTGCCGTTGCCTGGCTCCGGCGTGATGCGCGCCAACGAGCCGTGGTCCGGCCATTACGAAGTGCAGCCGGCGGTCTGGGCCGTCGCGCACACCACGCAATTCGCCGCGCCCGGCTGGCGTTACCTCGATTCGGCGGGCGTGATGATTGACGGCGGCAGTGTGGTTGCGCTCGAATCGCCGCGCGGAAAAGATTTCAGCCTGATCATCGAAACGATGGACGCCAAGTTACCGCAGACGCTTGAATTTCAACTCACCAATCTGCCGAATAAAATTCTGCACGTCTGGCAGACTTCAAAAGAAATGCAATTTGAAGAGCTCGCTGACATCCATCCGGCGGCGGGCAAATTTTCGTTGACCGTCGAACCGAATTGCCTTTACTCCCTCACCACCACCAGCGGCCAACGCAAAGGCGTGACGACGCCACCAACTTCAGCCGCGTTGCCGTTGCCTTACTCCGATGATTTTTCCAACTACAAACCCGGCGAGTCGCCACGCCTGTTTTCAGATCAATCGGGTGTTTTTGAAATTCAAAAGCGCGCGGATGGTCCGGACAATTGCCTGCGCGAAGTGCTACGGCATGATGGCATTCCGTGGCACAGCCATCTTGATCCGAAACCGGAAACCATTTTGGGCGTCCTCCAGTGGAAAGATTACACGGTGGCCGTTGACGCGCAGATCCCGACCAACGGTTATGCGCTGCTATTGGGGCGGGTGACAATCGTGCCCCAAAACAACAAGTTGCCGAGCAGTTACGCCTTCAAAATCACCGGCACCGGCGACTGGGAATTGCGCACCATCCGCACAACCGTTGGGCCGAAACCGTGGGATTTTAAAACCTCCGGCGATACCGGTACGCCGCTGGCTGAAGGGCGTGCGGGTTTGGGAACGAGCGCTTGGCATCATTTTGAACTCAGCATGGTCGGCGATGAAATCGCTATTCGCAGTGATAAGAAAACTCTTGCAACGGTGCATGACACAATGCATTCACGCGGACAGATTGGACTGGGCAGCGATTGGTCCGGTGCGGACTTTGCTAAGTTATCCGTCCGTCCCGATTACCTACCCAATAGCCATTGAAGAAAATAAAATCTGCTTTGACATAGTTGCAGGACCTAATCGAAAACTCTTCCAGGTTTTTAGCAAAGTAGATACTTGCGGCACCGGGCCTATTCGCTGTTGATGCCGGAGAATTCCCAGCGACCACTCTACCATACCAAGCCAACTGGAGTTTACTGTGCATCGCCCGCCGCCACAATGACGGTGCGACGAAGAGGATGCCGAAGCGCGACGGCTAGGCGGAATGGCGATTGCCATCCACACGCGCGGCATGAAGATCGTCACGGCGTTTCATCACCTGCCGGCCGGCACCGTCTTGCTCGTCACCGAACTGTTTTTTGGGGACCGCGCGCCCTTTTTGGCGGCGGCGGTGTACTTGCCGGAGGATGCCCGGCGTAACCGCTGGCACGGCGTCAGCGATCGGGAGCCGGATTTTCCCGCTGCGCTCGCGGGAAAAGGGATCCCCTTAGTGGACGGGAATGGTTTTCGCCGAGAGAAGTTTTACCGGGCCGATTAGCCCGGATTCCAGCAGCGCGGAATCCTTGGTCCAATGATGCCAAGTGGTGAACGTCAGCCGGCCAGTGGGGCTGGGCTTGCCGTCCTGAAACCATTGGGGCCAGCCTTTGAGCTGTTTGCCGTCCCATTCGCGGTCCTCGGGCAATTGTTCATCGCCGATGAGCCGGTTGGGCCAGAGATTCGTCACCTTGATGACCAACCGGTTCGCGCCGGGCTTGGCGGCGGCGGTGATGTTGGCGCGGAACGGCGGTTTCCACAATACCCCGAAGTCGTGACCGTTGACGGAGATTTCGGCGAAGTTCTTAACCTTGCCGAGATCGAGCCACAATTCGCGACCGTGGTCCAAGCGGTCGGCGGTGATATTCAATTCCTTCTCGTAGGTGGCAGTGCCGGAGAAATACCGCACGCCGGCGTCCGCGTGGTCCGTCCACGAGATCAATTTATCCAGCGCCACGTCGGCCGGAGCGCCCCAGTGCGGCGGGAAATGAAGCTGCCAGCCGCCCGTCAACTCTTCCGGCGCGGGCAGTTGCTCGGCGTCCGCGTGCAAAATCTTGCCGCTCGCGGTGGCCAACACCAGGTTGCCGTTGTCCCAGGCTTTTACGACCGGCGTCCCGCCGACCACGCTGGTTTCCCACAGAGGCGGCTGGCCGACATTGGCTTCGGCCGGCAGGGCAAGGTTTTCACCTTCGTGGATTTTTACGCGGGCGACCTTGCCATTCAGCGCGTACTCCAGCCGCAATTCTTTCTCGTGATTGTACATCGGGTCGCGGCCAAAGGTTTCGTTGTTCACCGTCAGCGCCAATTGACCTCCGCGCGCCAGCGCCGCTAAAGGCGCGGTGACATCCATGCTGCCCGTGCCATCAATCGCGGCGTACTCAGCGTGGTGGATTTCCAGCGTGGCGGTCGGAGCCACCGGCGCAGCAAACGAACCGGAGACCGCCACCAAATGGTCCGCCGTTTCCGCCGCGTGCCGGAAGATGACGAAAACCGAGCCGGCGGGATCAAAGGTCAAGTGTACTTGGCAGCGGCCATGATCGGCGCTCCAGACCGGGGCGGGTTCAATCACGCCGGTATCGGGATGCCACAACTCGGGCACTTTGCCGTTGACGCGAAAGGTGCAATCCGCCGTCGTGAACTGGCGGCGCTGGTTGGAGACAAAATATATTTCCGTCTCGCCCGCCACGCGATGCGCATAGGCGAGGTGAGAGGGTTGGTCCGCATTGGCCACCTCGAAATCCGGCGGCAAAGCCTGGGCGGCGAACACCGCAGTCAGCGGCTTGCCCCAGATGACGTGGCCCTGACCACAGGTATTTTCGAGCACCGCCGAACCGTCGCAGGCGCCCCACAATTCATCCGCCAAGGCTTTCACCTGCGCATCGCAGCGGGGAAAATCCGCGAGGCTCGGTGAATGCTGGGGGCGTGGGCCGATGAGCGTGGCGCCGGCGCGGACCAATTCGCGGAGGCGGGCAAGCAGTTGCGGGGTGAGGTCCGCATCGTTGGGGGGCAAGATCAGCGCGGCATAATTCGCGCCGCTGGCCAGCGTGAGGCGACCGTTTTTCACGGTCGCGCCCCGCAGCAACACATCGGCATTGACGGCATCGTAATCATAGCCGGCCGGCAGGGCGGGATTGCCGAGGCGCATTTCGACGGGGGCGCTTTCACCGGTAAAATACGCCGCGTCAGCCACGGCGCGGCCTTGCTGCAAGAGATATTCGCAGTGGGAAATGTAATCAATCCACGCCTTGCCCTGATTCCACCAAGTTTCGGTGCGTTCAAAATGAAAGCCCCACTGGCCCATGGTCATGCCGGGAAAGGTATTGGTCCACGGCTGCATGGCGTAGCGATGGAAAATGTAGCGGTTCAGGCCCTGACTATACATCAAATCGCCGAGCGTCTTGAGCTGGTACGGATCGTTCTGCCAGCGGCCCGGATCCGGGCTGGCAGTGAAGGATTCCGCGCCGACAATGGTTTTGCCATAGATGTGGGCGATGGACGCGGCCAGCTTCACGGAGGGATGTCCCTGGCTGCCGGTCCAGAATTCCCCCATCACAATATCCGCCGGCGCGCCGCATTGCAGGGATTCAAACGGACCGGTGTACGGTTCCACCGCGTTCTGCAAACCATGCTGGCGGCAGAGTTCGGCGAAGTGGCCGAAATAATTCTCCGCAAACAAATCGGCGATGGTACGGCGCACGTCCCACAGAAAACGTTCTGTCGCCGCCGGGTTATCCACCACGCGGCCGGTGAACGCGGGCAAATACGGGAGAAGATCGTAGCCCCGGCGCTTCTGGAATTCGGCGGGGAAGTCTTGGCTCCAGTTCTGGCCGCCCACCTCGTAGCTGTCAATCAGGGAACAGTTCAACGCCTTGCCCGCCAGCGGGCCAATGTCCGCCAGCACCTTTTGCATGAAGCCATCCCAGTGCGCGTCGAGCGCGGCCTTGCTGAACTTATCGCATTCCAAGCCTTCGCCTTCTTTGGTGGCCGGATGATTGATCGCGCCGGTCGGGGTGTAGCCCACGCGCAAAATCACCCATTCGCCGGGCGGCACCTGCCAGTGCAAAGTGCCGGCGGCATCGAGCTGCGCGTTGAGATTGATGATTTCCGAACGCGGCACCGCGCCAGCGGCGGCATCCTCCGGCTCGCGGGAAGAAAGGACGAAGTTGCCATTCAAGCCATCCTTGGCCTCGACATTGTCAATGGTCAAGCGCGGCGCCAGTTCGATTTCCGCGAGCGGAATTTGCGTGGCTTTGGCTTTGCTCCCGAGCGCGGTGAATTGCACCCGCCAGAAGCGCGCGGAAACCGGCTGCGCGCCCAGCGAAATCAGCCGCGTGGCGGAACTTTTCCGGCTGAAGGTAAACGGTTTCACCGACCGGAATTTCTGGCCGTCGTCCGACACCAGAATTTCGCCGCTGCAATCAGGCATGCCGGTGCCGCCGACGATTTTTACCGTGCGCGCGGCAAACGCTTTGGCAAAAGCCAGTTGTGCGTATTGCGGCTTGCCGCGTTTGGGTGCGGGCAAGAGCACCTGTGTGTTGGCGTCGCCGTCCGTGAGTTTGGTTCCCGGAATTTCTCCATTGCTGGCGGAAGCGACCGGGGAAAAATCCTGCATCCGCACGCCTTCGTCTTTCGGCGTGGGAAATGCGAGCACCGCAATGTCGCGATAATAGCCCAGCTTCGTGGGCGGTTGGGGCAAGGCGGCGCTAAAATCTTTGGGCCCGGCGACCGGCACTTCGCAGAAGGTGACGCGCTGCATGGCGTTGGTTACGGTGTTCCACGGACCGCCGCTGCTGGACCAGCCGGCGCAATTTTCCACGCACAGTTCCAAGCCCAGCCGGTTGGCTTCCGTGACGGCGAATTTGAAATCAGCCCGCCATTCGGGACTCATGAAATTCACCGGCCCACGCGGGATGCCGCAGTCCACATTAACGATGGTCGCGCCGCCGAGGCCGATTTGTTTCATCGCTTCGAGGTCGGCGGTGATGCCAGCCTGCGTGATGTTGCCGTTCATCCAATGCCACCAGGTTTGCGGCTTGGCGGAATCCGGCGGATTGAGAAAGCCGTTTTCCAGCGGCTCGGCAGCTGTGGTGAGTGCGAGACTAATTCCGACGGCGGCGAGCAGAAGGTGGGGCAGTGACATAATAATAATGGATTTGATGCGGATGTATCCGGCCCCAAGTCGCTGATCGGCAACGGAAACAAGGGGGCGGGATGACTTCCAACCGGAGTGGTTGGCGCGGTAATTGGTTACGCAAAAATGATTTCAGGATCGGCGCGGCGGCACTTGGCAGACACCGGATTCGCATTCGCGGCCCAAGAGGCGGCCGATGCGCAGTCGGTGGCGGGCGAACCATTCATAGCCCAAGTCGGCGAGCCAGCGCAAACCCGGCCAGCCGCTGGGCGCCAGCAGCCAGCCCAAACCGATGGCGCGATAGGCTTCGCGAAACACCGCCATTTTGCGCACGATGCGACCGTCCGGAAAAACGCCGTGGATGACGCCCATCAATGCTTCGCGGGTGGTGCCGTATTGGGCCGGGTCAAAATCCGGCGCGGCAATATCTTCAAACGCGAGCCGGCCCTCTGTATTGCGGCGCTGCAAAAAGTTCGCTTCGCGGCGGCAAAGCGGACACGCGCCGTCGAAAAGCAGTTTGAATTTCCAAGTTGGCATGGGCGATAAATGGTTACGCCGGTACGGGCGTGTCCTGTTTTACCAGCACCGCGTGGTTTTTGGCCAGAAACTTTTCGACACTCGCAATGGAGCTGCAGGAATTGGAAATGCGCGGCGCATTGGCCTTGCCAAGTTTGTAGTGCACGAGCAGTTTGCCGACCATGCCCACTCGTAAATCCGCATCGGCCATCCGCCAGATTTGACCATTTTCCAAAGGGACGACGGCGATGACGGGCTTGGTTTTAGGCACGGCTTAGCCTGCCGGTTTTGCCGAGGTTTCGCGAGTTAATTCCGCCGGCAACTTTGCGTCGCTCGCCGTCGTGGCGACTATTTTTTCTCCAGTTCCGCCAGCCGTTGTTCTAACTCGGCGATGCGCTGCTCCAGTTTGCGGGGCTTGCTGTACGTGCCAAACCGTTCCTTGACCCATTCGTCAACGCCGGTGAGGGATGAAAGAATCAGCCACGCGATGCCAAGGCAAAGCGACCATTCGATGAGACTGTCAGGTTTCATGGTTTAATTTCCGGAGGAGCAGATGGCCGCAAAATGGAATAATGCATCGCCCAATAAATCGCCACGGTGACCAGCCCGCCGATGAGCGTGGCCAACCCCCAAATGCCATCCGTCACAAAAAACACGGAGCCTTTTTGTTTCTGCTCCAACCGCTGCGCATCATGATAGACGCCCAAGGCAAAAAAGATGTGCACGACCACAAGCGCCACCATGTAGGCATAATTGAACAATACAAACGGAGTGGCGAATAAGTTGGTTAGCATAATCAATCTGAATTAGCTCCAGCTTTCCAGAAGCAGGCGGTTTTTTCCCGGAGGTCGGGGGCGCTGAGATTTTTTTAGGATTAGACAATATGTTGAGAAGGGTGGATAATTAAGGCGTCACTTATGCCGGTAAAACGCCCCGTTTTGAAATTGCGTGCGCAGGCCAAAACCCCGCAGGGAAAATATCTCTCGCTGCTTCGGGGCCGGGAAACGGATGACGATTTGAAGGAACTCATTCTCGCGCTGGCGGAAAATTGTCCTCGCGACGTAGCCTGCCCGCAATGTCCGTTTCGCATTCTCGGCGCGTTGGCCAAAGGCCCGCGGCTGGCGCTGATTAATTCCATGAGCCGCGAAATGTGCCTCAAGGTTTTTGAGTCGGAGCGCAATTGCCGGGTGGATACGCCGGGCGGGACTTGCGGAAAATAACCGGTCGTTATTTCGCGAGCTGCTTTTTCAGATTTTTCAGTTCTTGCAACCGCAGTTTATCGGCGCGAGGATATTCCATCTTCAAGTCTCGCAACGCTTCCAGCATGACCTGTGAAATAATGAGCCGCGCATTGAGTTTGTCATCGGCAGGTACCACAAACCACGGCGCGTGCTTGGTGCTAGTCGCGGTGAGACATGCTTCGTACGCGGTTTGATATTCTTTCCAAAATCCGCGCTCTACCAGATCGTACTTGCTGAATTTCCAGTTGCGCGCGGGATCTTCCACCCGGCGGAGAAAGCGCCGGCGTTGCTCTTCTTTGGACAGATGCAGAAAAAATTTCAGCACGCGGGTACCGTTGCGATACAGGTGTTTCTCCAAATCGTTGATGGAGCGGTAGCGTTTTTCCCAAAACTTTTTATCCGCCGTGGTTTCTGCCGGCAAGCCTTGGCCTTGGAGAATTTCCGGATGAACTTTCACCACCAGCACTTCTTCGTAATACGACCGATTGAAAATGCCGATGCGACCGCGCTCCGGCAGGCTCCGCGTGGTGCGCCAGAGAAAATCATGTTCCAATTCTTCCGCGCTCGGATGTTTGAAACTCATCACTTGGCAGCCTTGCGGGTTGATGCCGGACATCACATGTTTGATGGCTCCATCCTTGCCGGCGGCGTCCATGGCCTGAAAAATCAGCAACAAGGAATAACGATTGTGCGCGTACAGCAAATCCTGCCGCTCGCTCAACTCTTTGATGTGCGCGGCCAAAATCGCTTCGTAATCCCCAGCCGATTGGTAGAAAGGTTTCACGCGAGTGGGTTGTTTTTTTAGCCGAACGATGCTGCCGGCGCGCACGCGAAATTCTTTCGTGGAGATTTTCATGAAAAAAAACTATGCTCCTTTCGCGGGTAAAGGAAAGTAGAAAATTGACAGCTCCTCCCGTCGCCGGCTTCGGGTGAGGTTGGCGGGATTTTATTGCGATGAGCCAAACCGCCCAACCGATAGCCGCTAATTCACCGCCCGCCATGCCGACGGGCGTGCGGGATGCTTGGCGTTTCTCGTTGTTCAACGGTCTGTCGTTCCAAATTGTGCTGGGCAGTCCGATGATTCTCTATGCCAAGACGCTCCATGCGAATGCCACGGTGCTCGGAATCATCGCGGGCATGATGCCGCTCATGGTTATTTTTCAAATTCCCGCCGCGCAATATATCAACCGTATCGGTTACAAGCGCTTCGTTCTGGCCGGCTGGGGAACGCGGACGCTGTTCACGTTTGGCATGGCGCTGGTGCCGTTGGCCACCGGCTGGTTGGACGCGACCACGCAACTGGTTTTGCTGCTGGCCATGTTATTTGGATTCAATCTCGTGCGCGGCATTTCGAGTTGTGCTTGGTTGCCGTGGATCACGCATCTGGTGCCGGAAAATGTGCGCGGGCGCTATGTTGCCGTGGATGCGGCGATGGCCAATCTCGGGAGCTTTCTCACCGTCATTGTTTCGGCGGTGTCGCTGGGATCGGCCCCGCATGCGTGGCAATTTGCTGTGATTTTTACTTTCAGCGCGATCATGGGCGGCATCAGTTTGCTCTACTTGAACCGGGTGCCGGATGTGGCCATCACACCAGAAATTCGTTCTTCCAGCGAGCCGGTACCGTGGTTGGAAATTTTGCGGCATCCGCCGTTTCGCAAGTTGCTGAACTTCGCGATGGTGTGGGCGCTGGCGTACGGCGGTTTTGCCGCGTTCACCGTGGCGTTTCTCAAAACGGAAACCGGTCTGGCGGAGGGCAAAATTCTCTTCGTAACCTCGGTCTCGTTTCTTGGCGGCTTAAGCAGCTTGTGGTTGCTGGGCCATCGCTTGGATCACACGGGCAGCAAACCCATTCTCAGCTTGAGCCTAGTGGCGTGGCTGCTGATTTTAATCGGCTGGATAGCCGTGGCGGGCGGCGTGGTGCCGGCGCACCTGCCGCTCATTCTGGGGCTGCAATT
>TBL_comb47_HYPODRAFT_10007380_pt1 | contig 11546 bp, 16 predicted proteins | sample TroBogypolimnion_40_FD_10682 | JGI IMG/M metagenome (IMG submission 10682) | reverse complement strand
CAAGATCGGCCGCCAAAGTCACCCGCGACCCCGCCGCCGCGAGCGCCCCCGCCATGATCGTCGAGTTGCCGCCGAGCTTTTCCCTGCTCGTGAAAATCTCCATATTCGTGCTTTGCCCCGCCGCGGCCGTTATCCTTTTCCCGAACTCCGCGATCGTGCTAATCTTTTTAAAATCTTCGCCCAGGCCAAAGCGTTTATCGACCACGGAAATAATTCTATCCACCGTACCGTCGAAACCCACAAAAGCTTTTATCGTTGGGGGAGCATCGGCGCATTGCCTGAGCTCTTCGGCGGCGGCGTGAAAATCCATGCGTCAAATTTAGGCTTTTGCGGAGAGGCTGGCAATGGCTTTTATTTTATTCTACGATCCTTGCATGCTTCTCACGGTCAAAGTTTTCCCCGGTGCGCCCAAGACGGCTTTCAAACGGTTCGCCAACGGGATTCTTTACATTTCGGTTGCGGCGGCCCCGCAGAAAGGCAAGGCCAACGGGGAGTTGGTGCGTTTTTTAGCAGAAAAGTTAAAGGTCTCGGCGAATGACATAAAAATTGTCAGCGGAGGCGCGGGAAGGTTGAAAAGGGTGAAATTGCCGATTCCCGAAAACATTCTTGCGGAGAGGCTATGTCGCACGTAGCATGGGAGCTGCATGCATCTACCACAAAAGATCGCCGCAAAAACGCTTGGATTCCTGAAGCAGCTTCTTCTTCTCCCCGTGCGAATTGCCGTTCGCACCTACGTCTTTATCTTTGGCCGAGCGTCCATGCAGAAGGCCAATAATCTTCTACTTAAACTGGTACTGAAAGCCTGCGGCTACGGGAACCCCGATAGTCTTGAAACCAGCGGAGAAACCAATTTCATACGCAGGTTGGCAAAAGAAAATCCCCTGCTATGCATCGATGTGGGTGCCAATCAAGGCAGCTACTCGCTGGAACTACTCCGTAAGACGAAGGCCACCGTCATCGCCTTTGAACCGCAGCCGGACATGTTTGCCAAACTGACGCAGTTGCAGAAAAAATTTCCTAGGCGTTTGGTCGCCGCCAACAAGGGGCTGGGCGACCAAGAGACCGTACTGGAGTTGCATTATGGAGACGCAGATACCGGACTGGCCAGTTTTTCGGAGGCCGTCCACGCCATCGATACGGTAAGAGCCGCGAACACCAAAACCATGAAAGTGCCGGTGACAACCCTTGATAAGTTTCTCTTTCAGGACACGCCTATTCCAAACATCGGCCGGATAGATTTATTGAAGATTGATACGGAAGGGTTCGAATACAACGTCCTGCGCGGGGCGCAAAGAACACTCGATGAACTCAAGCCGCGTTATATCCACATTGAATTCAACTGGCACCACCTGTTTACCGACCACTCGCTGTACAGGTTTTCGATGTTGCTCAAGGACTATGACGTTTACCAGATATTGCCCCACGGCGGGAAGATGGCGAAGATCGATCCGCGAAGGCCGCAGAGTAACATCTACGAGTATTCAAACTTTGTGTTTGTGAGGAAATAACAAACGCCGCCCGCCAAAGCCTTAGGCCTTCTTCGCGACAGCCTTCTCTTCCTTGACTGCCACCCTGCGATGAGGCGCATCCCATTTCACCTTGCCATCCGCAAGCGCGTAGAGCGTCCAATCTTTGCCCACGCCGACATTGGCACCCGGATGATATTTGCTGCCGCGCTGACGCATGATGATTCCGCCGGCCAAAATCTCCTGGCCATCGTAAACTTTTACGCCCAGACGCTGGCTGTGGCTGTCGCGTCCGTTGCTACTTGTTCCCTGTCCTTTTTTGTGTGCCATTGTTTGTCCTTTTTTATAAATTGTTAAGCTTTGATCGCCTCGATCTTGATGACGGAGAGCTCCTGGCGGTGACCCTGTTTACGGCGATAACCGTGGCGCCTCTTCATCTTGATGATCGTTACCTTTTCCCCCCGCTTGTTCTCGAGGATGCCGGCGGTGACGCTTGCGCCCTTGAGGATGGGAGAACCAAATTTCATGTCGGCGCCCTCTCCCGCGGCAAGAACCTGATCGAGGGTCACTTTGTCACCGGCTTTGGTACCCGGATAACGGTTGACGAAGAGAATATCGCCCGTCTGAACGGTAAATTGACGGCCTTGGGTCTGGATAATGGCTTTCATAGTAAAAGGAACAGTTTAGGGAAGCGGTGGGGGGGACGCAAGCTTAAATTTTGGCAGGGGCACTCTCCCTGTGAATAAGTTGCAGTTTACATTTACCGCTTTTTGAATTAATCTTCTTAAATTATGCCAACGATCTCCATCGCCACCGATAAATATCTCACCTTCCGGCTTCAGAACGAAGGCTACGCCATCGACGTCATGCAGGTCGTTGAGATCATACGTCTGCAAAAAATCACCCCCGTCCCGCACATGCCCTCCCATATCAAGGGTGTCATCAACTTGCGCGGCAGAGTGATTCCCATCATCGACTTGCGCGAGCGTTTCAAATTCAATGACCTGAAGACCGACGAACACACCTGCATCATCGTTGTACAGATCACCGCTCACGACAAAACGACCATCGCCTGCGGGCTGATCGTTGACGAGGTGGAGGAGGTTTTGACGATCGCCGACGAGGCCATTCAGTCGATGCCCGAGGCCGGGAACCACGCGGCCGCAGGCTACCTTAAGGGTGTCACGACACTACGCGATCAAGTCCGTACGATATTGGATTTGGGGAAGCTTTTGAGCGAGGAAATGAGTTTGAAAAAGTAAACTTCGTTATGAATATTAATATCAACATCGACCCCAAGGGTAAGGTTTGCGTTGAGAAATCCGACGCAAGCGGTTTGAAAACCGAGATCAATGCAAGCATAAGAAACAACAAGCTCGATAAAATTAGCATCGTACGTCCCGCCGTCGCCGTGCTTGTTTTGACAATGGCTTTTGCCTACATCACTTTGATGTTCAAGCCGCATCCATGGCTTGCGTTTTTCATCGGACTGATCGGCGTTTCCAGCTTTATCGAAATGTTCAAGCCTCGCAAGCTTGGCGGCCTCGACTATTTGGCCGTGGCGCTCGTGGTGCTCACGTATATTTACGGCGTGGGAATAAGATTCTAATAAATCAAAATTCTTTCTTGGCTCGTTTTCTGCTACTAAGACTCGATGATCGATCCCATTACAGCCACCGCCATGGCCGGAGCAGGAGTCAACATTCTCCAAAATGCCGCTGCAACCGCGAGCCAAACCGCCTCAGGCCTACAGTCAGCCATCGCGACGGCCGCCACCGGCGGCACCTCGTTTGAGGCCAGCATGAAAAACATCGCGCAAACCGCGATGCAAAAACTGTTGGACGCCCACCCCGAGCTGCAAACGCAACTCGGCGACGGCCCCTACACCATGGCCTATAACGCCGCCGGAGCGTTGGCGCTCACTTCCCAGACAACCGGCAACACCCTCACGCTCGACCAGACCACCCCGCTTGGCCGGCAGGCCACCGCGATCGCCAAGGCGACAGGGTTAAAAAACTTCCAAAATGGCCTAGGGTTTCAGTCCCTTTAAGCCGTTAGAGAAGGCTATATGGGAGGCTCCCCGACGATCGGCTCCGTCTTCGCCCAACGCATTGTGGTTGGCGTGGGAGACATGGCCGTTTCCAACAACACCAACATGATCATCAGCACCTACGCGCTGGGCTCCTGCGTGGGAGTCGTAATCTACGATCCCTTTGTAAGTGTTGGCGGCATTCTACATATCATGCTGCCGGATAGCACGTTGTCGCCTGACAAGGCGGCCGCGCAACCCTCCATGTTCGCCGACACCGGCTGGAAGGTTTTCTGGCAGTCGCTGACCTCCCTGCGCGCGGAAAAACGCCGCGTCAAGGTTGTCATTGCAGGAGGCGCATCCGTATTAAGCCAGTCCGATATATTCAAGATCGGTGAGCGCAACGCCATTGCGGTAAAGAATATTTTGCAACTCGAAGGCATCCCAACGTTTGCCGAGGAACTCGGCGGACTTAATAATCGCACGCTCCATCTTCAACTGAAGACAGGAACCTTGGACATCAAATACCCGACAGCAACCAAACAACTGGAACTCAAATGAACCTCGATAACATCATCGCACAGGTAAAGCGTCTGCCGCCAAACCCGCAAATCATGCTCAAACTGCTGCGGCTTTTGCAGGACATCAATACCAATCCCAACGATATCGTTGAGCTCATCCGCATCGATGCCCCGCTGACCGCACAAGTGCTGCGGCTTTCCAACAGCGCCTACTACGGCGTCATTACCCCCTCCTTCAACCTCGAGGAAGCCATCAACCGCGTTGGGTTTCGCGAGACCTATAAACTTGTCGGCGTCGTTTGCTCCAGCCAGATATTCAATACCCCCGTGCAAACTTATTATCTGGAAAACGATCAGCTGTGGGAAAACTCGATCGCAACGGCCCTTGTCATGGAAAGCATCGCCCAGCGCATCGGCAGCGATCCATCTCACGCCTACACGATCGGACTGCTGCATTCAATCGGCAAGGTACTCATGAACCAGGTGATGGCCGACAAGTATGCCGAGGTCTATGCGCTGCTGGAAAAAGACAAACTTTCGGTGATGGAGGCGGAGACGCAGGTCCTTGGTTTTAATTATTCGCAACTGGGCATGGCGCTTCTAAAGAAATGGAATTTCCCACCGGAGATTTACGAGCCCATCGAATATCATTTCAACCCCATGGAAGCCCCGACGCAACAGCTGCACGCCTGTGCGCTGCATTTAGCCACCTGCGTAGTGGGTGGAGTGGGCCTCAACTACGGGCGCGACGCTTGGGCGATCAAGGCCCACGACGAAGCGTTGCAAAAGCTGGGGCTGCAGGTGGAAGATATCGAGCGATTCCTGCTGCAGATCCACGAGAGGCTCAACGATATCAAAGCGCTGCTGGCGATGGGAAAGCCGAAGAGTTAAAATATCGGACTTTCTTCGTCACAGGCATCGGACCGATGTTCATAAAAGCATTGCCACCGTCGGCTTTGTTTTGTTAGAAAGTAGGGATATATGCCAACCGATCAAAAGCCCCACACACTCTCTCCTGCGGAGATTTTCAACTACGCTTGGAACGCGATTGAGGCTGAGCAGGGCAACGGCAAGGTCGTTTTCCCCAAAGAAATCCTCTGGCTCAATGGCGCCCCCGGAGCCGGCAAAGGAACCCTCACCAAGACGATCATCCGCCTCAAGGGCTTTAAAACCGATTCCATCGAGATGAGCTCGCTTTTCAAAACGCCGGAGGCCAAAAAGATCATGGATACCGGTGCGTTGATCGACGACAAAACCGCGACCCTCTTTCTTTTCCGCGCCCTGACGGCGCCGCAATACAGGGAGGGCGTGGTCATGGACGGCTATCCCCGCACGGCACCGCAGGGGGAAATCCTCAAGCTACTTTTCGAAAAACTGCAGGAACAAAAAACACCGTCAAAGTTCCAGATCATCGCGCTTTTTGTCGACGAGGCAGAGAGCGTGCGCAGACAGATGCAGCGCGCGGGGGAAGACCAGGCGGCGGGCAAGCCGGTACGGGCAACCGACCTTGATTCCGAAAAAGCCCGCAAGCGGCACCAAGTCTTTATGGCCGAAACTTACGCGCCCTTAAAAACATTGGCTGACATCTTTCCGTTCCATTCGATTGAGACAATCGGGACGATAGAGGAGATGGGGAAGAAGATCGCCGCGACAATAGGTTAGGTTTTCTTCTCTCTTATTTCGTTCGCCACTGCTTGAGGCAGTACATCCAAAATCTCCGCGCAAAAGCCGTGCACAAGCATCTGTTTGGCCTCCGCTTCGGCGATGCCGCGTGATTTGAGATAAAAGAGTTCCTCGGCGTCCAGCCTTGTACACGTTGCGCCATGAGAGCACCGTACATCGTCGGCCTCAATCTCCAGCCCGGGCAAACTATTAGCTTGGGCGTCGTTGCTCAAGATCAGATTGCAGTTTTTTTGATACGCATCCGTTTTTTGCGCACCTGGGGCAACACGGATCATCCCTCCGAAAATCGTACGCGAGGAACCGCCCAAGACGTTTTTGAACAAAAGGTCGCTCTTGGCACCTGGTGCCTCGTGGATTTGCAGCGTGCGCTGGTCGATTTCCATTTTCTCTTTGGCGATTGAGAGCGACCGCAGTTTTACATTGGCGCCGTTACCCTTTAGAATCGCGGTGATTTCCTGGCGCGTATAGGCGGAACCGATGTTGATGATCGTCAGGTTGACTCTTGAATTTTCATCAGCTTTAATCTCCAAGAAATTAAAATTCTTAACATCGGCAGGCAGGTCGTTGAACAAGACAAAATCCAGCACGGCATCTTTTTGAACAATCAAATGTTTTTCAAAGATTGCCAGTCTACTGTCACTCCTTAATTTTTCAACGATCGTCTGATGTTGCCCTGCAGGAATGATCGTTTCTGATTCTTGTGCCGATAATTTCTCGACCGTTCCACGCTCGGCATCGCTAAAGCCCTTAAATCCCGAGAATCTCCAGGATTCGGTTTGGACAGGGGTAAATTTTTCGAGAGCCATAGTCATATATCTCTCCTGTCCAAGCGAATGGCCAATTTTAAATATCCTCTGCACGCGCCTTCATTCAAATCGAAATTCAACCGCGCAACGAACGCCTGTGTGCTGATTTTTGTATATGAGCGCAGTTCCAATGTTCCTGCAAACTCTTTCGCCGGAACGGTCTCACGCCTGAATCTCTTGCGCGATTCCAGAACGAACATACCCTCTTTAGTTAAAGAGAGGAAGTCCTCTAATGTATTGAGTCCCAACTCGGGCCATGTCCTGTTAATCGCGTGGTAGGCAAAGAAAACGTAGGCAATTTGATTGAGACATAGTTGCGCCTCAACATCCGTCATGTGATTCATTGTCTCCATGTACTCTGTGCTCTTTAATTTGAACAAGCCTTTTGCTCCCGAGGTATTCACCTCTGCTCCTTGTAAATATCGGTAGCCAGGCTTGTAAAGACCGGTCAGCGCTTCGACTAGTTGTGAGACTTCCATCATACGGATAATATTAGCCCACACTCCCTTCCATCTCCAGATCAATCAGTCTTTTGAGCTCCACCGAATACTCCATTGGAAACTGCTGCACCAGCTCGTTGACGAATCCGTTTACCGACAGACTCATCGCCTCGGCTTCCGTCAGTCCCCTCTGACGCATGTAGAAGATCTGTTCCTCGCTGACTTTACTGACGGATGCTTCGTGCTGCGTCGAGGCCTGATCCCCGCGTACCGTGATGGCCGGATAAGTGTCCGTCCTAGAATTCGAATTAATGAGCAGCGCATCGCATTGGGTATTGTTCTTGCATTTCTTGAGGCCTTTGAGGATGTGAACCAGCCCGCGGTACGTCGCGCGCCCCTTGCCGATCGAAATCGATTTGGAAATGATATTCGACGTTGTTTCGTCAGCCGCATGAACCATCTTGGCTCCCGTATCCTGATGCTGACCGTCATGGGCAAGCGCAATACTCAAGACCTCGCCGCGCGCTTTGCGTCCCTTGAGCACCACGCCCGGGTATTTCATCGTCAGACGGCTGCCAATATTGCAGTCGATCCATTTGACCTCCGCCTCTTCCATTGCCAGGCCGCGTTTTGTGACAAGGTTAAAAACGTTGCTCGACCAGTTTTGAACCGTGATGTATTGGATCTTCGCGCCGCGCAAGGCCACAAGCTCCACGACCGCGCTGTGGAGCGTGGCCGTTTCGAATTTCGGGGCGGTGCAACCCTCCATGTAAGTCATCTGCGCGCCTTCATCCACAATGATCAGCGTGCGTTCAAACTGTCCAAAGCTCTCGGCATTGATGCGGAAATAAGCCTGTAGCGGCTGCGCGACCTTCACGCCGGGGGGTACATAAATAAATGATCCGCCGCTAAAGACCGCCGAGTTCAAGGCCGCATATTTATTGTCGCCAACGGGGATTACCTTTCCAAACCACTGCCGAAAGCGCGCCCGAACATTTTCGTCGTGATGCATGAGGCCTTCGTTTGAATTCACAAAGATAACGCCCTGTTTTTTTAGGATTTCCTGCATATTGCTATAGGCGGCCTCGCTGTCGAACTGAGCCTCAACGCCCGCCAGAAATTTCCGTTCCTTCTCCGGGACACCCAGGCGCTCGAAGGTGTTTTTGATATCCGCAGGCACATCCTCCCAACGGCGTTTGGAACCCGCGCCCTGAGCCAGATAGTAGCGAATTTTCTGAAAATCGATGGCTTTCAGGTCTTCGCTCGCCCAGCTGAGCGGCATCGCCTTTTCTTCAAAAACCTTCAGCGCCTTCAGCCTCCAATTCAAAAGCCAGGCGTCCTCTTTTTTTACCTCGCTGATATACCGCACGGTTTGTTCGCTCAATCCCACCCCCGCATCAAAGGCATAATCGGTCTTGTAGCTGAAGTTTCCAGAAGAATCGGGATTGATTGCCGCGATGTCCGTGCGAGGAGTCAAGGTCGCGGGCAGCTCGCGATTGGCGGATCCCCTATCATCCTGTAAACTACTGTCGGACTGTTTTTTTACATTCATAAAATATTTATTATTTTGTGCTTGCCATATAATCTGAAAATGTTATGCTAAAGGTAGTATGACACACGAATCAGCAACTTGGGAAGCCACAACACTCGCGCAGGAACTCGCCGGTACGGCAACTGCACAAGCCCATGCACCTGTCAACACAGGCTGGCTGAATCGCATGGGTGGGGCCTTGCGTAAAGACGAGCCGCAAGCAAACGGAATTTCATCGTTCTTAGGAGGAGCCAAAGACAAGGCCACAGGGTTCCTCTCCCATCTTTCCGCAGTCATCGGCTCACTCTTTGAGTCATTCGGAGAGGGCGAGCAAACGAAATTCTTCGGTTCCGAATCCGCTGCTGCGTAGTTAGTCATCGTTTCCATCGATTAATTTTGAGTCGTCACGGCGCCAAGATCCTTGACCCAATCGTAACCTTTTTTCTCCAGCTCCTTCGCCAGCTCTTTGCCGCCGCTTTTGACGATCGTACCACCGGCCATCACGTGGACTTTGTCCGGCACGATGTAGTCCAACAGGCGCTGGTAGTGCGTGATCACCAGGATCGCCCGCTCCTGAGAACGCATGGCGTTGACCCCTTCCGCGACAATCCGCAGCGCGTCAATATCCAACCCGCTGTCGGTCTCGTCAAGAATTGCAACGGACGGTTGAAGCATCATCATCTGCAAAATTTCGCAGCGCTTTTTTTCTCCGCCGGAAAATCCCTCGTTCAGGGAGCGAAAGGTAAAGCCTCGGTCGATTTTAAGGTTGTCCATCGCCGCATAAAGCTCTTTGTAATAGTTCGTCGCACCGAATTTTGTTTTATCTGCCATACGTGAGGTCAGCGCCGCACGGATAAAGTTGGCGATTGAAACGCCTGGAATTTCGATAGGATATTGGAACGCCACGAATAAACCCAGTCTGGCGCGTTCCTCAATGCTCATGCCGGCAATGTTTCGTCCGTTGATCGTGGCTTCCCCGCCGATGATCGGATAGTCTTCGTGCCCGGCAAGCGCCTTTGCCAGCGTGCTTTTACCGGTACCGTTGGGACCCATGATCGCGTGCACCTCCCCTGCGGGAACGGTCAGAGACAGCTCCTTGACAACCGGCTGGCCGCCAATGTTTACTTTTAAATTTTTGATGATCAATCCATTCATATTTCTAATACATTCTACTAATTAGTCTTATTGAAAAGCAAGTGCTATCTCTCTCGCAGGTATTGCATTACCACCTTTGCCTGCGCCGGGCCGATGACTTGGGCCAGTTTTTCGGGTGCGGCGCGCTTCAAGCTCCCGATCGTTCGGAATTTTTCGAAAAGCTTTTTCCTTTTGACCGGTCCGATGCCGGGAATCTCGTCGAGGATGGAGGTCTTGAGAGAGCGCGAACGCAAATCGGCGTTAAACGAGTTGGCAAAACGGTGCGCTTCGTCGCGGACGCGTTGCAGCAGGCGTAGACCGTCATGATTGCGAGGAAGGGTAAGAGGGACGCGGCCGTCGGAAAATACAAAAGTCTCCTCGCGCTTGGCAAGCCCGATCATCATCGGAGGCGTAATACCGCATTCGATAAACGCGGCCAAAGCGGACTTGAGCTGGCCTGCGCCGCCGTCGATCACAATGAGTTGCGGAAGACTCCTGCCTTCGCCCGCCAAACGTTTGTAGTGGCGGAAGACGACCTCGCGCATGGCGGCATAGTCATCATTGAGAGGAACGTCCCCCGAGCCGCGCACCTTAAAATGTTTATACAATCTTTTATTGGGACGCGCGTCATCAAAATGCACAAGCGAGGCAACGACAAAGCTCCCCGAGATATGCGAAACATCGAAACATTCGATCGACAAAGGAAGCTCGGACATTCTGAGCGCCTCCCGAACAGCCCCCATCGCGCGTTGCGGGTCAAGAAGTTTAAGGAGAGGATCCCGCAAAAACTTCCGTTCGGGGTTCTTGGCGCGGCGCAACGCCTGCAGAAGATCGCGCCATCTAGCGGCCTCCTCAAAGCGGCGGGCTTCGGCGGCGTCCTTCATTTTCTCGAAGACCTCCTCGCGCCACAGGCGGGTTCGCCCATCAAGGAACGCGCAGGCCTTGTTGACGCGTTCTGCGTACTCCGCGCGCGTGACAACATTGGGATATTCAAAGATTTCCCCGCGCACATCGTTGTATAACCGCCAAGCCTCATTCGATATCTTTTGCGGGCTCCCATCGCTCAAAAGTACGCCATACTTCCGCCTCAACTCAAAATACAACTGTTTGATCGCCGCGCCATGAACGAACGGCCCGTAGTAGATCGAAGCGTTGTCCACTCGGTTGCGGCAAAGCGTAAAACGCGGGAGGATTGAGTTATCGACGCGGACGAGGAAGAAACGTTTGTCGTCGACAAAGTCCGTGTTGTACTTGGGCTTGTACTCCTTCAGCAGTCGGCTCTCCAAAATCAACGCCTCGGCTTCGTTTTTGACGCCAACGGTATCGATTCGGCGGATATGCCTGATCATCGCCTTGATTTTCAGCCGATTGTCGGCGGCCACGCTGCGGGGGTTGAAATAGGAGCGCACGCGGTTTCTTAAATTTACGGCCTTACCCACATAAATGACCAAACCCGTACCGTCTTTGAACAGATAGACACCCGGGGATTTAGGCAGATCGCGTAACTGTTCTCGGATGACGGGATCGAGGGGCATGATTCCATAAGTTTACAAAAACCAACCAAATTCGGCAAGCAGGACAAAACACCCTGTCAAAAAATTTGATCCCGGGGAGTTATTGCTATTTCATTGTTTACACGTTACCCGTGCGTTTTCCATCATGCCGCTGTCCACCTCCTTATTTGATTATCCCCTCCCCGCTTCGGCCATCGCGCAGCATCCCGCCGGTTTGCGCGACCATTCACGGCTGATGGTTATCCATCGCGCCACAAGGGCCGTGGAGCACCGCTATTTTTACGAGCTGCCGGAGGTCCTTTCACAGCTCCCGCGCAAAGCCATTCTTTTTCGGAACAATGCACGTGTCATCAGGGCGCGACTGTGGCTCAAACGCGCAACGGGGGCCAAGATCGAGCTTTTGCTCTTGCGGCCCTCGACAG
>TBL_comb47_HYPODRAFT_10007379_pt1 | contig 11548 bp, 8 predicted proteins | sample TroBogypolimnion_40_FD_10682 | JGI IMG/M metagenome (IMG submission 10682) | reverse complement strand
CTTGGGCAACTTCCAGGAGGAGGCGTCTTGCATGGGCGCAGTGTCGGAAAAATGCCCGCGTAGCGCAAGCCGCACCGTGCCGTCGCCGTGGCCAGCAGCAAATTCACGGCAAAGGTCCCCTCTCGCCGCCACAGCTGTGTGCGATGATGGATGCGCTGAGGGCGCTAGGGAAATTAGCCTAGGGTTGTGAGGTTGCTCGGCCGGCTCGGACCGAACTCCCCTAGGTACACGTCCCCCCCCCCAAAAAAAAAATAAATTTCCACTCCCATCCGACTGGGAGAAGGCGTCAAGGCGAGTAGCGACTGGCCGCAGGGTGGTGAATAGCTAGAGATTGATCCCGGATGTGACTGTGCCAGTGGCTGCCAGACCGAACGAAATGGTGCCCAGCCGGGTGCTGTGCGGGTTCATACTTATGTGGGGATGTAGGCTACAAGGGGATGCTTTTGCCCAAAACTGGTGGGCAAGGTCGTCAAGCGCTCCGTCGTTTTCAAGGGCTTCAAAATGTCCCGCCTGCGGACTAAGTCGGATAATTATGCCTGTTTCGATAAGGTATTTTTGAAATAGCCAAAAGTTTTATATCATCCGTAAAATCAACAGCAACGGGTTCAGCGCAACTCGTAACTCACACAACAATCCATAAGGACTAATAAAGACTAGGTATTTCTACGGAGAGTATAACTACGGATTGTTGATAGTTAAATAATTGCTATAAATAAAGCCGGCCAAAGAAAGAAGAGTTAAAGTTGGCATAACAAGCAAAACAAGAATCTTGTTTTGATGACCTTGGATTTTCTGGGCTGCGATGATTAATAGTTAAAGCAAAATAACAATTTTCTAAAGATTGTGATGATCAAATATAAAAAATCAATTCTGAGTTCAGTTAACGCTTTTACGTCAGCCCGTAGAAGCAGTCCGGAGACTAGCAACGGTAGTACGGAGCCAAAGTCGATTACTAAATGGTACCCGTCTTCGCGGCAATGACCATCGGAAATGAACATCCAATCCAATTTAGAAGTATATTTAATGGCTGCTCGTATGATTAATCGCCTCGCGCGGGCGATCTTAGTGGTTATTACGGCGGGCTATTTTCCTCGCCCGACATCGGCCCAGACGAATCCCCCAATCAACCCAAACGCGGGGTTAACCTTGGGTCCGGATGGCCGATTTTATGGAGTAACCTACAATGGCGGGATGGGGTATGGCGGTCTCATCCGGATAGAGGGGCTTTCGGCGTGGCCAACCGCTCTGACCCTTTCTTCCGCCACAAACCCCGCTTCATTTGGCGATCCATTGGTTTTTAATGTTGTCGTTACACCTAATAATATCAGTGGTTTTGTTACGTTGTTCGATGGGACAACCCCGTTTACCACCAATGCGCTTGTAAACGGCACCGTGACCATAACGTCACCAATAGACTTTGTCATGACGCCGAATCAGCATTATATTACGGCGGTTTATACCGGGTTGGGTAACTACGCAGTCTCCAGCAATACACTGATTCAGACTGTGCAAGTGACAACTCAGCCGGTTGAGCAGTTGCAAACAAATTATTCTGGTTCCACGACCTGGGATCCGGTCGGTGGTATATTGACCTTTACAAGTTCGGGTTCAATAATATTTGGTAATACTAATTTTAATCGGAGTAGTATTTGGAATGTGCCGGCAGGGGTGAACCGGATTATAATCGCGTCCAATGTTACCGTTGCCGGCCAATTCACAGTGACCTCCAATCTGACCCTTTCTGGTCGCGACCGAAACAGTTCAATTCTTTATGGCACGCCGATCCAAGCGTGGGCGCAAACTCGCGGGGTGGCGCCGTTGCCCTTTTCTGCCGTCTTTTCCTCTGCCCCCGCAATCACGGTCAGCAACCTGACTTCGCTGAATCCCAAAGGTTATCATATCACCGGAGCGTGGAATTCTCAGATTAATTTGTTCAATTGTAATTTGTTGGATAAACGCGGAGGAGTTGCGAATAACAGCGATGGCTTTGCCGGCGGCGATGGTTCTTTAGTGCGCAATTGCTATTTCGAGACGGGAGACGATGTCATCAAGGTATATGCGGGAACAACCTGCTACGATCAAATCACCATTAATATAACCACGAATTCAGTGCCAATCCAGTTAGGATACGGCGCTTATGGCACCGGTGCCGTTGGAAATTTTACGAATCTAGTGGTTACGAATGGTTTTAGCCAAGCTAGCCAGCTGGGCCGTTGGCCGAACTACGACGTAATTAACGGAGGCAACGCTGGAGTTTATGCCAAGACGATCAATATTTACGGGTGTAACTTGCAATATCCCAATGCCACCTTGGTCGGTCTGGAAAATGCCGGTCAATCGCTGAACCTCAATATTACGAATGCCGTCATCAATGTCGGGCGTTTTAGTACCAATGTCGCCGGCTCGTCCCTTGCTTTCACCATTTGTGGAGGGACGTTAGCTACAAATAATTACAACTGCCCAGATCTCAGCCATTAATCGGTCATATTAAACACCCCAGATATCCGCATCCAATTATCAATTAGTTATGAAAATTCAATTAAGTATAAAATTCTTTGCAATAGCGACGGCAATCGCGCTGGCCAACTGTTTTTCACCCATTGCCGCGCAGGCCACCAGCACAACTTTGACCTTAACGTCCTCGGCGAATCCTTCGACGTATGGGGCAAATGCGACCTTAACCGCGACGGTGACGCCGTCCAGCGCAACCGGAACGGTGATATTTTATGCCTATGGTTATACCTTTGCCACGGTAAGCTTGTCCGGCGGCGTGGCTACCTACACTGCTCCCACTACAACGTTGGGATCCACACCGATTACGGCAGCCTATTTAGGTAGTGGTGGTTATACCCCTAGCACTAATAATCTTACAGTGGTTGTCAATCCTGCGCCGATAACGATTGCTTCTGGTGTGACCGCCAACAATAAAGTCTGGGACGGGACCACCACGGCCACGTTGAGTGCGAATACGGTTACATTTAATGGTGTCTTATCAGGGGATGCTGCTAATGTCGCGTTAAGCCCCATTAGTTCTCTTTCAACCAATCTGGTCATCAATACCCTGGTCAATTTCAGTGGCGCGAATGGGGCAAATCCCTCTCCCGGTGGATTAACGGTAGGGCAGGATGGTAATTTTTACGGCACCACCGTCAGTGGTGGCACCTCGAGTTTGGGAACGGCCTTTCGAGTGACCACTAACGGGACTTTGACGACTCTGACTAATTTTGCCAGCTTTGACCCCAATGGAAGTCAACCTCTTTCTGGTTTAACGCTTGGTCAGGACGGTAATTTTTATGGCACGACCTCCACTCGAGGATTAGTACATAACACGGGGGTAATCTACAAGCTCACCACTAACGGCTTGCTCTCGATAGTATACAGCTCTCCCGGTTATCCCAGTATTGACTACGCGCAGGGAAATCTGGCGCTAAGCCCCGATGGCAGTTTTTATGGCACTTCGGCGTTTGGCGGAACCAACTATGGTTTGGGTGCCGTATACAGAGTGACGACCAACGGAACGTTTACTATCATATATAATTTTAATACCAGCACGGGTATTAATCCTTATTCAGGTCTGGTCTTCAACACAAATGACAATTGCTTTTATGGGACCACCACGACCAATGGTCCGGGTGGTTATGGCACAGTCTTCAGAATTGCTACCAACGGAACTTTTACATTGCTGGCAAATTTTATCAATACTAATGGTTCGTACCCAAATTCGACTTTAGTCTTAGGGCCGCATGGCAGTCTATATGGCACCACTACTTATGGCGGATCCAATAACGTTGGAACGGTGTTCCAGGTCACTACCAACGGTACACTGACCACGCTAGTAGGTTTCAACACGAATAATGGAGCAAATCCTCAGGGAGCATTGACTTTCGGGCCAGATGGATATTTATACGGCACCACCTACTCTGGCGGATCTTACGGCGCTGGGACTGTCTTCAAAGTAACGACCAATGGCATTCTCACGACCTTGGTGAATTTTAGCAGTAATGGCTCCGGTCCCAATTACGTATATGTCGGAACAAATGGAAATGTAAATGGGACTACTTTCACCGGCGGCACCGGCGGCAGTGGCACGGTGTTCGGACTGAACACAAATATAATAACTGCCAGTTAGACGGCAAACTTTAATACCTCCGATGTTGGCACCGGAAAAACCGTCACTGTCAGCGGTTTGAGCTTGACCGGTTCGGCTGCGGGCAACTACACGCTAACACAGCCGACATTATCCGCCAACATTACAGCGTTGCCCACAACCCTTACCTTTAGCTCGTCGGAAAATCCATCGGTTTATGGCGATCATGTCATTTTGACTGCCACAGTAACGCCGGCTTCGGTGACGGGAAATGTATTGCTGCTTGTTGGAGGTTTTACTTATGGTAATTCGCCTCTGGTTAGCGGATCAACTTCCTTTGACACCGGCTATACTAATGCTAGTCCTCAAACTATTTCTATTTCAGCCGCATATGTTTCTGGTACTGGAAACATATTAAACAGCACAAATACCATATCCCAAACCATAAATCCCAAACCGTTAACGGTGCTCGGAACCTTGGCTCTAACAGGCAAGGTGTACGATGGGACCACAGCGGCCACGCCAACGGGCGTGGCGGCACTTCAGTCAGCCGAATTGGTCACCGCCGGCAGCAGCGGCGACGGTAAGCCATTTATTGGCGATGTCGTGGGTTTAACCGGTACCGCTGCTAGCTACGCGTTTAACAGCGCCACGGTCGCCGGGGCTACTATCGTCACCGGAAGCGGCTTATCTCTGACCGGAGGGCAAGCAGGAAATTACACTCTCACTGCGCCCGTTTTAACCGCCAGCATTAGCCCCAAACCACTGACCGCACAAGGAACGTTAAGCGGAGGTGGGAAAACTTATGATGGCACCACCACGGCAACTCCCGCAGGCACCGCAGCTTTGCAGGTAGCAGAAACACCTGGAACAGGAAATTCCAGCGACGGAAAACCTTACACCAGCGACTCGGTAAGTTTGGCTGGCACCGCCAGTTACGCATTTAATAGTTCCGCCGTGGCTACGGCTACCACGATCACCGCGAGTGGATTATCATTGACCGGTGGGCAGGCGGGCAACTACTCGCTAACTTTACCGACTTTGAGCGCGAATATTTCCAAAGCGACAAGCAGCGTCAGTTTGGCTTCCTCGCTCAATCCCAGCGGTTTCAAAGATTCTGTAAATTTCACTGCCAGCCTGACACCATTGGCCACCGGTAACATCACATTTCAAACCAACAGCACATCTTATGCGACGAATACAATTAGTAGCGGAACTGCTTCCAGTGGCAGCACCTCGCTTTTGCCGCGCGGCAATAACACAATAACAGCCTATTATCTTGGCGATGGCAATGTGCTCGGTAGCACCAATAATATTATCCAGACTGTTACGAATCATCCCCCAACGGGAACTGCTATCAGCGCGCAACGTACGGCGGGATTGAAGCTGCGACTTTTCTGGTCTGCAGAAACCAACATCGTATTATCTGATGTAGATGGGGATACAGTGAACATTGGTAGTATCAATCTAATCTCCACCAATGGAGTGACGGTTTCGACGAATGGCTATCAAATCTTATATCCAGCCAGCGCTCCTAATGTAAATGATGAACTAACTTACAGTATTTCCGACGGTCAAGGCGGAACAAATATTGGAGTTATCAACATTGTGGTTAATCCCTTCACCACCGGCCAGCAATCTGCTGCTCTCAGTGTCAGTGGCGGAAGTATTTCGACGAAATTCTATGGCATTCCCGGGTATGTTTATCAAATCCAACGCTCCACGAATCTATCTACAGGTTTGGGTTGGGTGAGCATCCAGACCAACACGGTGGACACGAGTGGGGCAATCGACGTGACTGATAGTTTTGGCGACCTGAGTGGACAATTACCAGCATCCGCCTATTACCGACTTAAATGGCAACCCTGAAACCAACGCTAAATCATTATATTATTTTTAACCAATCATGAAATCCATATTCACGACGATTTTATTACTCGCTACTTTTGGCGCTCAGGCAAACATAATCCTAAGCCAGAGTTTTAGTGGCGGGAATGTAAGCGAAGGAGATCCCACCGGCCATCGCTTCACCGGAAATTACACCGCTGCCAATCTCGGCGATGACGTGTTGGGCGTCGCCGTTCATCTAAACGTGACCGGCGGCTACGTTGGAGATTATTATTCCTATCTGGTGGCCCCGAACGGAACCATTGTGACCTTGTTAAATCAGCCGGGCACAGACATATACGGCTCGCCCGCCTCGGGCTTCAATAACTTAATCCTGTCAAGCGGCAGTTACGGGAACATCCAAGACCAAAATGGAACGGCAGGAGCGGCGTTGACGGGCACATATAATGCTCAGGGGAATCTGACAGATTTCGGTACGGTCAGCACGCCCGGAGGTGCAGCGAACGGGACTTGGAGTTTATTCTTTGCCGATCTTGGTTCCGGCGGTGGTACGCCGGATGTGACGAGTTGGTCACTGGACATCACCGTGGTACCGGAGCCGGTAACTGTCGCTCTGGCCATCTTTGCCGGTGTCGCTCTGGTTTGGACCAGTCGCCGGTGGCTGCGCAAAACAGCGTGACTAATTAGCCGCCATTGTTAAACAACTCGGTTAATTCTCGGTATTCGTCGAGCGCCTATTGTTCATTATCAACCCGGTTCCGACTCTGGTGGCGGCACAACATCTGCGGCTGGCACCGGCTTGATCGCTTCGTCCAACTGAAGTTGTTCCGGCGGCGCTGTGGCCAGGCCAGCGTCCACGGTGATCGGCGCCGGCGGACGTTCCACCGGTATCCGGCGCAATTCTTCAGCGGCCGGTAAATCCTCCAGCCCCGGCAAGCCAAAATATTCCAGGAACAACGGCGTGGTGCTGTACAACGCTGGCCGGCCGACCACTTCTGCGCGGCCGCTTTGCTCGACGAGGCCGCGCTCCAAAATCGTCTGCATCGTGCCGTCCACATTGACGCCGCGCACTTGTTCCACCTCGGCGCGCGTGACCGGCTGGCGATACGCAATGATGGCCAGCGTTTCCAACGCCGCCTGCGACAACCGCGAAGGACGGTTCTTGACTCCGACCAGCGCGCGCAGCCACGGGGAGAACTCCGGCTGCGTGACGAATTGCCACACGCCCGCCACGCACACCAACCGATAACTGCGGGCGGCGGTTTCATGCTCGGCGGCCAATTGCTCCAGCGTGCTGACCACGTCCTCCTCCTTGATTTTCTTGAGCGCTTTCGCGGGTTCTTCCGCATCCTCCGCCAGCGCGGCGGCGACGAGCAGTTCGCGCAACTCTTTGACGCCCAGCGGTTTTTGCGCGGAGAACAGCAGCGATTCCAGAATGAATTTCAGTTCCATGTTAATAGCAATTGACGGCTACGCGGGTCCGGCGGCTTCTTCGGGCGAAGAAACCGGCGGTTCGGCCGGCACGGTTGGCGCGACGGCTTTCGAGATTTCGATTTCCGCGAACGGCTCCGGCTGCACGCAGGCCAGTTGTTTCAGCCGGATTAATTCCAGCAACGCCAGAAACGTGCACACCACTTCCGAGCGCGTGGCGGCGGTGGCAAACAATTCCGAAAAGCGAAAAGAGCCGCGCTCCGCCAGCATCCGCAGCACAAATTCGATTTTCTCGCTGACGGTCCACTTGTCTTCAAAAATTTCCCGCGTCCCGGCGGTCTTATCCTGAAAGCGTTTCAGCACGGAATTAACCGCGTTGAGCAGGTCGAAAATGGAGACGCCGGGATTCGCCGGCACGGTTGGCTCGGTGTCAAATTCCAGCTTCGCCGGCAGGCGCGGGAAAACATGTTCCTGCCGCTCCTCCAACGTCTGCAATTTGGCGGCGGCGTCTTTGAACTTTTTGTATTCCACGAGCTGGCGGATGAGTTCCCAGCGCGGATCTTCGCCTTCCTCTTCCTCCTCCACCGCCACCTGTTGTTCCACCGGCAGCAGCTCGCGGCTCTTGATGAACATCAGCGTGGACGCCATCACGAGAAATTCCCCGGCGACTTCCAAATCAAACTGCCGCATCAAATCAATGTACTCGATGAACTGCGACGCCAGCTTGGTCAGATTGACTTCATAAATGTCCACCTCCTCTTTTTTTATCAAATAGAGGAGCAAGTCGAGCGGACCTTCGAAGACCTCGAACTGGACTTTGTATTCCGACATGAGCGCCCAGAATGCTAAAGCGAACCGGGCCGCTTGGCAATGCAGGAACCGCCCGCCGCTAAAGGCTCGACGCCTCGGACCTTTTCCGGCAAGGTTGCGCCCATGAATTTCGGTCCGCGCGCCATCCGTTTTTTTCCGGCCCATCCTCCGGCCGCCGCTTGGGCAATTCTTTGACCGCCGATGTTTCCCGCACTGCTCACCGCCCTGCTCTTTGCTGCGTCCGCCATTTGCGGCCACCGCACCGCCAAGCAAATCGGCGGCGTCGAAGCGAATTTCTGGCGCATCACCCTCGCCACCTTTTTCCTCGCCGTCTGGGCGAATACCCTCGGGACCGGCTTGGCCGGCGCGCCGGAATGGTTCATGCTCAGCGGCCTCTTCGGCATTGGCCTCGGCGACTCCGCCTATTTCCAAGCCCTGCCCCGCCTCGGCAGCCGCCGCACCGTGCTGCTCTGCCAATGCCTGACCGCGCCGTTCGCCGCCGTGATTGAATGGCTCTGGCTGGGCAATAAATTAAATCGGCCGGAAATCTGCTTCATCGGCGTCATCCTCGTTGGCGTCGCCATCGCGCTCGCGCCGGGCGACCATTTGACGCTTTCCCCGCGCGACTGGAAAATCGGGCTGGTGGCCACCGGCTTTGCCGCGCTCGGCGGCGCGCTCGGCGCGGTCATCATTCGCAAAGGCTACGCCGCGCTGGCGGCGGCCGGGCTGCATCCGGACGCCGGGACCACGGGGTATCAGCGGATGTTCGGCGGCATTGTGGTGCCCGCCATCATTTTAATTGCCGTCAAATGGCGGTCCGCCCACGCGCATGGACCGTTGCTCGAACGGAAAACGCTCGCCATCTCCCGCGCGAAATGGACGCGCCTCTGGCCGTGGGTGCTGGCCAATGCGCTCGCCGGCCAGACGCTCGGCGTGACGTGCATGCAATGGGCGCTCGCCACCACCAACGCCGCCGTGGTCAGCGCCATCATTGCGCTCACGCCGGTGCTTTTGCTGCCCATCACGCGGATTGTGGACGGCGAAAAAATCGGCGTGCGCTCGCTGGTTGGCGCGCTGACCGCCGTCGGCGGGGTCATCGGGCTGACGTGCTCGCGCTAAAACTTCGGCGGCGTGCTTATCCGGTGGCTTGCCAAACAAGTTTCTGAACATAGCCCAGCACTTCAGTGCTGGGTCCGCCGAGTCAAAATGATCCAGTCCCGCCGGGACGGCAGAAGAATGGTGGCCGTGCGCCAGCATCTTTCGTCCCGGCGGGACTGGGTTTTACGCGCGGCGAGTTTCCCAGTGCTAAAGCACTGGGCAATTTTCAAAAACCATCGCCACCCCATTTGACAAGCAACCGGATAAGCCCACTTCGGCGGTGTTCGGATTCCAAACCATCTAGGCGCTGACGCGCGGGCGGTGGGTTCCGGGACTGGTCGGGGCGGTTAAACCACGGAAAGCCAATAAATGTCGAATAAATCCCAAGGAACGGTTGACTTTTTGGGTGGGGTGAGAGTAGGATTTTTTCTGTCCTTATGAAGGTTATCAGCGGAACAACTTTTCCGTCGGCGCTTCTTGGTGTCACAGAATGGAATTCGGTGGCTGGGGTCGGTAGGCAAATTTTCTGTCGGGGTGAGCAGCGAGTTGTGGGGTGGGCGACCGAAGCTTCAGCGGCGGCGCTTTTGCTCCCGGAACGGTGCGCTGTTGCCGGTGGAGGCGAAGCTTTTCTCCCTTTCCGCGCTCGCGTTGCGACAAAACCATCCCGCGCGGGCGCAAGGGGCGAACTTTCCGTCCTAAAACCATCCCGCGCGGGCGAAAAACCATCCCGCGCTGCCGTCCGAGGCGGGCCTCTCCCCGCAAAACCGTCTCGCGCCGAGGCAAAAAGTTCGCCCCGGGTCGCAAAACCGTCGGGCGACGGGACAAAAAGTTCGCCTCCTGCCACAAAAAGTTCGCCCCTTGCCGCTGGGGGCGCGCCCCTCGGGACACGAGTTTTCACCTTTTTAGCAAAAAATCGCGGTTTTTGGGCACAAACGGCCGTTTCCGGTCGGTGCCCGCGCCGCCCCCACCCTGCTCCACCGCATGAAAACTGTTTATTGGGACCAGAATTTCTATTTCGACGATCCGAATATCCGCTGGGGCAACCCGGCGTATCAATTGGAGCCGGGCGACCCCGGTTATGTGCCGTATTTCCCTCCCAAACATGACAAATCAAACCATAAGAAAGCTAAAACCATGAAACACAACTCCTATTATCCCGTCCGCGTGGCGGATCAAATCACCTGGCTAAGTAACTTTAGCGGCAAATTGCCGGGGTTGAGCAGCCCCTTGGGCCTGAACTCCGGGCAAGTCTCCGCCGCCGTGGCGGATTGTCTTTGGCTGATTTACACCCTGCAACTCTGGTTGCCCGCTGTGCGCAAATGGGCGTTGGGGGCCACGGCTGCCGCCACCGAGGCGCAATCGGGCACCGGCACCAGCGTGCAAGTGTTGCCCGTATTCACGCCGCCGCCGCTGCCGAACGGCACCGTCGCCGTCCTGCCCGGCGCGCTGGACCGGCTGTTCATGCTCATTCAAACCATCAAGGACGGGGGCAAATGCTCCGATGCGAATGCCACCAATTTGGGCATTCTCGGCAGCGAACAAACCCCGCCGGATTACGCGCTCGTGCAACCGGTGCTCGCGGCGAGCATTGTGAATGGACAAATCTTGATCAAATGGGGTTGGGGCGGCAACGGCGCGTATTTGGACATGTGCGAAATCCAAGTGGATCGCGGCGATGGCAAGGGCTTTGGGCTGTTGGTCTATGACACCACGCCGAATTACACCGATACCCAGACCTTTCCCACCGCGCTCACCAAGTGGACCTACCGCGCCATCTATCATCTGGGCGATAAAGCCGTGGGCCTGTGGAGCAATCCCGTCAGCGTCACCGTCCCCGCATAACCCCCCATCCGCCGCCGCCACCTTCGCCGGCTCCTCCTCACGCCTCCGAATGGATTCGCGGAGGAGCCGGAGCACGAGGAGGATGGCGGCGACCACACCAACCCAACTCAATTAACAATCGACCAACTAACCAACTCAACCATGAAAAAAACACCCATGACGCTCCAACAACTCCTCGCCCGCAGCCTGTTGCTGCTGGCGCTTGCCATCAGTTACTGGCAACCGAACACCAGCCACGCCCAAGGCACGGCGTTCACCTACCAAGGCCGGCTGAACGATGCCAACGGCCCGGCCACCGGCAGCTATGATCTGGAATTTTCGTTTGCGACGAATCTCGCCGGCGGCGGGTTGATAGGCTCCTTCACCAACAGCGGCGTGGCCGTCACCAACGGCCTGTTCACCACCGTGATTGACATCGGCGGGATTCCCGAC
>TBL_comb47_HYPODRAFT_10007378_pt1 | contig 11548 bp, 4 predicted proteins | sample TroBogypolimnion_40_FD_10682 | JGI IMG/M metagenome (IMG submission 10682) | reverse complement strand
GACCGGCGGGGTGAAGTCAGTCCAGCAGACCTATCAAAGGGGGTTTCGAGAGAGGGTGGATCGAGATTCTTGCCCCGCCTTACGTGAAGTCCTGTACCCAACTGCCGTTTTTAGGATGAGTGCTTATCCCATCGACTCGGGGTCCCACTCATTTATCAGGGGCTCCAGGGAAAGGCATGGCCGACGAGATCAGTGTCCCGTGAATTCCTCGCCGGCGCTGCCGCAACGGGAGCAGCTACGCCCAGCGCGAGAATGTAGCGGCGGGTTAAATGCCGTTCTGGGACGGACCCCTTCCTCACGGCGAGCGAAAGCGGTAGAAGCGCGAGGAAGAACGGGTCCACTGCGGATCACGGAAAGCTGAAGACGCGCCCACCAGCGCGTTCGTAGCCACCGGCCACCAAGCAGGCGTGGCCAGATTCGTGCAGGCTTCTATGACAACGACGAGGTTGCTAGGCCCGGCAAGGGTGAATCCAAACTGGCCATGCTGCACCCCGAAATTGCCGTCGCCGGTCAGCGCATGCGGATTCCACAGGACTGTCGGACGACCGGCAAAACTGGTGTCCCAGCCGGAAGTGCCCGGCAGGTAATAGACCGTCGCCGGACCCGCTGAATCCAGCGCGGATGAATCATGCGTGGGATCGTTTCCTTGAAAGTAGAGGGACAACAGCTTGCCGCAGAACTCGAAGGCAGAGCTTCCGATGTTGGTGACCCCTTTGGGGATAGTGATCCAGGTCAGGTTGCTACAAGAATAGAAGGCGGAGCCGCCAATGCTGGTGAGGTTGCTGGTGAGCGACACGCGAGTCAGGTTCCCACAATACATGAACATATCGCCCATAATACTGGTAACGCCATTGCCAACGAAGGCGTTGGTGAGGCTGGCGCAGCCCATGAAGACTTCGTACCCGACATTCGTGACGCTGTTGGGGATGACCATGTTGGGCAGGTGCAGGCAATTCCAGAAAGCGCTGGCGCCAATTTTTCTGAGCGTGCCGGGCAGGTTGATGCTCACCAGAGAATAGCAGCTATCGAAACCGTCGTCGTCAATGCTGATGAGGCCGGAGCCCAGGACGACGTTGGTCAATCCGGTGCAGTACTGGAACGACTTGGCTCCGAGGTTGGTGACACTGTTTGGGATAGTAAGGCTGGTCAGCTTCGCGCACGTGGCAAACGCCGAGACCCCGATGCTCGTGACCGTGCTCGGCACAACATAATTCCCGGTTTTGCCCGGTGGACACGTTAGTAACGTAGTTTGATTACTATCGAAAACGACTCCGGTGACGCTGGTATAGACGGGGTTTTGACTATCCACCGTGATCGAAGTCAGGCTGCTGCACCCATCGAATGCCGGCGCGCCGATATTCGTCGCGGTTGCTGGGAGCGAAATGTTGGGCAGACTCGCACAGTTTTCAAAGGCTCCAGCGGCGATGGAGGTCACTTGGCTGCCGAGGGTGAGGCTCGAGAGAGCGCTGCATCCTTGAAAGGTCCAGCCCGGGATAACCGTAAGGCTGTCAGGAAGAATAATCCTCGGCACGTGGGTGCATCCGGAGAACACGTAAGTTCCCAAATTGGTAAGCCCGGTGCCCAAAGAAACGTTGGTCAGCCCCGTGCATCCGTAAAACGCCGACCCACCAATGTTAACGATGCTGTTGGGGATCGTCAGGCTCGTGATACTGGACTGGTTCTTGAAAGCGGAGAAGTTGATCCCGGTGACGGACAGGGTGTACGGCGGAAGATTCGTGATCACGCTGGGGACCACCGCCACCACGCCATAGCCTGTGCCCCACCCCGTGATGGCTGTCGTGTTGGTCGATCCCCCGGAATAGTAGAACGGTCCTTGGTGGTTTTGGGCTTGGACTGCCGGCAGGTGGATGAGCAGTGCCAGCAAAACCCACCCGGTCGCGCATCCCCATTGCCGCCCCGGAAGCAACTGCGATTTCACCGCAATCATGATACCCCAGGATCACAGGGGAAAGCGGCGATGTCAAGCACGGATTCCAACGGGAACCAATCACTCGACTTACGACTCAAAGGCCGACCGACCCGGTGGATCCCGCCCCGACCGGCTCCGGCCAAGTCCATGCCAAGCTGAGCGATAGATCGCGGGTGCATGTCGCTTCGATCCCCGTCAGGCTCCCCACGTCACGCGCGCAACGCAACCGGCTCCGCTCGGCCGGAGCGCTAAAAGCGGAATTCCACCATCTCGACCGCTCCGGGCCCGAGTTCCAGGTTGAGAACACCCGGAGCTTCATGAACCTGTCCGGACCTCAACTCCGTGGCGGTCTGGCAAGCCGTTCTCGTGGTGAGGCGCACCCGGGCTATGGCGGCGGGGTCGAGGACCGCAGGTTTATCCCGCCGTTTGATCACCCCTTCATTGTTGATCACTTCCACCACCCATCCGCGCGCCGTCCGGTTGACTTGGTACTGAATGGGGTCACCCTCGACCTGGAGGGGGAGACATTGGCGAGCCAATTCCAGCAAACGGGAGTTCGCGATAGCCGTGGGCCGTCCGGTCACGGGGTTGGTCCACGGTTCCAACACTTCGACCTCGCCGTGACGCTTTAACCGGGCGAAGTCGGCGCCCAGGGCTTCACGGTGGCGGGGCGAGAGCAGCACGCGGCTGCCGCGGCGGAGCGATTTCTCCAACTCGCCCAGAAAGGCCGGGTCAAACTCGATGTCCCCCGCCAGCAGGATCACCGGGTAGGTCGGGAGGACTTCCGGCGGGACACTGGTGAGCAGCACGTCGAACATCTCCCCGTAGGGAGTGGGGCGCAGGTAGCTCAACTCGGGATTGTTCGGGAAGGGGTTCGTGTGGATATGGTCGCTGCCCGGGAAGAGCTGATCATCGAACAAGTCCCGGACCTCCCGGTCGCCGGCCGTGGAATTCAAAACGCCCCACGGTTTGTCCATGTAGGCGTTGTAACCGGCGAGATGATCCAGGACCACCGCCACGGGAGTGTAAGGCACACCGCGGTCGTGGTGTTGCATGAAGGCAAACACTTCGGCCGCCTTGCGCCCGTGCAACGTCAGCGTCCAGGGGGCCTCCGGCTTTTCAAAAAAGGTCGCGATGCTGTTCTCCGGGGTTACCATGGCCGCCCCCGCAAACCAGGCGTGCAGCCACAGGCGCTCATAGAGACTGAGTGAATGGCCCGCATCCAGGCCGCGGGCATCTCCACCCTCCGTGCGCAGCGGCCCGCTGGTGGTGCAAGCCCCGTTAAACCACGGACTGACCTGGACCGACCACGGCTTCTGCCACTGCCGGGAGGCCCCGCGCGCGAAGGCGAATTTCGATTGGGTGAAGGCGATGTTCTCGCCGACCTCGAGGCCGACGCACCGCGCGCCCCATTCGGCCGCATAAGCCTCGTAGTGCGAATGCCCGGTCACGCTGATGACCCGCCCCAGCAGATCGCGGCTCTTGCTGGTAAAATAATCTCTGACCGCGTCATAAGCCTCCCGCCGGCTGGCGGGCCGGCGGTCGTAGCCGGCCAGCCCCGCCGGCTTCATGAGGTGCTTGAAGGTGTCGAACTCCGGGCCGAAATTGTCGCGCCACCAGGATTCGACGTGTGACAGGTTGTGAAAGTAGTAGCCCCATTCGCCCAGTTGAACCGCGGTGAACACGCCCGCCCGGTCCATGGCCTCGAGGGACGCCTCGTCGGCCCGTTCCAGGACGCCGCGTCCGCCTTTGACCTGCATATCACCACCCGGATAGCAGATCACCGGCCAGCCCACGGTCGCCAGGTAATCGAAGATAGGTTTGGCCTGGGGATGCGGGCTGGGACCGGGGTCCAGACCATTCCCCAGGTGCTGTTCGCGCATGACGGCAACCAGTTGGCGGAGCTGGCCCAACTCACCCGGCGCGCCATACATGGTGAAGACTACCCCGGGTTGGCCCGGCAGGAACCGCACTTGCTGCGGGCCGGCCGCCAGCGCCGCAAAACTGGGAGCGCTCGGGTTGGTCGTGGGTGCCGCTGAACCTGACGCGCCGGAGGTCAACGCCTCACCGCCGAGCCCGGAGCGCGCCAGCACCAAGCACCCCAGCCTCGCGGCCTGGACCGGCCAGAAAAGCACCCCGCGTTTCATCAGCTCGACACCTCGTCGATTGCCTTCCCGGAGATCCCGGTCAGACGGATGTCGAGACCCTGGAATTTGATCGAGAGCTTGGTGTGCTCGATACCCAGCAACTTGAGCATCGTGGCGTGCAGGTCATGGACGTCGACGACCTGCTCGACCGCGGCGTAGCCGAGGTCGTCGGTGGCGCCGAACACCAGGCCGGGCGGAGCGCCCCCCCCGCAGAGCCAGACGCTGAAACCGGCATTGTGGTGGTCCCGGCCATCGCCACCCTGGCTCATGGGTGTGCGGCCAAACTCACCCGCCCACACGATCAGCGTGTCCGCAAGCATGCCGCGCTGCTTCAAGTCGGTGATCAAAGCCATACAGGCGCGATCGACCTCGGCCGCCTTGAAGGCAATCCCTTCTTTGACGCCGCCGTGATGGTCCCAGTCTTTGTGATAAAGCTGAATAAACCGCACCCCGCGTTCCGCGAGCCGCCGCGCCAGCAGACAATTGGACGCAAACGAGCCGTCGCCGGGCTGACAGCCGTACAAATCCAGTATCTTCTGGGGTTCCTTCGTCGTGGCCATCAATTCCGGCACGCTCGCCTGCATCTTGAAGGCCATCTCGTATTGGGCGATGCGCGTTCCGACCTCCGGGTCGTGGACCACCGCGTCATACCGGGCGTTCATCTGGTTCACCGCTTGCACCACATCATACTGCCGCTCACGGGTCACCCCCGGCGGATTGCCGAGGTAGAGCACGGGATCGCCCTTGCCGCGCAGGTGGACCCCCTGGAATCGACTCGGGAGCAACCCGGCGGCCCATTGGCGCGCGGCGATGGGCTGGTTCTGGCCGCCTTTGCCCAGCGACGTCAACACCACGAAGCCCGGCAGATCTTCGGCTTCGCAACCGAGGCCATAGAGGGCCCAGGACCCCATACTGGGCCGCCCGGCGATCTGGGATCCGGTGTTCATGAACATGTGGGCAGGGTCATGATTAATGGCCTCGGTGGTCATCGAACGGATGAGGCAGATCTCATCGATGACGGAGCCGATCTGCGGAAAGAGCTCGCAGATCTCGACCTGGTTCTTCCCGAACCGCTTGAAGGGGTGTTGCGGGCCGAAACAAAGCAGTTTGGCCCCCTGCAGCTGGGCCAACTGTTTGCCCTTGGTAAACGACTCCGGCATGGGCTGCCCGTGCATCTCGGCGAGTTTCGGTTTGTGGTCGAAGGTCTCGAGGTGCGATGGCCCGCCGGCCATGGTCAACCAAATCACCCGCTTGGCCTTGGGGGGATAGTGGAACGGGTTCACCACACCGGTCCACTTGTCCTTGTTCTTGGTCTGAGTGGCGGCGACGGCGGACAGCAGGGAGGGGCTGAGGAGCGAGGCCAGCGCGAGTTTGCCAAGCCCCTGGGCGCTGCGGCCCAGGAACGCCCGGCGGCTGGACAGGCGGTCGGCGAACCTGAGGTTGGGGGTAGACATATCCATCTCGGAAAGGTGGCTCATCGCATTCGCCCATTCAGTTTCGGGTGATCGTCTCATGGAGATTCAGGAGCACCCGGGTGACGCTGGTCCAGGCCGCCAGTTCGGAAGCCTCGCAACCGGCGGGCACGCTCGTCGCGCCCGTCCGCTCCAGGGCCTCGGCGGCCTGGGGGTCCCGCTGATATTCGGCCAGGTGTTTGGCCAGCAGGGCGCGGGCGGTGGCGATTTCCGCGGGCAGGGGGGCGCGATCCATCACCCGGCGCCAGGCCCAGCGAAGGCGGCTCTCCGTCTCCCGGCCGCCCTCCACGAGGGCGCGCGCCGCCAGCACTCGGGCGGCCTCGACGTACGTGGGGTCATTGAGCAACACCAGCGCCTGTTGTGGAATATTCGACCGGTTTCGCTCGGCGCAGCATTCCTCCCGGGTGGGCGCATCAAAGGCCAGCAGGCTGGGATGCAGGTACGACCGTTGCCACCAGGTATAAAGTCCGCGCCGATACAGGGCGTCGCCCGTGCCCGGCTGCCAGGTGCGCGCGGGGAAATTCAAGTTTTCCCAATAGCCCTCGGGCTGGTACGGCTTCACGCTGGGACCGCCGATCTGCGGGACCAGCAGACCCGCAACCGCCAGCGCGTTGTCGCGCACCAGTTCGGCCTCCAGACGCCACCGGCCTTGGGCGGAAAACTCACGGTTATAGGGGTCTTCGGTCCGGGCCTTGCGGGATGGGGTCGAGGCTTGGCGGTAAGTGCGGGTGTTGACTAGCAGCCGCACCATGTGTTTGAAGTCCCAACCGCTGTCCCGGAATTCGCAGGCGAGCCAATCGAGCAGTTCCGGGTTCCGGGGCGCGTCCCCCTGCGCCCCAAAATCGTCGAGCGGCCGGGCCAGGCCGGCGCCGAAGAACTGCATCCACAGCCGGTTCATGAGGACCCGCGCGGTCAGCGGGTTCTCCGGCGAAATCAGCCAGTCCGCGAGGTCGAGCCGGGTCAGCCGCGGCTTTTCCAGCTTTTGCCAGGAAGCCCGGAGATACTCCGGAAAGGCCGGCTGCACGATGTCCCCCGTCTCGACGAGGAAATTCCCGCGCGGTAGAATTCGCACCGTGCGTGGGTGCTCGTCGGCCACCGAAACCAGGCAGTGCGGGAGCGCGGTCTCGAACTCGGACCAGGCCTTGCGCGCCGCTGTCAGCTTGGTGCGCACCTCCGCCAGTTGTGGTGTGGTCTTCTTGAACTCCTCCCAGGACTTGTCCTTCCGGCTCGCCTTTTGCTTCCAGGTCTCAAACGCCTCCTTCAACTCCTCATGCGGCGCGTTGTAGTCGCTCTCCAGGACCTTAACCGCGGCTTCGAGCGTGGCCAAAGTCCGCGCCTGCGCCTCGTCCGGCAACGGCAGGCCCGGCTCGCGAGCGCCGACGATCGGCTCCTTGATATCGGCGAAAAAAGCGCCCAGGGAATAAAAATCGCGCGAGGTAATCGGATCAAACTTGTGATCGTGGCATTGGGCGCAGCCAATGGTCTGACCCAGCCACACGGCGCCCACGGCCCGGACCCGGTCGGTGAGCATGCGCGCCTCGTAGTCCTTGGGTTGGGCCCCTCCTTCCTCGGTCGAGAGGAGCAGCCGGTTGAAGGCCGAACCCACTTTTTGTTCCCGGCCGCTCTCCGGGAGCAGATCCCCGGCGAGTTGTTCCCGCGTGAACACATCAAAGGGCTTGTTGTCGTTAAAGGCCCGGATCACGTAATCCCGGTAAGGCCAGACATTCCGCGGATTATCCGAGTGGTACCCGATGGTGTCGGCGAAGCGCACGGCATCGAGCCAGCCGATGGCCATCCGCTCGCCGTAATGCGGCGACGCCAGCAACTTTTCGACCAACGCCCCGTAAGCCCTGGGCGATGGGTCGCGGACAAATGCCTCCACCGCTTCCGGTTCGGGCGGCAAACCGAGCAAATCAAACTGGAGGCGACGCATGAGCGTGCGAGGATCCGCCTCGGCCGCGGGGGAGAGATGAAGGGCCCGCAGCCGCTTTTGCACCAGCCAGTCAATCGGGTTGCCCTGGGCCGGGGTCGAGGGGCGGCGGGGGGCCTCGTAAGCCCAGTGTCCTTCATATTTGGCGCCTTCCGCGATCCAGCGACGGAGCACCTCTTTTTGCGCGCCGCTTAACGTCTTGTTGGATTCCTCGGGCGGCATCAGGTCCTCGGGCTTAGTCGCGAAGATGCGGCGGACGAGTTCGCTGGCCTGCGGTTTGCCGGGCACAAAGGCCTCTCGCTGCACGGCTTGCTCTCGGAGGTCGAGGCGCAATTTCCCTTTGCGCCGGCCCGCATCGGGACCATGGCACAGGAAGCAATTCTGCGAGAGAATCGGCCGCACCTCGCGGTTGAAGCTGATCGGCGCCGGGGCGGCGGCGCCGGCCTGCCCCGGAAGGCAGAGGAACAGCGCCAGCAGGCACCCCAGGGTCGAGTGATTGACCGAGGGAGCCGCCCACGGCAAGGGCGGCGGCCCCGGGATGTTGCGCGACAATCTCATGCTAGCTTTCGAGGGAAACGGTAAGCCGGATTCCCAGGCGTGGCAAGGGTGCGGCGGCGATCTGGTTGTTCGTCCGGTGAACCAACGATCGCGGGCGCGTAAAAGCAAGGTGCCGCCGCTGGTCGGGTCGGTGCTGGCCGTCTCGGAATAGATCCCCGTGTGGGAAGTGAGTAGCGTGAGCGCCGCGTCGCCGGCCCCGAAGATGAAATACTTGTCGCCCACAGAGGCGAACTGCCCGAAATAGACTCCATTACCACCAGAGCCACTGGCGACGCACCAGTCGGGAATGCCGGCTTGGGCGGCTTCGATTTGAATCCCATAGACCGTGAGCACCGTGGCTTGGTAATTTGTTTCTGTGGAAGCCGTTTCGGTTTCAGGCTAGGCTAAGGTGAAACTTGCAAAAGGTAAAACTGCCGCGGGGAGTTGGCGCTGACGGGATTGGTGATGGAGAAGTTGCCGTTGCTGTCGAATTGGTTGGTGCTGAGCAGGCCCCATTGCGAGGACGGCAGCGCAGGATTGGTCGTGCTCAAGATGCTGAAGGGGGCGTTCGAGCGGCCGCCGGTTCCCTGGAAGATTATTTTGCCAGCATTAAGCGTGACCGGACCGATCTGCGGTCGCGTCACGGTCGAAGTCACCAGGAGTTTGACCTGCCCCGGGGCGCTGGTGTCGAAGGAATAGCTGTAGTTCGCCGGGGCGGTGCCGATGGAAAGGCTGCCCGACAAGGTCCCCCCGTAAGTGAACAAGGTGTACACCCCCGCGCCAAACCCGGCGGAATCGTCGATGTTGAGCGTGCCGCCCAGAGTGAGATTTCCGTTAACCACGGCTTTGTCGCAGACAGCGCCGAGAGCAAACACAGTTGTGGCTCCGCTCTTCAGGCTCAAATTGCCGTTGATGGTGAGCACCCCCACCCCCTCGCCGGGATGCAAGAGGGTGGACGTGCCAAAGCAGGTGACACTGCCGTCAATCGTACCGTTTCCGCTCAACGCCGCCACACCTCCGGTGGGCGCGACGGACACGTCGCCGGCGATACTGCCAGCATTACCCCCGTTGTGGACGATAAGCTCTCCGACCGTCACGAGGGTGGGCCCCAGGTAGGAATTGTCCGCGGTGAGGATCAATGTGCCGGCACCCTTCTTGGTGAGGCCTCCCAGGCCGGAAATGACATTGGCAATGGTCAGGGAGGTTCCCGCGTCTGTGTTGAACGTGCCGCCGTCGCCCGCGAAGCCGAGCCAAATGCCCCGGTTGGGATCATCAATCGCGAACGACGCCGTGCTTTCCAGGGTGCCGCCCTGCAAAGTCAACTGGTCGGCCACCAGGAACGGGGGGTTGTTGCCCAGCAGACTCTCCACCGCGATCGCCAGCGTGCCCTCGTTGATGATCGTCTTGCCGGTGTAGGTACTGGCGCCCTTCAACGTGAGGGTGCCGCTGCCGATCTTGTTGAGATACAACTGGCCAACCGTGTTCTGGATGGCACCGCTGAAAGTGCTCGATTGATTGTTATTGCCCACCCTCAAGGTGCCGCCGACGCCGACGGTGTTGTCCACGATGCCAGTGCCACTGAGGCCATTGATGGTTTCGTTAAAGCCCGCCAGATCGAGCGTGCCATTGACGGTTACACCTCCTGCGTTTGGGCCGTCCGGAATCACCTCCGGTGCGCCCAGTTGGAGGGTGCCCGAGCTAACCGTCGTGCCGCCGCTGTAAGTGTTGTTTCCGGTGAGCGTGAGCGTTCCGGTGCCGGTTTTCAAAAGGGAGATAAAGCCGCCCGAGTTCCGGATGCGACCGTTAAAAGTGCTGCTTTGGTTGTTCGCCCCCACGAAAAGCGTTGCATACGTGTTGGGGACGGTGTTGTCTACAATACCGTCGCCGCTCAGGCCGTTCAAAAAGGCGGTTTGCCCCCCCAAGTCAAGTGTGCCCAAGAAGAAAATGTATACATTGCCTCTTCCGGCACCGTTGGGAATCACGCTGAAGGCCCCCTGTTGGAGAGTGCCACGAACGATAAACGTGGTGCCCTTGTAGGTCGGGGTGGTGGCGAAGACGAGGGTGCCATCACCCAGTTTCGAGACGCCGCCTGCGCCGCTGATCGTGTTGGAAATCGTCAGGGTCGTGCCGAAATCGGTATTGAACCCGCCGCCGGACGAAGTCACCGCGAGGCCGCGGTTGGCGTCCTTGAAGGCGAACGTGGCCGTGGTCTCCAGGGTGCCGCCATCGAGGGTCAGTTGACCGGCCACGAACGAGGCGGGATTGGAACCTAGGGCGGATTCCGCCGCGATGACCATTACGCCGTTGGTGAGGACCGTGGTCCGGCCGGTGTGGGTGTTCTTGCCGCCCAGCGTGATCGTGCCGCTCGCATTCGTCACGGAACCAGGGCCACTGATCAACCCGGAGTAAGCCAGGTTGTCGAGGCGGTTGAAAACGAGCGCGGCCGTGCCGTGGGTGTTGGTGAAAGCGACGTTCGCGGTCCCAAGGGTTCCATCGAACCCGCCATTCCCGACTTGCAGCACCCCGTTGGCCACGAGATTGAAACCGGTCCAACTGTTGTAGCCAGTCAGTATCACCGTCCAGTTGCCGAGTTTGATCAAATTGCCATTCCCGGCGATGTCCGGGGAAAAGGTGGTGCTGCAATCGAACACGAGGTTTCCGCGTCCGCTGGGGCCGAATTGGACGGTGCCGCAATTGAGCGTTCCGACGCTGCCGGAGCTGCCGATCAGGATGGTGCCGGCAGAATTGGCCGTGCCGCCGTTCGCCACAAAAACCGTTCCCATACCAAACCCGACGGTGACCATGCCGCCGTCAGAAAGGTTCAAGATTCCGTTCGTAGCGAAGCCGACGTCCAAGGTCCAGGTGCTCCAGAGAGATCCCGCCCCATTAACGTATGCGAAGCAGCCATCATCAATGTACCCGTAAAAATCGGAAACGGTGCCGCCATTTTGAATCGACAAAGACCCCGGGCCAGACTGAAGGGCGTCCGGGGGGGCATTGCCAACCAGTAACGTGCCATTGGTGCCCGCCACCACCAGAGAAGAACCGGGGTCGGTGATGCGCAGAGCGCTGCCCGGAAGGATGTCCATCGTATTGCAGGAAACGCGCCCGCCATTTTGGACAGCGAGAGTCCCCGGGCTCTTAAAGCCGACGAAAACATTCTCGCTGCTCACGAGGGAGTTCGTTCCATCCACAATCAATGAGTGATCGTCAGGGACGGAGTCGTTGGTGGCGTAACCCAGGTAGGTGGCTTGCGCGGCGACCACGCCGCCGTTGGTCACCAGCATCTGCCCCGCGCCTTCATTTCCGATGAAGAGCGAGCCTGCGCTAGTCCAGACGGATTTGGGCCCGGTGACGGTCACGAAGCCGGAGGTGAACGGATCAGCGCCCAGATGCGCTTCACGGCTGTAAACCGCGCCGCCGTTGGTGACGACCAGATAGCCCTCGCCGCCGGAGCCATCCCCGGGATCGTTGCCGATGAAAAGGCCGGCGTCATTGGTCCAGGTCGAGTAAGCGCCGGTGACGGTTATGA
>TBL_comb47_HYPODRAFT_10007377_pt1 | contig 11548 bp, 9 predicted proteins | sample TroBogypolimnion_40_FD_10682 | JGI IMG/M metagenome (IMG submission 10682) | reverse complement strand
TGCAAAAAAAGTAGGTCGCTTAGGCCTTAAATCGATCATCTATTTTGAAATAGCCACTACCCTTGCTTTAATTGTTGGGTTAGTTCTCGTTAATACCATTAAGCCAGGACAAGGCGTAATGCTACCTCCTGCTTCCGCTGAAGTAATCACTCAAGCTCACCCGAAAACTTTAACAGAAACGATTGTACACGTATTTCCAGCAAGTGTCGTGGAATCAATGGCAAGTGGAGACGTTTTACAAATTGTAGCATTCGCTGTGATCTTCGGTCTGGGCGTTCTAGCATGTGGCGAAAAAGCAAAACCTGTGGTCGTTTTGTGTGATTGCATCACTCAGGTCATGTTTAAATTCACAAACATTGTCATGCGCTTTGCACCCCTTGGCGTTGGCGCTGCTATTGCCGTCACGATAGGAAAACAGGGAGTTGGCGTTATACTTCATCTAGGAATCTTAGTAGGAACGCTCTATTTAGCCCTCATTGTCTTTTTAATTATCCTCTTAGGTGCTGCTGTTATTTTTATAAAGCTTCCACTGAAACTGTTTTTTAAATCCGTGCGTGAACCATTCACGTTAGCATTCGCAACAGCTAGCAGTGAAACCGCTTTACCTAAAGCCTTAGAGTCCATGGTAGCCATGGGAGTACCCCGCCGCATTGCGAGTTTTGTTATCCCTACCGGCTATACCTTCAACTTGGACGGCTCTACCCTCTATTTAGCTGTAGCTTCCGTTTTCGTTGCTCAAGCTGCAGAAAGTAGCGGGGCCGCGCATTTCGGTTTAGAAAAACAAATCCTTCTGATGTTAACACTAATGATTACATCAAAAGGTGTTGCTGCAGTACCACGCGCTTCGCTCGTTATTCTCTTAGCAGCGCTTCACACCTTTGGATTACCACCAGAAGGTGTTGTCCTAATTTTCGGAGTTGATGCCTTCATGGATATGGCACGCACTTCCGTGAATGTTGTCGGCAACTGTCTTGCCTCGATCGTCGTAGCAAAGTGGGAAGGCGAATATACGCCTCCCCAGCAACTTACTTAAGCTTTAGGCGGGAAACCAGCAACTGGCGGTGACATTGGAGGTAATTCCCATGCCTGTGGAGTTACCTGATCAATGTTAGGTGTTACATCCGCATCTGCTAAACCAGACGCCCAAGTTAATCCACCAGAGAGAATGGATCTAAACTGAGGGAAATCCCAATCGTTACCTAATTCAGGGCCATTATCTCCATGTCCCATAGAGGTATAAAATACGCGACCCTTACCGTGCATACGAGCCCAGGTGGATGGATATGCGGGACGTAGATAGGCTTCCACGCATTCGTGTCTGTTGTTTGAGATCTAATTTCTATGCCACCCATCGTTGCTGTTTCTTGGACTAATAAAACATGCAAATCATGATTAAAGTCGTTTAAGGAATACCATTCGTCCTTACGTGTGAAACTTGCGCCTAAGGTTTCAAAGCCTGGGAAGTTTTTATCGATAACACTTACGGTAGCTTGCTGTTGCATACCATGAACCATAAAGCCTGCACCTAGCATGCGAGTATAAGGATCTGCCTTATCACCGAAATTTTTATATCTCCAAGTGCGCTGCTGTGAGGTGTTAGTATTACCGGTTTCTCCCGTGTGGAACGTATCTGCTGCAGCATGAATACCAACAAAACCTTTACCGCCAGCAACTGCATCAAGAAGCGCTTGTTTACCTGCAGGTGTCATTGCTGGATTACCATCACCTGGATTTCTTGAGCCTTTAAATTTATGGGAGCTGAGTAAATCGCCGCTTGTAAAAAAGCAGAACGCATCGAACTGAGCTAAGTATTCCTTACTAAACAAGCTACCGTCTTTTGAAAACGTGAAATCAATATTCAGTTTTGGCCCAATACTCTGCAAATAGNTTTCNGCATAACTTGGCTGACCATTTTCACGTTTAATGACAGCGTGNTCAAAGTCAGATGACTTAGTGAAAAAGAGCACTTTTCTTGTGCCCTGATTAGCTGCTTTAACGAGCGGAAAAGCAGCAAAACCTAAGNCAGCAGCTCCAAATGAAGCAAGCGCCTGTCGACGTGTCATACCAGGAAGTGAAGACGTGGATGTTTGCATAATATAGAAATTTATTTGTTACGCTTAGAATGACCCTTAGCACCNTAGTANGCTACATAAGCATACGCGAGCATNGGAATGATAAACGAAAATTGAAGACTTTGTGTTACATCAGCGATGTATCCTTGAAGNGGAGGAAGCAGTGCACCACCTAAAATGGCCATAACAAGGAGCGAAGAAGCTTGGCTTTTGAGTGGACCCACTCCTTCAATCGCAAGTGAGAAAGTATTAGACCAGCCAATTGACGTAAAAAGACCAACTGCGACAACACACCACATAGCTGTTTTACCGCCGACTAAAATAGCAATAAGAAGGAGAACAACTACCGTCGTTGAAAAAATCATAAGCGTTCTACCCGCCTGTGATTTTCCAAACTGGAATAGTANCCAGCAAAGCACAAGAAAAGGTGCGTAGTGTGCAAATACAGAAGAATCTTTAACAAACTGTTCTTTCCATAGGCCAAACGCAGAAGCATTTAATCCACTGCGCAGCGCATCAAGCGGTGCACTTTGTGCGAGCCATAAAAATAAACAGGAAACAATAGGGATTAAGATGAGCGCCAATTTCTTTGTTGAAGGTTTCAGGTCACTGAGTTCAGCAGCACCCATAAAGCGACCAATGAGTAATCCTCCCCAGTATAAAGAAACAAAGCGACTCGCTTTGACTGCATCTAAACCAGCAACATTGGACTGCCCCAAAAAGTTAATGATAGAGCTGCCAACAGACACCTCTCCGCCCACGTACATGAAGATTGCTCCAATACCAAGGACTACATGCGGATACTTAAGTGCTCCTGCACCTGGCTCAATTTTCTCTTCACCGATAGAAGGGAGTGAGAGGAAATAAAAAATTACCGCGAGGACGACGAATACGATACAAAATGCAAGATAAGGTACTTTAACGGAATCTGCACCATTGGCTCCCGTTTTTGCAAAATATTGAAATATCAACCAACCAGCAATGAGTGGTCCGAGCGTTGTACCAATCGAGTTAAAACCCTGGGCTAAATTAAGCCGACTCGAAGCTGTTTTTTCGGGTCCTAATATAGTGACATAAGGATTTGCAGCGATTTGTAACATCGCAAATCCTAGACCTACAATAAAGAGAGCCGCTAAAAACATAGGATAAGAAGCCGCAGTACTAGCTGGCCAAAACAAGGCACTTCCTAAAGCTGAAATAAGTAAGCCTACAACAACACCATTTTTGTAACCGATTTTAGCAATCGGATCACCCCGTGTAACAGAAATGACAAAATAAATTAATGAACCGACAAAGTACGCTCCAAAGAAAGCGAACTGTACTAACATCGCCTGAAAGTAATTTAGGGTAAATGCCTCTTTAAAGCGTGGAATTAAAATATCATTAAAAACAGTCATGAATCCCCACATAAAGAAAAGGGAAGTCATGATTGAAAAAGAACTGCGATTGCTAGAATCAGAACTCGAATGCGCTGCACTAGCGTTTGGGGTAGATGCAATGGCCATATGTAATTTTCGTATAAGGGTAAGTAACAGGGGTTAGATGATATAAGCCAGCAACGGACTATATATCAAGCAGGACTATTTGACCCTCTTTGCTCATGCATAATTTAACGTGCAAAGGGAAATCTATGGCTTACATTATCACCATGAATCCCACACTCGCCCTTATGGCGCACGTCCTTTTTGGCGTCCTTTGTTTACTGATTGCTGTATGGCTACTCGTTGAAACGCTTTATATTTCAGAAGCGAATATAAAACGTGTTAGATCATTAAGCAAAATTCTCTCACTTACACTCTGGATAGGATACCTATCCGCTGCCTATTTCTACATCTTACATTACGCTCCTGATAAAGCGATTATTCTCAAAGGGCCTTGGCCATTTGCTCACAATATTTTTATGGAAGTTAAAGAGCATGTTGTGATCATGCTACTTCTCCTGGTTAGCTACCTTCCGATCGCTGCAAAGAGCGATCTCGTACAAAATGCCGATGCTAGAAAACTATTCATTACCGTCTTATCATTAATCGCATTCATCGCCTTTTTTGCAGATGGCTTTGGGGGAGTAATTGGTATGGGCGTCAAAATGGGCTTACTCGCTAAATAATTTAACCTTCACCTCTCTATGCAATCTACATCTCAGTCACAATCTTCCGAAGGTAAATCCAGCTGCGCTATCTCTTATGGAATAGCTTTAGCGGTCGCCTGTCTTTTAAATGCAGTCCTCGTAGTCTTAAAAGAGAAGAGTCCTGCCACCTTAGCCTGGATGAAACATGCTACAGGTCACCACTGGGCTACCCACACCTTATTTACTTTAGCTATCTTTTTTGGTCTTGGTTTTATTCTTTCAAAAACCAATCAAGGTCGCGGACCCTCAGCCGATCTTAAGTCAGTAACGAGTTTAATCATAAGAAATGTGATCATTGGAGCAGTAATCATTTTTGTTTATTACGCATTCGTAGATTAAGCGTTAAACTCTTTAGCAGGATTTTTCATGAAACGTTTTAGCGTTGGTCTTTTAGTCGTTTTACTAGGAAGTGTGGCACTACTACGTGCTGGTCCTCCTTATGTGACAGACGATCCAGAACCCGTGGAATATAAACACTGGGAAGTGTATTTAGCTACGCAAACAACGCACGAACCCGATTCAACCGCTGGAACACTACCGCATGTTGAAGTTAATTACGGCGCTCTTCCTGACGTACAACTGCACGTAATCGCACCACTCGCATTTTCATCATCGAGTGGATCATCACGTAATTTCGGCTATGGAGATACAGAGCTTGGTATAAAATATCGTTTCCAAGAGGAAACAGCAAGCAGCCCACAACTAGGTATTTTCCCAATCGTTGAACTACCAACAGGAAGCACCAAGAAAGATCTAGGCAGTGGGCATACTCAAGTTTTCTTACCTCTATGGATTCAAAAGAAAATTGGCGAATGGACTACCTATGGTGGTGGTGGCTATTGGCTAAATCCGGGTACAGGTAATAAAAACTACTGGCTCATGGGCTGGATGGTACAAAATCAAATTACAAAAACACTAGCTCTTGGTACTGAACTTTATCACACAACACCCCAAGAAATTCATGGTAAGTCTAAAACGGCGCTCAATGTTGGTCTTGTATGGGACTTAAATGAAGAACAACACATTCTCGCATCAGCAGGACCTACCCTCTCAGGGCCTAAAGGCTACCAGACTTACCTTGCATACCAATTAACGTTTGGTCCGGCAAAATAAAAGATTATCTCGCTGTTAGCTGACGCAAGGCTTCTTTAGCTTCCTTAAAGTCAGGCTTGTCGCGCAGCGCTAACTCAAATTGCGTTACCGCATCCTGCAGTTGATTCATGTTTGCATAGGCTACTGCTAGATTAAAATGAGCCTCAGCATAATGAGGATTATTCTCTAGTGCTTTTTTGTAATGAAGCACAGCTTCAGCTGACCGGTAAGGATCTTTTACCAGTAAATTAGCCAAATTATTATGAGCCTCAGCATACAAGGGATTTAGTTTTAATGCCGATTCATAGTGACCTACCGCTTCAGCTGAATGACCGGGCAGAGAAGCAAGTAAGTTCGCATAATTATTATGCACCTCAGATTGAGCAGGATTTAACGTAAGTGAATAGGTGTATTCACGGATCGCATCAGGAAGTGAGGCCTCCGCTTTCGAATACTCGTAAGCTACGTTGGCATGCGTTACAGGATTAGTTGGATCTATAGCTAATGACTTCAGGTAATGCTCGATCGCTTCTTCATGCCGGGAAGACACATTACCTAAAAAGATCGCATAGTCATTATGCGCTTTAGCATCATTAGCTCTTAGACGAAGGGCCACGGTAAACTCTTTATCTGCCTCAAGCACTTTATCGGGATACTGGGTGAGTTCGTTAGCGAGACTCAGGTGTGCATCAGTATAGGCTGGATCCAGTGCAATTGCGTGAAGATACAAAGATAACACCTCGCTATGGTGATTACCCTGTTTAGATAATTCATCCGCATAATTTTTATACGACTGGGGATAATCAGGATTCACATCCAAGGCTGCTTTAAAATGAGCAAGTGCTTCCTTAGATTTTCCTTTTTCAGAAAGAAGAATCGCTAAATTATTATGTGCTAAAAAAGAATCCGGTGTCGTTTGTATCGTAGCCTGGTATAGCGTTTCACTATCCTTATAATTTTTAGCCTGTATAGAGGCTTTGGCTGCAAGTAGACATATAATAGCAAGGGCAACACTACGAGGCAGCGTGCGTTTCAAAAGATTTTGCGATGAAATCCATGCTCTATACCATGCATACCAGAGAACCGATACACCCACACATAAGAAAAGCACCGCATGATACGTGAAGTGATCAGCTACATAAGCATAGGCAAAAGGATAAATATTAAAAAATCCAAGAACTGGGAAAAGCGTTCCTAAAAATAAAAGTACTAAACATAAAATGCCGGCTATTTTTTCTCTCAAGTAAACACATACGCTTATGAAAAGGATTACGAGACATGTTGCCGTATATGAAGTCAGAGAACTTGGATCTAATTTCCAGTGTGAATAAATAAACGAAAGTTTTTCAGGCCAAATAAACTTTCCTACATAGAATACGGGTATCTTTCCTAGAAGAATAATGCGGGATAATAAACTCAAAGGACTACCAAACTTTCCTGCTCCTATAATGGTGTACTCTACCCAGGCTGTAAACACTCCCGATAAAGTCGCAATGAGTAACCACGGAATAAGTGGAATAGTGAGTCGTTTAAATGCAGAAGCACCTTCACGCCACAGTCCTATAACAATAAGAGCAGCAGGCAACGTTGCTGTAACACTCTTCGTCAGTAGCGCTAATACAAACAATCCAAACGCAAAAAGGTAAGTTCGTTTTCTCTGATCAGATCGCCAATTAAAATAAACGTACGCAGAAGTGAGATAAAAGAATAAAGAGAGTGTATTTTTTTGTTCTGATATCCATGCGACAGATTCTACACACAGGGGATGGACACAAAAGATAAGTGCCGNAAAATAACTCCCCTTAATATCTAGTTTTCTTAATAGACGATAAAATAAGAAGGCATTCGTAGCATGAAGAATAACATTAACGATGTGATAGTGAATNAGCGACTGACCCCATAGTTTATTTTNTAACCAAAAAAACGAATGTAAGAGTGGGTAATATTGCTGTGTCGCACCCAGTTTAAACCAGATATCTCTAAGTCCTGCCAAAGATCGTAAGGGATTCGCCGTCAAATGAAAGGCGTCATCCCAAAGCTCAAGTCCATGTACGGCTGGTATATAAATGACAAACGACAGAACAAGTAAGATTAGTCCTTTAAAAAGGATACTTAGAAAACTGTCCCGTAACCCATCTGACTGAACTGGCTGAGAAGAGGGTAAAGCCATAAAAGAGGTAACGCTAGTAGCTTCCTATACCTGCAAACGTATTTCAAGAGCCTTATCATTTTAGTACACGTATCTTCTCCTATTCGCTGGTAAGTTAATTCATTACTTGTAATAACTATTAATAGAATAGCGTATGCCACTACACATTAAAGAAAGCCTTAAAGAAAAAGAAAATTTAACGGTACATCCTACACTCAATGCATCGTTAAGCTATTTTAAGCAGCTGCGTTTAAGTGCTCATGAGGTTGTTTCAGTTCAGGAATTAGATATAGAACTTTTATGCGTTGTTTTGTCAGGAAATGTCACAATTTCTGTAGGTGATCAGNTATTTAANTCGGTTGGCCAAAGAAAAGATATTTGGTCAGGTAAGGCAGACAGTGTGTACTCAGGAACGAATAAAAAAATAACGATTACTGCAGGAGCCGCTCCAAGTGAAGTAGCCATAGCAGGCGCTCTCTGTAAAAAATCTTACGAAGCCTTTCGGATCACGCCTGATGACGTACACATGGTTGATGTTGGTTCTGTCGAAACTCATTCGCGTCGCCGCATTTTTCACATCTTAGGTCAAAATGCTGCAGGTAAAGCAGGCAACTTACTGGTTAGCGAATTGTATGCTGATCCTGGTTGCTGGTCTGGTTATCCTCCGCATAAACACGACACCGAACGTCCTCCAGAAGAAACCGATTTTGAAGAGGTATATCACTACCGATTTAATCCAGAAACAGGATTTGGTGCACAGTTCTGCTATGATGCGATAGCCATGTCGCAGGTCGTTAAAACAGAACACGGCGACTCCTTTCTTGTTGATAAAGGCTACCACCCTACGGTGACTTCACCGGGGCATAGTAGTTACATTTTTACGATTCTTGCTGGAAGACACCAACGCTCACTTATTCAATTTTTTGAACCAAAGCATACGCACTTGATGAGCAAGATCCCTGGAATTCAAGCGATGCGAGATAAATTTAAATGACCGAAAGTAAATTACCCCACTTACCCCGAGAAGAGAGCAAATGGCGCTGGGTCATCATTGCATTAATCTTTTCTGGAACGCTGATTAATTACATCGATCGGCAAACCGTCTCTGTTTTAGCACCTGTTCTGTGTAAAGATCTTCACTTATCTAATACGCAATACGGAGCAGTAGGATCTGTATTCTTATTTACCTATGCCTTATCCATGTGGCTGTGGGGTGGCGTATTTGATCGTATCGGAAACCGTTTAGGTTACGCGGCTGCCATAACTTTATGGTCAATTGCTGAGATTGCTCACACCGCAGTTAATTCACTCTCCAGTCTTAGTTTGGTACGTGGCTTACTAGGTCTTGGAGAAGCGGGAAATTGGCCAGGTGCTACTCGCACCGTTGCAGCTTGGTTCAAACCACGTGAGCGAGCACTCGGAATGGGATTAGCTAATGCGGGAGCATCGATTGGACCAGCCTTGGCCCCACCCCTCATTATTGCGCTACAACTCGCCTACGGATGGAGAATCACATTCGCAGCAGCAGGTCTACTAGGACTTATCTGGCTAATCATCTGGCTTCCCCTCTATCCCAAAGAAACAACACCCGCAGTTGTAACCAAAGATCAAGCACCTGTTGCGTGGCGTAGTCTTTTTAAATTTCCAGCCTTTTGGGGTATCGTTATGGCGCGCTTCTTAGGCGATCCAATCTGGTGGTTATATTTAAATTGGCTTCCTAAATATTTATCCGATGTAAGACATTTTAGTCTGCAACAGATTGGCGCCTTTGCTTGGGTTCCTTTTCTTTTTGCTGCAGGAGGAGCTTTGTTTGGAGGATGGTTTTCAGGGTTCCTGATCGACCGTGGGCTTTCCGTAAACGCTGCAAGAAAAACAGCGATTGTCATCGCAACACTTCTTTTACCAACCGGTATCATCGGAGCACTCTCTGATTCCCCTTATGTTGCACTCGCTTGGTTTAGTATCACCTTATTTGGATTTCAGTTTTGGGTAAGTAATGTACAAACCTTAGCGAGTGACTTCTTCCCTCTAGGAGCTGTAGGTTCTATTGCAGGATTCTCTGGCACAGCTGCAGGACTGGGCGCTATGATTCTTACGTTTATCACCGGTTGGGTTGTAGATCATTTCTCCTATACGCCTATGCTTATAACCGCAGGTATCTTAGGACCTTTATCCACGATCGCACTTTTTATTTTATCAGGTAAAATAAGAAAGATTGAAATCGAAACATCTGCTTAATTTTTAAAGACTAACTTATGGCACACAGTCAGCGTTTCTCACTTACTCATAAAACCGCACTCGTTACAGGCTCTTCACAAGGTATAGGCCTAGCGATTGCCCGTGGCTTAGCAGAAGCAGGAGCTCACGTTATTTTAAATGGCAGAAACGCAGAAAAACTAGCCCAAGCTGAAGCTACGTTTAAACAAGCAGGACTTTGTGCTGAAAGCTGCTGTTTTGATGTGACAAATCCTGAAGAAATTAAAACGGTTTTAAAAAGTGTAGGAAGTAAAATTGATATTCTCGTAAATAACACAGGAATTCAAAAACGTTCACTCCTTGTTGACATGCCACTGAGCGATTGGAAAGCAGTGATAGATACGAACCTCACCTCAGCTTTTATTGTTTCGCAGGCGGTAGCAAAAGGCATGATAGAACGTAAATCAGGAAAAATTGTTAACATCTGCTCACTGATGAGTGAGTTAGCTAGACCGACAACCGGTAACTATGCTGCATCCAAAGGTGGACTTAAAATGCTCACCAAAGCTATGTGCGGAGAGTGGGCAAAAGATAATATTCAAATTAATGGTTTAGCGCCTGGCTATATCTCCACAGAACTCACCCAAGTGCTTAAAAACGATCCTAAATTTGATGCTTGGATTAAAGGTCGTACACCTGCTAATCGCTGGGGCGAAGTCGAAGATCTCGTTGGAGCATGCGTATTCTTATGCTCCCCTGCTGCTAATTTTGTTAACGGCCAAATCCTAACCGTAGACGGCGGTTTGTCCGCCGTCATCTAATTACTTTAGCGTTTTAATGTAGCGGATCAGTGAATCGATCTGCTCGTCTGTCAGTATTCCTGCAAAACTTGGCATAACGATTTCTGATTTTTCGTAACCTGCTACATACTTAGCATTAGGTAAGATAATTGATTCACGAATATAGCCTTCATCGGCAACGATCGTTTCTTTTTTACCATCCGCAAATACATCGCGTGTTCTACCAAAGAGTTTATACCAGGTAGGTCCTGGTTTAGGGGTATTACTTGAATCCACGGTGTGACATGCAATACAGCCATATCTTTCTGATAACTGTTTACCCTCTTCTACACTCGCCTGCTTGGCTTTTGATTCGATCACAGGCTTTGGTGTTAAATCTACAGTTAAAGGAGCAAATCCTTCTTTCGTAGGATCAAAAGTAATCAGCTCATAGGGAGTTGTATAGATTCTATCTAAGAAACTCCGACCCTGCTTTAATTTTAAATCATAACTTACTTGAAGCTGCATAACCGGCTTCATGTGAGGTATTGCAATAAAAACGGAGCGCTCATCCTTAGAAAGATAAACAGCAGAAACTGCTAATCGATCATGACCAGGAACACCACGGGCATTCAATTCTGGAGATCCATATTTATACGTTCTTACATAATGCCAACTTTGGGCTGCGTAATTTGAAATATCTAACGCTGTCTCTTTATCCAAAGGATTATCAAATCGAATCAGAACCCCTTGCGTTGTAGCCGTAACTTCACACGGCATAGTGCTTGGAATTCCTGTATAGCGTAATCGGCCTAAGCCGCTTTCCGTATCAATTACATTACCCCACCCAATCACTTGAAAACCGGTTACATAAAAAAATCCATCTTTAGGATTCACGCTTCCATGTAGTGGAGGAAAATCAAACTGCTGTGTTAATGAAATCACAGAAGCCTGAAGCCGCGGTAAGCGGCTATTTAAAATAACCCGGTAGAGTTCTGGACGATCAAAGGCGATATGTACGAGCTGCCCAGTCAAAGGCCCCATCTTTGCACCAATAAGCCACTCTTCACCCATAGCTGATGCACTGACTGAGTGCGGCATCCACGTTAATGGCTCTTGAATTGCTGCAGGA
>TBL_comb47_HYPODRAFT_10007375_pt1 | contig 11549 bp, 4 predicted proteins | sample TroBogypolimnion_40_FD_10682 | JGI IMG/M metagenome (IMG submission 10682) | reverse complement strand
TTATAAATTATTAGTTATAAGTTGTTGGTTATTTAATAATAATAAACATGAAAAAAGAATATAAGTCAGCAGCAGTTAGTCTTCGTCAGAAGGCAGAGGAAATATATAAAAAAGGAAAGCTTAAACAAACAGTTCTTCTTTCTGATTTAGATCAATTAAAACTTATTCATGAGTTGGAGGTTCATCAAATAGAACTGGAGTTGCAAAACGAAGAACTTATGTTGGCTAAAGAGCAAGCAGAAGTAGCTACTGACAGGTATACTGACTTGTATGATTTTGCACCTTCAGGTTATTATACATTATCAAAAGAAGGTATTATTATTGAATTAAATCTTCTTGGTGCAAAGATGCTTGGTAATGATCGCTCAAATTTAATTAATAAGAGGTTCGGGTTGTTTATTACCGATGATTCCAAACCAATCTACAATCAATTTCTTTGGAACATTTTTAAAAGTAAGAAGAATGAATCATGTGAGATTACAATTACAGTAGATACTATTGAATCTTACTTTTACATAACGGCTATTGTTGACCAAAAGAATGAGGAATGCTTTTTAACTATGATTGATATTACGGAGCGTAAGCAAAATGAAAAAGCACTCATACAAAGCAATTATTTAAATTTATCGTTATTACATACTATCCCTTTTGGAATTGACATCATAGACGAGGAAGGAACTATACTTTATCAGAATGATACTTTTAAAAATATATTTAACAATAATGTACTTGGTTGTAAATGCTGGACTACTTACCGTGATGATAAAACACAATGCAACAATTGTCCTTTATTTACAGGTTTTGACGAAGGGCAAACTGAGACTATTGAAGTAGCAGGAGTATTGGGAGGAAAGATATTCGAAATTACTCATACAGGCATGATTTATAAAGGCAAGAAAGCAATTCTTGAAATATTTCATGATATAACTGAACGTAAATTATCAGAGGCTCTATTTAAGGATATAATTGAAAAAAATCCAATGTCAATACAAATCTTAAATATGGAGGGATATGAAATTCAAGCAAATTCTGCACATAATAATCTTTTTGGTGTAAAACCTCCATCTAACTACTCTATTTTTCAAGACAAACAGTTATTACAACAAGGATTTGAAGAATTGTTTGAACAGATCAAAAAAGGAGAAATTGTTTACTTCCCTGATTCATATTACAATGTTCATGATATTGATCCAACATTTCCGAATCATCCTGTTTGGGTAAAAGCTATCGGCTTTACTTTGAATGATAACAAAGGAACTCCGGAAAAAATAGTTATAATTCATGAAAATATCACTGAAAGCAAACATGCTAATGAATTGTTAGATGAAATAATAGAACAAAATCCAATATCAATTCAAATAGTAGATAAAGATGGGCATACTTTAAAAGTGAATTCGGCTTTTACTAAACTCTTTGGAGCTATACCTCCAGAAGATTTTTCTATTTTTGAAGATCTTAAAGAAAAAGGATTTAAAGATTTAATTCAACAAGTAAGTGAAGGTAAAACTATTCATTTCCCTGATGTGTTTTATAATATTCATGACACCAACCCAGAACTCCCTGATATGCCTGTTTGGATAAAAGCCATTCTTTTTCCTTTAAAAGATAACTATGGGAAACCTGAACATTTTATATTTATGCACGAGAATATTACTGAACGTAAACAAAATGAAAAAGCTTTATTGTTGAGTGAGAAGAAATATGAATACCTTGTATGGGATATGCAAGTTGGGTTATTGATACAAGGGCCAAAAGCAGAGATATTGTTGAGTAATAATAAAGCTTTAGAACTACTTGGTATTACTGAAGACCAGCTTTTAGGTAAAACTTCTTTCGATCCAGACTGGAATGTAATACATGAAGATGGCTCTGCATTTCTAGGCGACACACATCCGGTACCACAGGCTATAGCCACGTGCAAATCGGTAGAGAATGTAATAATGGGAGTATATCGACCGTCAATTGGTGATAGAATATGGTTGCTAGTAAGTGCCGAGCCACAATTACATGATGATGGCACTATAGAACAAGTAGTATGTTCTTTTATAGATATTACAGAACTTAAGAATGCAGAGGAGTCATTACTTGAAAATGATAAAAGAATAAATGATATAATATATAGTATTGGCGACTGGGTTTGGGAAGTTGACGAAAACGGAGTTTATACTTATAGTTCTAACAAAGGTAATGAGATAATAGGCTATACTTCCGAAGAAATTATAGGCAAAACACCTTTTGACTTTATGCTACCGGAAGAAGCTAAGAGAATTGCTCCGATATTTACAGAAATTGTTAATAAGAAAGCTCCTATTAAAGATTTAGAGAATTGGAATATTAAAAAAGATGGCACTAAAATATGTTTACTTACTAATGGAGTGCCTGTATTAGATAAAGATGGTAATTTGAAGGGATATCGTGGTGTTGACAAAGACATTACAAATAGAATGATTTTAGAACACAATCTAATAGCTGCAAAATTAAAAGCCGAAGAAAGTGATCGTAAGTATAGACTTATATTTAATTCGACTGATACTGCTAATTCTATTTTTGATAATAAATGTAATTTAATAATTCAGAATAAAATATCACAGGAATTTCTAGGAGTGAGAGAGAATGAAGGGATAGGAAAATCAGTATTTGAAATTTTTGGTCAGCAATCTGGTAAAGCAGTTTACGAGCGAATGAATAGAGTATTAAATACGGGAATTCCTGAAATGTTTGAAACAGAATTTGATTTAATTACCGGTAAGAATTGGTTTAGATCAACTTATTATCCTATTTTAGATGAAAATAAAGAAGTGAATTCAGTTCAGGTAATCTCACAGAATATTACAGAAATAAAAAAAGCTCAGCAAGAATTAATAACAGCTAAAGATAGAGCTGAAGAAAGTGATAGACTTAAGTCAGCTTTCCTGGCTAATATGAGCCATGAAATCCGCACACCCATGAATGGTATTCTTGGTTTTGCTGACCTACTTAAAGAACCTATGCTTTCGGATGATCAACAAAAACACTACATAAGTATCATCGAAAAAAGTGGTCGTCGTATGCTAAATCTCATTAATGATATTATTACTATTTCGAAAATTGAATCCGGTTCAAAAGATGTTGTTATTTCAGAAATCAATGTAAATGAAATAATGGAATACATCTTTACATTCTTTACACCTGAAACTGAGAAAAAAGGGATACTACTATCGAATAAAAAGACTTTATCTGATAATGCACTTATTTTTAATACTGATAAAGAGAAATTATATGGAATTTTAACGAATCTTGTTAAGAATGCAATTAAGTTTACTGATTATGGTAGCATTGAAATGGGATATAGTATTACTAGCTCTCCATCTGAACAACAAGTATTGAAATTTTATGTAAAAGATACTGGTATTGGAATCCCGAAAGACAGGCAAGAGGCAATTTTCGAACGATTTATTCAAGCAGATATCGAAAGTAAGCAGGCTCGTCAAGGTGCTGGCTTGGGTTTATCTATTGCTAAAGCATATATTGAACAATTAGGAGGTGAAATCTGGCTTGAAAGCGAAGAGGGAATTGGGTCATCCTTCTATTTTACAATTCCAGATAACAAGCAAAAAGAAGAGCCAATTGCTAATGATGCTAATCTTGGGAAAGTAGAATTAAATCAGTTGAAAAAGCTAAAAATATTAATTGCTGAAGATGATGATATTTCTGCTTTCCTAATAGAAAAAAGCATAAAAATATTCAGTAGAGAAATTCTTAAAGCAAGCTCAGGTTATAATGCAGTAGAATTGTGTAAAACAAATCCTGATATCGATTTAATTTTAATGGATATAAAAATGCCAAATATTAATGGTTTTGAAGCTACTGCTTTAATAAGGCAATTTAATAAAGATGTTATTATTATTGCTCAAACAGCTTTTGCATTGTTTGGTGACGAAGAAAGAGCTATAGCTGTGGGTTGTAATGACTATATTGCAAAGCCTATAGATATGAATTTGTTAATGGCTAAGATAAAGAAACATTTTAAACAATAATCATAAAATCAACAAATCGAAGAAAAAATTAACTTCAAAAATCCAAATAAGTCTTTATATGTGATATTAATAGCTAAGTAGATAGACGTAGCAACAAATACTTTTCCCATTCTTTTAAATGGAGAGTAAGCCATTATATAAACCCATATCCGTCATTAGAAAAAATTCCTATTGATGGATATAAGAATCTAAAAACAAAATTATTATTATGAAAAGAAACTAAAAGTTATTTAGAATAGTTTTGGATAAACTGCTATCAGATAACATCTGACAAGTTTCCAAAACATATTAGTTTTATTTATTAAATGGATAGAAAATCAATCATACAGCTTAATAAACTCGTAAGTGTTTCCGGTCCAATCCATGTACCGTATAAAGTCGGGGAAGGGGATTACAAGCGATGCGGTGTTTTGATTAGGGTGAAAACTTATGCTTTGAGCCTTCAATAAGTTCTCGTCGAAGAACACATGCACGTGATTATCCACATCATTGATCAATCCAAAGGGCGAAACGGAGCCGGCAAATAACTTTAGGTATTTGGCAAGTCGCTCGTCGGAAGCAAAAGTTATTTTTCCTTGTCGTAAGCGCTGCTCTAAGTCTTTTATAACAATATTTTGCGAGTATTCGAGTATCACCAAATAGTGTTTATTACCTTTATGGTTTCTAAAGAAAAGATTTTTGCAGTGTGTAGCCTTCAAATCTTTCCAATAGATAGCCGCTTCTCTGACAGTAGGAACCGGCGGGTGCTCGTGATACTCAAAAGCTATGTTTAGAGACTTTAATACTTCGTAAACTTGTGGTTGACCGTTCATTTTAAACTAATTTTTTAGGATGCAAAGATAAGGACTTTAAAATTAATTGAGATTATTGAAATGAAAAATGTTTAATTAATAATAAAATAGTAATTTTGCAGGATATTTAAACAACAATTACAATGGAACATAAAATTGCGCCGTCACTTTTATCTGCGGATTTCTCTAATTTAATTAAAGATATTGATATGGTGAATAATAGTGAGGCCGATTGGTTTCATTTGGACGTTATGGATGGAGTTTTTGTGCCTAACATTTCTTTTGGGACACCAGTTATAAAACATATTAAACGCTTTGCAAAGAAACCGTTGGATGTACATTTGATGATTGTGGATCCCGACAGATATTTTCAGGCTTTTAAAGATGCTGGAGCCAACATAATAACTGTTCATTACGAAGCATGTACACATTTAGACCGCTCCATAGCTGCTATCAAGAGCTTGGGAATGAAAGCAGGAGTAGTTTTAAATCCTCATACGAGCGTTTTAATGCTGGAAAACGTTATAAAGGAGATTGATGTGGCATTATTAATGTCAGTGAACCCTGGATTTGGAGGTCAGAAGTTTATCGAAAACACTTATCGCAAAGTTTATCAGCTTAAAGAGATGATTGAACAATCAGAAAGCAGTTGCGAAATAGAAATTGATGGTGGCGTAGATCTTGAAAACGCTTACAAACTAGTTGAGGCAGGGGCAGATATACTTGTGGCCGGTAACACAGTATTTGGATCGGCTAATCCAATGGAAACTATTAGCAAATTAAAGAATTTTGTGATAGAAGAATAGGGTTAAATTATTAAATATGATAGTTATATATATATAGTCATTGGTAGCCCCCATACTTTTCAGCACACCAAGTGATATGCCAATATTTAATTAACCACGTTGTCATTGCTATTAAAGTGTAGTAATCCTCAATCACACGATTACATTAGCCGCTATTTACGACTTTGCAATGACGGTAGAAATAACTCTGTTTTAAAGGAGTTATATATTTCTTTAATATCTATATCATAAAAAATAATCAGATTCAGCCCAATATTGATGCTTACGATTGAATAATAATTTAAAAATGATTAAATGTACTCTATATTTATTATAATTGATAAAGGCTAAGTTAAAATGCAAACCTTTTATATTATAAATAAAGTATTTAATATTAATGATTTGATGTATAATTAAGGGATTTAGTTTTGATAAAATCAGGTATAAACCTACAAAAAGCGAGTACAGCGTTGCATTTCCCGATTGCAGCGTTGCATTTGTCGAATGCAGCGTTGCATTTCCCAAATGCAGCGTTGTACTTCCCGAATGCAGCGTTGCATTTCCTAAATACAGCGTTGCATTTCCCGAATGCAGCGTTGCATTTCCCGAATGCAGCGTTGCATTTGTCGATTGCAGCGTTGCATTTGTCGATTGCAGCGTTGCATTTCCCAAATGCAGCGTTGCATTTATCGATTGCAGCGTTGTAACTGCCTCATGCAGCTTTTTCGGGATTTTGAATGATTTTGTTTGGGATATTGGCTTAGTAATGACACCACAGAATTTAGCTTTTATGCTCTCTTTAAAAAGTATTTTTAGCAGCAAGTTTTTATGAGCTCTCTTTTTTTGAGAATTAAAACATTTTATTACACTCTTTTCATTTTATTTTGAAATTTATTGCATAAAATAACACTTAAATGTTATGATGAAGACAAATATGAAAAACACATACCTCTTTATGTTAGCAGTATAATGAATAGCGCCCCTAAAATTTAACATTTCAAGGCGAAAATAAATATTATCAATACGATACATTGTTAGTAAAAATACATTATCTTTGCCACCTGATATTTTAAAGAATATCTAAAGTAAACTTCCCGCCTATATTTAATTTGTAATTATCTTGGGTTGATGCGAAAAGTTTTGCTTTCTTTAGTCCTCATAAGCAGTATCCGTAATAGCAACTACAGCGGCTTCTGGATAAGATTAGCTATACTTAATAACATTGACAATAATAATTAATACAAATTAAATATTTATATATGAAAAAGACGATTACAATTTTAACTTTAGTCCTTGTCTTAGGGTTGACAAGTTTAATGGCTACTTTACCACCCATTACTTTACCACCCACCATCACCTCCTTCACCCCTGCATCCGGTGCCATTGGTAGCAGCGTAACAATTACAGGAACAAATTTTAATACTACAGCAGCACAAAACATTGTTTTTTTTGGTGCTACCAAGGCAGTGGTTATAGCAGCCAGTGCTACCAGCTTAACGGTAACAGTTCCATTAGGTGCTACCTATCAGTACCTATCGGTTACTAATCTTGCTGTTAGGCTAACGGCTTACTCTGCTAAACCATTTAATGTTACCTTGGCTGGTAGTATTACCTTTACAGACAAAGTTGATTTCGCTACTGGCACAAGCCCTTTTTCAGTAAGACTAGGAGATATAGATGGCGATGGCAAAGTTGATTTGGTTATAAATAATTATTCCAGCAAAACGATATCGGTATTCCGCAACACCTCTAGCTCAGGCACAGTGAGTTTTGCAGATAAGGTTGATTTAGCAACAGTCAATTACCCTTTATCAGTTAGTATAGTAGATATAGATGGGGATGGAAAACCTGATTTTGTAGTGGCTAATGCTGGCAGCTACACCGTATCGGTATTTCGGAATATCTCATCGGGTACAACAGTGCTTTTTGAAACTGAGGTTGATTTCGAAACAGTCAATTTTCCTACGAATGACGTGAGTATAGGCGATATAGATGGCGATGGCAAACCTGATTTGGTCATGGCTAATAGTAACAGCACCATATCAGTATTGCGTAACACCTCCACTTCAGGTAATCTGAGTTTTGCCACTAAAGTTGATTTCGCAACAAGCTATACTCCTAATTATGTAAGTATAGGCGATATTGATGGCGATGGCAAAGTTGATTTGGCTGTGGTTAATGCTGACTACAATACCGTATCAGTATTGCGCAACATTTCTTCGGGCACAACAGTGCTTTTTGAAACTAATGTTAATTTCGCTACAGGCTCAATCCCTCGTACAGTTAGTATAGGCGATATAGATGGCGATGGCAAAGCTGATTTGGTAGTAGCTAATATTGGCGACAAAACCGTATCGGTATTTCGCAACATCTCCTCGGGTACAACAGTGCTTTTTCAAACTAAGGTTGATTTCGCAACAGGCATATCCCCTTTTTCAGTGAGTATAGGCGATATAGATGGCGATGGCAAAGCTGATTTGGCAGTGGTTAATGCTAGTGGTGGCAATGTATCGGTATTGCGCAACGCTTCTACTTCGGGAAACCTGAGTTTTTCAACTATGGTTAATTTCGCAACTGGCATATCCCCTCGCTCAGTGAGTATAGGCGATATAGATGGTGATGGTAAACCTGATTTGGTTGTGGTTAATAATAACAGCAACACCGTATCGGTAATTAGGCAAATACCACCCCATGTTCAGGTTTCAGCAACTCTAGGTAATACTTTTGGGGGTTATGCTACTCTCAAAACTGCTTTCGATTCAATTAATTCAGGTTATCATAAGGGTGTTATTAATATTGCTATAATTGCCAATACTACCGAAACTGCAAGTGCTGTACTTAATGCAAGCGGAACCGGAACTTCTCCTAATATATCAAGCTATAATTCCATCACTATTTCGCCTAGTGGTGGGGTAGCCCGTACAATTAGCGGTAACCTTATGGGTCAGCTCATTTTGTTGAATGGGGCAGATAGTATTACAATTGACGGGCTAAATACCGGTGGCAATTCCCTGACATTTGATAATTCGAGCACTTATATGAATGCTTCTACTCTATATATTAATAGCGATGCTTCGAATAATACAATTGCCAATTGCACTATACTTGGTTCATCTACTTCTACCTCTAATTCAGCAACTGTTGTTTTTGGTAATAATTGTCCCGCAACCGGTAACGATAACAACAATATCAACCATTGCAACATTGGTCCATCGGGAAGTAATTTGCCTTACTGTGCTATACAATATAGTGGAGGATCTACCGAAGCAACAGCCAACAGTGGCAACACGCTTAGCTATAACAATATTTATGATTGGTATAGCCCAACTTCTAATGATTATGCCATTTATATTGTGTCGTCCTATATCAATAGAAACTGTACTATCGATCACAATAGTTTTTATCAGACTGCCTCACGTACCAAAACATCAATATCATATTATTATAGTTATGCGATGTATTTATCAGGGTCAACCCCCATTAATTACAGCTATGGTGAAACTATTACCAATAATTACATAGGTGGAAGTGCCCCCCAATGTGCAGGGGCAGCTATGAGTTACACCGGAGCAGCAGGAGGCAGAGTAAGCTTTCAGCCAATTTTTTTGAACATGGGAACAACCACACCTACTACCATCAAAAACAATATAATTAAAAACATAAGCCTTACTGCTGAATACGATGTTACACTTATACCTATTTCAGTTCAATCAGGAGCTTTCGAAATAGACAACAATACGATTGGATCTTCAACGGATAATGCAAATATCACTCTTAACTCCACAGCAGGAGGGGTCTCTTTCTATGGAATTTACAATACAAATACTGCAAGCATTTCGAGCATCAATAACAATACTATAGGTGGTATTACCATGGATGGGAAGGATGTAAGCGGAAACCGCATGAATGCTTTTTATGGCATTAACATCGCCAGCACTTCTTCAACTATCGATACTATTAAAAACAACCTTATAGGGAGTCTTACTACTGCCAATTCTGTTTCAATTACAAATTCAACCGGTGTTTGCCGAATGTTTTACGAAGGTATTAATCTGGCAGCATTTTCTCTTGGTATAATGCTTATTGATAGCAATATCATTGCTAACTTAAGTATTATAAAAGATGCTACACGAGTAGGAGTTGACAAAACAGGCGGTATCTACTCCGCGGCCGTTGGGGCAACTATTAGCAACAACACCATTTACAACCTTAAAAATGGATTGATTTACTCATCAACACCAGGCACTAACTATGAATATTACGCACCTTTAGTTGGCATTTACCTAAATCATGCCAGTGGCACTACTACCGTATGTAAAAATAAGATATACGCGCTTTTATGCATCAGTACTACCAGTACTTTACAAATGACGATGGCAGGCATTTATAAAGAAGGAAATGGTTTGGCTGTGATAGACAGAAACCTTATATATGGTATTAGTACCACTGCCACTACTCCGGCAGGTTTCCTTATCCGTGGTATTTCTTCCTACCTTACATCTGCTCCAACTCCTGATGCTACCCTTACTATAAAGAACAATATTATTTCTTTAGGTTTAGATGAAACGGGTGCAAATATAGCAGCTAATCATGTTTACACCGGGATTAACCTTAATTATGTTTCTGGCCGTAATGTTTATTATAACACTTGTTATATTGGAGGAAGTGCTGCCAGTGGAAGTTGTAATTCATACGCTTATTATCAAACAGGAACAGCTGCGGAAGATATTCGAAACAATATTTTCTACAATGCTCGTACTAATACTAGTGCAACGGGTAAGCATTATGCTATATCTAGTACAGACGGAACATTTACATCATGCGATTATAATGATTATTACACTTCGGGTACAGGTGGAGTGTTGGGGCAGTTAAATACTGCTGATAAAACATCACTATTAAGTTGGCAAGCAACCACATCAGGCGATACCCATAGTTATACCAAGAATCCTGCACTAAGCAATGCAGGTGGTATATTAGCCGCCAATTATCTGCCTTCGCACCCTAATTTGGTTGCCGCAATAGGCACAGGTATAACAACTGATTATACAGGAACTACTCGTAGTATAACTTTACCGGCCATGGGTGCTAACGAATATACAGTAATACCGTTTAAGCCTGTTGAAGTAACAGCTAGCTTAGGAACCACAGGTCCTTCTTTATACACTAATTTAAAAGCAGCTTTCGATTCAATAAATACAGGTTATCATAAGGGTGCAATTACTATTAAGATTAACGACAATACTACAGAAACTGAAAGCGCTAAACTTAATGCCAGCGGAAGCGGAACATCGCCAAATATATCAAGCTACTCTTCTGTAAACATCTACCCTACAGCAACAGGTTTAACTATTGGAGGGAATCTTCCAGCACCACTAATTGACTTAAATGGATCCGATACTGTAACTATTAATGGTAGCTTAAACGGTTTGAATGCAGGCAAAGACTTGCAGATAATTAATGTCAGTACACTTGCAACGGCAGGTACTTCAACTATTCGTTTTATCAACGATGCTTCCTACAACACAGTTAAATACTGCACCATAAAGGGGTCTACTTATGATGCTAACGCTGGAGTGCTATTTTTCAGCACGGGAACTACAACAGGAAACTTAGGAAACCATATTGACAACAACAATATTACCAATGCTGATAATGCCAATAGACCTAGATATACTATATATTCTTTGGGAACGAGTGATATTATAAACAACAGTCAGGATACAATTAGCAACAACAATATCTATGATTTTCTGAACAAGGGAGTTTCATCATATGGTATCTTCTTATCATCTTACAGTACAGCATGGGCAGTTACAGCAAATAATTTTTACGAAACAACTACATTTGCCCCAACAGGAGCATTTATATATTATCCAATATACATAGGTAATACTTCAGGAAATAATTTTACAGTTAACGATAACTATATTGGAGGCTCTGCCAGCGACCATACA
>TBL_comb47_HYPODRAFT_10007374_pt1 | contig 11550 bp, 11 predicted proteins | sample TroBogypolimnion_40_FD_10682 | JGI IMG/M metagenome (IMG submission 10682) | reverse complement strand
CTCCGGCACCGGCACGCGATGGCGGTTGTAGAGCATGGGCATCTCGACATTTTCCTGCGCCGTGGTGCGCGAAAGGAGGTTGAAGCCTTGAAAAACAAAGCCGATTTTGTCGTTGCGAATCTCTGCCCGTTGGTCCCGGTCGAGCGTGGAAACGTCAATGCCATCCAACCGATAGCTGCCGGTGGTCGGCCGGTCGAGGCAGCCGATCATGTTCATCAACGTGCTTTTGCCGGAGCCGCTGGAGCCCATGATGGCAACGAATTCGCCGGGTTGAATGTCGAGCGTGACGCCGCGCACGGCGTGGACATCCACTTCTCCGGTGCGGTAAATCTTGTGGATATCGGCCAGCTGGATGACGGCGTTGGTCTGCACAATGCGGGCGCGGTTTTAGCGCGGACGTTGGAAGCCGCCGCCGAATGGATTGGCGGCACCAGCGGCATTTTGGGATTCGTTTTGCACGACGCTGGAAACGATCTTGTCGCCATCGGCCAAGCCTTCAACGATTTCGGTGAAAATGCCATCGGTGATGCCGGTCTTGATGGGCAGCGGTTTTAACTGCGGCACCGCATCGTCGGTCAGCACATAAACGGTGCGCACGCCTCTGGGGTTTTTGGCATTGTGATGCGGGCCTTTGCCGGCGGCAACCTCATTGGTGGCACCAGCGGGTTGGTTGGTCAGCACCACGACGGTTTCCGGCGGACGGAATCGCAGGGCCGCGTTGGGAATTTTCAATACATCGGCCCGCTGGGCAACGATGACAGACACGTTCGCCGTCATCCCGGGTTTTAATTTGTAATCCGCGTTAGTCACGCTGATGACGGTGTCGTAGGTGACGACGTTGTTCACGGTGATCGGGGAATTGCGCACTTGCGTCACCACGCCGTGAAACGTGCGTGTCGGATATGCGTCCACCGTGAACTCCACGTTTTGGCCATCCACCACGCCGCCGACATCCGCCTCGGCCACATTCGAATCAATCTGCATTTTGGTCAAATCGTTCGCGATCTGAAAAATCGTCGGCGTGTTGAAGCTGGAGGCCACCGTCTGGCCCAGTTCCACCGCGCGGGAAATCACCACGCCATCCACCGGCGAAATAATTTTACAATAGTTCAGATTCACCATCGCATTGCTCAGCGAGGCCTGTTTGATTTTCACCATGGCTTCCGCCTCGTGCAACGTAGCCACGGAGGTGTCGCGCTCGGATTGGGAAATCAATTTGTTCGTGAACAATTCGGCGGCCCGCGCGGCTTCGACCTGCTGCAATTCCAGATTGGCGCGCGCATTCGCCAGGTCGGCGCCGGCTTGCTCCACCACGGCTTGATAAGTCGCCGGATCAATCTCCGCGAGAATCTGGCCTTTCGTTACGAGCGAATTGAAATCCACATACAGCTTGCTGATGCGGCCGGAAACCTGGCTGCCCACCGTCACGTTCACGACGGGATTCAGCGTGCCGGTCGCCGTGACCGTGGCGGTCAATTCGCCGCGCGTCACCGCCACCGTGTTGAAGCTCAACGGCTCCGCATGGCGATGGCGAAAAAAATAAAATCCGCCCGCCGTCGCGCCGACAAGCGCCACGATCAACCACCATTTCCATCCCCCGCCGCTGGTTTTTTCCGACATAATAAATAGTTAGCCGAGTCCGCCATTTGAGACTGTTCCGCGAATGGGCAAGTTACGTTTTTTTTGCCGGCTCCGCAATGGCTGTTTGCAACGCCTGCCGTCCCATTTGCCCGTGAATTAAGGACGGCAACGATCAGGGCAGCGTCAGAATTTCCGGACGCAATTGCCCGATGCCCTGCGCCAGCAGCCGTGAATCGAGCGAGCCGGGCACCGGCTTTTCCGCCGCCACATGGCCGTCGGCGAACGCGACGTTCGCCCGCAGCGCATGGCGAAAGTGGCCGTTAGGCTGGTTGTTCGCGCTGACGTAATTCGTCTGAAGATCGAGATAATACCATTCCTCAAACATCGGATTGGCCGCCGAGGCCGGCAATTGAAACGCATTCACCTGCGCCGCATCGGCCAACAGCGCGGTTGTGGCCGGACACCGAACGCGGCTGGCCTTCACCAGCGGCTGGCCCGCGCCGGCGACGAGAAACGCATTCGCGCCGTAGCTGAAAATCACGTTGGTGCCCTTGGCCTTAAATTGTGGCGAGGACCACGCCGGCGAAGGACACAGCCGCACCTCGTTCCCGTGCAAATACGGAAACAGGACGCCGGTGGATAAATCAAACGCGCGCTGCCCCTCCGCGCCAGCGGCGAGCCAGCCGAACCACCATTGTTGGCCGGCGACCGTCAGCGGTTCGCATCGGCGAAAATATTGATCCGCGTTGTCCGCCAGATACATTTCACCGGCCAGACCAAGCTGGCGAACGTTGCTGACGCATTCGGTACGCTGCGCCGCAGCCTTGGCGCGGACCAGCGCCGGCAGCAGCATGGCGGATAAAATGGCGATGACCGCCACGACGACGAGCAGTTCAATCAGCGTGAAGGCCGGCGCGCGGCGCGCCGGATGCGGTGCCACCGGCGCGGTGAGTTGAAACTGGGCGATGCAACGCTCGCAAATGCAGGCGCGATTGCGCGCCGCCGCCGGCACACGCGCGAGCAGCGCGGCGGGAATTTTGGCGTCCAGACACCAGCAGGCTCCCTTCGCGGCGACGGGCAGGCAGAGCTGGCAATCGTTCGGCTCGCCGCACAGCGGACAGCAGTCGGGATGATGGAATGGCGGCGGGTTCATGGCCGTTCCGCGCGAACGCGGTAAAATGCTTGGGCCACAGGCGGCGCCGGGTCCGTGGCGAAAATAAAGTTGTCGGTGCCATGAATGTCGGCGGCGACGACCGTCCATTGGCGCAAATCCACAGAACGTTCCAGCGCGTAAATCCAGTTGGTGCGACTCATAAATTGCGCCTGCCACTGGCCGGCGCGAAACTGGCCGGAAAAATTTTGCACCGGCGGCGGCGGCAAGGTGACGACGAGATTGGCCACGGTACCATGCGCGAGCAGGGCGTCGCCCCACGGATCATTCGTCGCGGTGTAGCTGCTGACGGCAACGGTATCGAGCCGGAAATCCGTGAAGTTCGTGGAAAGAAACGCCACGGGCAGCGTGCTGTAAAGTTCGCTGCCGGCAAAAACCTGCGCGCTGACGGTCGCCGCGCCGGCGGCGTGTTGCAGGACGATGCGATACGTCACGCCGTTGGCTAAACCGGTGAAATCTTCAAAGAAGTTGAAGGTGCTATTGTTGTCCGTGTCCGTAGCGGAAAGCGTCGCTCCCCAACCGGTGTCGGGGAAAAAATTAAATTCCGCGAGGTTCGGCGAATCCGTGCCGGTGCCGCGCGCGAAGGCGGCGTTGGTGGCGTTCTGAAAATTAAGAAAACCGACGGCCAGTTCAAAAAAGCCGCTGGCGACCGCATCGGTCAGTTGCAAATCAAACGCGAGACTGAACGCGTCGTTGGTGGTCAGCACGGTGCCGAGGGGATGATAAAAATAGCTGTTCGGCTGCGCGGAATCCCAAGTGACGGCAAGGTTTTGTTGGGCGGCGTTCCACTGAAACAAGCCGGCGCTGCCCCAGGTTTGCCAGCCGGCTTGCGCCGGATCGGTGGCAAAATTTTCGGCAAGCGTCGTCGCCCAAATAGTGTGGGCGGCAAACAGGCTGGCCAGCGCCAGCGTAGGGATTTTCATGCGACTGATCTTTCAATAAGTTCCGGAAAAATAATTTCCAAAACGGGTTGGGTTGAGAGACCAGCGCGAGGTCGGAGGATGTTTGCAAAAAAAACCTCCAGACTTCGCAAACGAGGAATGGAGGTAAATTCGACGCATCCGCCAAAAAACTGTTTTGGCGGACTGATCCCATCCTTCTCTTTGCGGAGAAGTGCCTCTAACGTGAGGCCGACGAGTGCAGTCAAACCGTTATCCTGACTTCGGCTTCAAGCCTCATTCCGCCTTCCCAGCGAGTAACCAGTGGCATTGGAATTCGTAGCCGTTACAGTGGCGCAACCGTCCCGGAATTAAACCGGGTTCCCAGACATTTGACTGCGATGGGCGGAATCACTTCCGCCCTTTCAAAGAACACACCAGTTCTACGCGGAAAATAAATTTTGCCAAGCTAATTTTTTCGGCGCTTTACGCCGGCGGGGTCGTGCGGTAGCCTGCCGCCGGTAAAGCCCGGTCCACCCGCTTAGCGCCATGGTACAAGTCGAAGGTCTCACCAAGCTTTACGGCGATTTCACCGCCGTGAACGAACTCACCTTTTCCATCCAACCCGGCGAAGTCGTCGGCCTCGTCGGCCCCAACGGCGCCGGCAAAACCACCACGTTGCGCTGCCTCGCCGGCATCATTCCGCCCTCGCGCGGCACCGTGCGCGTGTGCGGCCACGACCTCGCGAGCGACGCGCTGGCCGCGAAAAAACAACTCGCCTTCTTCACCGATGAACCGCGCCTGTTTGATTACCTCACCGTCTGGCAACACCTGAATTTCGTCGCGCGCATCTATCAGGTGACTGATTACGAAAAAATCGGCGCCACTTTGCTCGAGGAATTGGAACTCGCCCCCAAGCGCGACGCGCTCCCCGGCGAACTTTCGCGCGGCATGAAACAAAAACTCGTCATCGCCTGCGGCCTGCTGCACTCGCCCAAAGTCATTTATTTCGATGAGCCGCTCACCGGCCTCGACCCCTACGGCATCCGGCGGATGAAAGATTCCATTTTGCAGCGCGCCCGCGACGGCGCGGCCATCATCATCAGCTCGCATCTCCTGCACCTCGTCCAGGAAATCTGCTCGCGCATTTTGATTTTGAAGAATGGCAAAAAAATCGCCGACGGCTCGCTCGCCGAAGTGACGCATAAATTCTCCCAGACTGCCGGCGACGCCAGCCTGGAAGACATTTTCTTCCGCGCCACCAGCGAACCCGCCGCGCCGCCGGTCCTTCCGGGTGAAGCTCCATGATCGCGGCGTTTTTGTATCTGCAAATCGTCTCCGCGCGCAACCGGCTGGTCAGCCGGTTTCAGCGACTTCGGCAGCCCAAATACCTGCTCGGCGCTGTCGTCGGCGGCTTGTATTTTTATTTTTACTTTTTCCGCTACCTCTTCCTCGGTCACAACGGCCGGGTCGCACAAGCGGCCCTCCCGCCGGAATATGGCGCCGTGGTCGAATCACTCGCCGCGCTGCTCCTCTTCATCATCGTGCTGCTCGCCTGGCTGTTGCCCGGCGACCGCGCCGCGCTCACGTTCACCGAGGCCGAAGTGGCGTTCTTTTTTCCCGCGCCGGTTTCGCGGCGGATGCTGGTGCAATTTAAGCTCGTGCGCTCGCAACTGCGGATTTTTTTCAGCGCGCTGCTGCTCACGCTGTTTTCGCGGCGCTTCGGCGGCCATGTTTTGATCCACGCATTCGGCTGGTGGCTGATTCTGTCCACCATGAGCCTGCATTTTCTCGGCGCATCGTTCGCCCGCACGCTGCTGCTGGATCATGGCATTTCCAACCGGCGGCGGCGCCTGCTCGTGACGGCGCTCGCGGCGGGCTTGGGAATTTTCGTCTGGCAATGGGCAAAAAAAACGCTGCCGCCGCCGACCGCCGCCGACACGGCAGATTTAACCGCGCTTGCAAACTACGCGCAACAAGTCTTGCACACCGGCCCGGCGGAAGGGCTGTTATATCCGTTTCACCTGCTGGCGCGGCCGTTTTTTGCCGCGGACGCGGCGGCGTTTTTTAGCGCGCTGGCGCCGGCGCTGCTGTTGTTTTTGCTGCACTACCTTTGGGTAACGTTTGCGGACGTGGCCTTTGAGGAAGCGTCCATCGAGGCGTCGCAGAAACTCGCGGAACGCGTGGCGGCGATGCGCGCGGGCAACTGGCAAGCCGCGAAAAAAACGCAAAAAGCCAAGCGCGCGTGGTTCCGCCTCACACCGACCGGGCCGGCAGCCACGGCGCTGCTCTGGAAAAATCTAATCTGCGTCGGGCAAATTTTCACGGCGCGGCTGTGGCTGATTCTGGCCATTATTGTGATTGCGCTGGTGGCCGGTTTTGGCCAATCAAGCCACGCGGAAAATTTGGGGACGGTGGCGGTCATCATCATCGCGGCGGTGCTGGGTTATTCGCTGCTGCTGGGTCCGCAGTTGTTGCGGCTGGACTTCCGGCACGATTTGCCGCAGGCAGAAATTTTGAAGACGTTTCCGCTGCGCGGCTGGCAAATCGCGCTGGGGGAAATCCTGGCGCCGGTGGTGGTGCTGGCGGGTTTTCAATGGCTGCTGGTGTTGATTGGCTTCGGTTTGGTGCTATTTCTCCCCGGGAAACACGCGGCGTTGATCGTGGCCATCGGCCTCAGCGCGGCGTGCGTCTTGCCGGTGCTGGATTTTTTGCTGCTGCTCATTCCGAACGCTGCCGTGCTGCTATTTCCCTCGTGGGTGCAGGCAGGCAAGGACAGTCCGCGCGGCATCGAGGCCACGGGGCAGCGGCTGATTTTCGCGATCGGCCAGCTGCTGGCGCTGCTGGTGGCGCTGGTGCCGGCGACGCTGGGATTTTTGGCGGTTTATTATCCGTTGAAACTGGCAATAGGACCGATCACACCGATTCCATTCGCCGCACTGGCAGCCACGGTCATTGTGGCGGCGGAGGCGGCGCTGGGCGTGTGGTGGCTGGGCCGGTTTTTTGAACGGCTGGATGTGACGGAAGCCGTCGGCAATTGAACAAATTTTCCCGTTCCGCGCTTGCTCCGGGACGTGATTGGAAATTATACTGCCGGCCTAAACTTATGAGCAAAACTCCTATTCGTATCGCTGTCACCGGCGCCGCCGGGCAAATTGGATATTCACTTTTATTCCGCATCGCCTCCGGTGCCGCCTTCGGCCCCGACCAACCGGTGATTTTGCACCTGCTCGAAATTCCTGACGAAAAAGCCATGGCCGCGCTAAATGGCGTCTGCATGGAACTCGACGACTGCGCGTTCCCGTTGCTCAAAGGTATCGTCGCCACGTCGAATCTCGACGAAGCATTCAAGGGCGTGAATTGGGCGCTGCTCGTCGGTGCGGTGCCGCGCAAAGCCGGCATGGAGCGGAAAGATTTGCTCGGCATCAACGGCAAAATTTTCACCGGTCAGGGCAATGCGATTGCGAAAAATGCCGCGAGCGACGTCCGCGTGCTCGTCGTCGGCAATCCGTGCAACACCAATTCGCTCATCGCCATGAACAACGCGCCGGGCGTGCCGGCGAACCGCTTCTTCGCCATGACCGCGCTCGACGAGAACCGCGCCAAATCGCAGCTCGCGCAGAAGGCCAGCGTGGACGTCACTGCGGTCACGAATCTCGCCATCTGGGGCAACCACAGCGCGACGATGTATCCCGATTTTTACAACACCAAAATCAACGGTCGCCCGGTGCCGGAAGTCATCAGCCACACAGAATGGTTGGAAAAAGATTTCATCACCACCGTGCAACAGCGCGGCGCGGCCATCATCAAGGCACGCGGACTTTCCAGCGCCGCCAGCGCAGCGAATGCCGCCGTGAACACGGTTTACAAACTCACGCATCCGACGCCCGCCGGCGACTGGTTCAGCGTGGGCGTGCATTCCGACGGCAGCTACGGCATCGAGAAGGGTTTGATCTTCAGCTATCCCATCCGCAGCAACGGCACGGATTTTGAAATCGTCCAGGGCGTGCCGCTCAACGACTTCAGCAAGGCCAAGATTGCGGCGACGGAAAATGAATTGAAGGAAGAAAAATCCCTCGTTGCCGACCTGATCAAGAAATAATCACTGTTTAATCTTTGCCACAGAGGCCCGGAGCCTCAGAGATTTTTCTCTGCGTCTCGGCGACTCTGTGGCATTTTTTTATAAATAAATGAAATCGCGTCCCCGAATTGGTGAAGTTGGCGAACTGGCCATTCCTACGGACATGCAGCACGCCGTGGAATTTCACGGCGACGGCATGCCCGCTGTCGTGTCCACGCCGAACATCATCCAATTTCTCGAACGCACCGCGCGCCACACACTCGCGCCGCATCTCGAAGCCGACGAGCGTTCCGTGGGGCTGGAAATTGACATTCGCCATCTCGCGCCAACGCCCATCGGCCAGACGATTTATTGCCGCGCGCAAGTCATCGCGGTGGATGGCGGCAAAGTTCAATTTCAGATCGAAGCCCGCGATGCCCACGAAGTCATCGTGCGCGGCCTGCACAAACGCGCCGTCATCCGCACGGAAAGTTTCACGAAACGTGTGAAGGCCAAGGGCGGCTAAAGGCTTAAATATCCGCCTTGTAACCTGGCAAATATTTTCTGCGACACAATAAAATGGTCGCAAGTCCAAGCAACAAAAAAACTGATGGTTCAGGGACTGGTGAAGCGTTAACGGCAAATTGGAAAATTGCCCCATCAAATCCGGCGGTTCCTGTCCCAACACTCCAGCCATTGTTCATAATGTAATTTTGTGAAAGTGTTGTTTGCCAAGTGTAGCCGCCGGGCGGCAAGGGGAAACCTGGCGAACTGGCATCGCAGGTGGCGACAATCCAATAAGTTGTGTTGGGGTTAAGATACAAACTCGAAGTGTAATAAGTATATTGGCCTGCTGTCTGGGGATCGTTGTTGCCACTAAGCGCGCCAAGAAAAATCCCAGCTTGACCGCTATTATCGCTCCAAATTGAAGCATTAAAATTGCTGGCGTTGCCGACCCAATTTCCCATCAAAAAGGTTATGGAGTTTAGTGAGTAGCCATTGCTCTCTGTTCCTGTCACGAATGACTGATTTCCACCACCAACCGAAAATCCGGCACCAGATTCGCCGAGGTTCGAGAGATAAATCGTGCCCTGCGCTTGCGATTTGAAAACAAACGCGCCCCAAGCCATATACAAGACAAGGCTCTTCCAGTTCACAGCGGAAAGAGAAGGTAAAACCCCATTGTAATCAAGCTTTGAATCAAGCTGCATTGCCCGACGCGCTCTTTTTAGTTAGTTTTGGAGCATGGCTTTTGATTCCTTCCGCGATTTTGTCAACGCCCTCGATCAGGCGGGCGAACTCAAACGCATTTCCTCGCCCGTCGCCACCGAACTCGAAATCACCGAGATCGCCGATCGCGAAATGAAACTGCCCGGCGGCGGCAAGGCGCTGCTGTTTGAGCAGCCCACCGTCAATGGCGTCGTCTCACCGTTTCCCGTCGCCATCAACACGCTCGGTTCGCACAAGCGCATGGCCATGAGCATGGGCGCGGAGTCCGTGGACGAAGTCGCGAACGAACTCGGCGCGCTGATGAAGGCCAAGCCGCCGACCAGTTTCAAGGAAGCCATCAAGCTGCTCTCGCTCGCGCTGGATTTACGCCACGCGAAACCCAAGACGGTGAAAAGCGGTTCGTGCAAAGATGTAATTCAGAAGTTTGAAGTTAGAAGCGAGAAGGTAGAATCTTGGCCGAAAGCGCCCGACGTAAACCAACCTGCAACTTTCAACCTGCAACCTCCAACCTTGGCCAACTTACCGATCTTGCGTTGCTGGCCTTTGGACGGCGGACGTTTCATCACGCTGCCGTGCGTCGTTACGCGCGACCCGGACACGGGCGAGCGCAATCTCGGCATGTATCGCATCCAGATTTACGACGACAAAACCACCGGCATGCACTGGCAGTTGCAGAAAGTCGCCGCGCGCCATGGCCGTCGTTATTACGAAAAGGGCGAGCGCATGCCCGTCGCCATTTTCATCGGCGGCGACCCGATGTTTCCCTTCGCCGCGACCGCGCCGATGCCGGATGGATTGGACGAATTTCTCCTCGCCGGTTATCTCCGTAAAAAATCCGTCGAACTCGTGAAGTGCGAGACGAACGATCTGGAAGTTCCCGCCAACGCCGATTTCGTCATCGAAGGCTACGTTGACCCGACTGAGCCGTTGCGCGAGGAAGGGCCGTTCGGCGATCACACCGGCTATTACACGTTGCCCGAGCCGTATCCGGTGTTTCACGTCACGGCCATCACGCATCGCAAAGACGCGGTGTATCCGGCGACGATTGTCGGCATTCCGCCGATGGAAGATTTTTACATCGGCGGCGCGAGCGTGAAATTGTTCCTGCCGATCTTCAAAATGAATTTCCCCGAGATCGTGGATATCGCTCTGCCGGCAGAAGGCGTGTTCCACAACCTCGTCTTCGTCAGCATCAAGAAGACCTACCCGATGCAGGCCTACAAAATCATGCACGGCCTCTGGGGCATGGGGCAGATGATGTTCACCAAATTCATCGTGGTGGTGGACGCCGATGTGGACGTCCACAACACCAGCGAAGTGCTGTTTCATCTCACAGCCAACACCGATCCGCAGCGCGACAGCATCTTCACCAAAGGCCCGTCCGACGTGCTCGACCACGCGACGAGCGAAATCGCCAGCGGCAGCAAGCTGGGCATTGACGCGACGAAGAAAATTCCCGGTGAAGGTTTCAAACGCGCCTGGCCGCCGCTGATCAAGATGGATGAAAGCGTGAAGGCGAAGGTGGAAAGCATTTTGAAAGGCAAAGTCTAAACCGTGAATCGCCATGGACGCGAAGACTCCCGCAACCGTCCAGTCGGACTCCTTCTCCCCCTCGGGGGAGAAGGCTGGGATGAGGGGGCGCCCGCCGCGATATGGCCAGCATCGCACCCGCACGACTGAGGCCCGCACCTTTGCCCGTCAGCTTCGCGAAAAATCCACCGATGCCGAGAAACGTCTTTGGCGACTCCTGCGCGACCGACGTTTCAGCGAATTCAAATTCCGCCGTCAATACGCCTGCGGCGGTTACTTTCTGGATTTCTACTGCGCCACCGCCAAGCTCGCGGTGGAACTCGATGGGGGCGGACACGGCTTTCCCGATCTACGAGAAAAAAGATGAGGGCGGTCGTGTCATGTATTACATGATTCATACATCAGATCATGATGAGGCAAGAGTGTTGATGAATCGAGCGTATGGAAAAGCGCTCGATATTAAAGAAACTGGCAAGCAGTTAGATTTTTTAGCTGTAGTTTGAAGAGCTTAATCACCCACGATGGCGACCTCAATTTTGGCCGTTGATTTTGCCCCTCTCCATGTTCGCGGCGCAGGCGCGTTTGGCATCAGCTCCGTCAGGAGCGAAATCTTTGTAGCACTTCCGTCCGCAAAATTCTCCAGCCCCGTCGGGGCGGCATAGTCCTTGCGGACGACCACCATGTCGCTTCTGACGGAGTTTGAACTCATCATCGGTTTTTCAACGAATAAAGAGGTCGCGCAGACGAGGCTAGACTGCGGTTGGGTCGTCACGCGTTGCTCATGCGCGGCCCCGGCTTCCGCCCGGCAGTTATCACGGTCCCGAGGATGGCGTGGGTCATTTTTTGGGGGGGGTCCGTTGATTTTCATCAAAAATGAGGAGAGCGGACCGGTTTTCCGGATCGGGAAATAGGCGTTCCAGACTGGGAATGGTCTTTTCCCGGTCCGGAAAAAGCTGTTCCCGACGGGGAAAGGTTGCTTCCCGACGGGGAAGTTTGTTGGCCTCACCGGGAAAGGCCGATGCCTGACCGGGAAAAGGCTTTTCCCGATGAGGAACCTTCTCTTCCCGACCAGGAAATAGGCTTTCCCGGTCAGGAAAAAC
>TBL_comb47_HYPODRAFT_10007373_pt1 | contig 11551 bp, 11 predicted proteins | sample TroBogypolimnion_40_FD_10682 | JGI IMG/M metagenome (IMG submission 10682) | reverse complement strand
TCATCGATCCCGGCGAGACGGTCACGCTGCTCTTTGGTTTGCGCGTCAGCGGTGGTGCGAATATTGTCAACGTGGGTTCGACTCTGCTGGCCACCAACGGCGTCACCCCCAGCGGGACGGCGACGCAGAATTACGGCACCCTGTTGTTCGACGGGCCGTCGGCTTTCCGGTCCTACTCCTTCACCGCCAGCGGCACCAACAGCCAGGTGATTGCGCCGACCTTCGCGCTGACCGGCGGCGCGGGTGGCACCAATATCGGGGTCGCCGTCTTCACCTACACGCTTGGCAAGTGGACCACCTCTTTCACCAACCCGGGCGTCATCCTGATCAACGATTATACGACAGCCTCACCTTATCCTTCCGTGATCAATGTGAGCGGCGTTGGCGGCACCTTGATCAACGCAACCATCACCCTGACCAACCTGAGCCACACGTCGCCGCAGGACGTTGACGCCTTGCTGGTCGCGCCGAATCAGCAGGACACCTTGATCATGGCGCACGCGGGCGGCCAGGTGAACATGAATCATGTCACCTTGACTTTTGAAGATGCGACGCCCACCAATTCGCTGCCGTCCAGTCTTCTGATACCGCAGGTTGGCATCACCAACGGCACCTACAATTCAACGGGCTTCTTGCCTATTCCCAAATTTCCTTAACAGTTATGACAACGATTAGCACTATGAGCGATTTAGTAAGGAAAAGTTTTTTGATGGCGGGGCTGGGCTTGCTCCTATCGGGCGGCGCGGTGGTTTCCGGCCGGGCGGCGGAGCCGGGCATGCGGCAACTGCGCGGCCATGTGCCGGCCATTGTGGCGCACCTCCAGGAAAAGGGGACCCTGTCGGCGACCACCGATATGAATCTCACCCTCGGCCTGCCTTTGCGGAACTGCGAAGCGCTCACCAATCTGCTCCAGCAGATCTACGATCCGGCGAGCACCAACTACCAACATTACCTTTCGCCGGAACAGTTCGCCGCGCAGTTTGGCCCGAGTGAGCAGGACTATCAGGCGGTCATTCAGTTCGCGCAGGCGAGTGGTCTTTCGGTGACCGCCACGTCCCCGAACCGGATGTTGCTCAATGTCAGCGGCAAGGCGGCGAAGGTGGAAAAGGCGTTCCGGGTCACGATGCACACCTATGCCCACCCGAACGAACATCGCGATTTTTATGCGCCGGACACCGAACCTTCCGTTCCGTCCGGGCTGTCCATCCAGGACATCGGCGGTCTGGACAGCTACCGTCGTCCGCATCCGCTGCTTAAATTCAAGCAGGCCGCCCAGCCGTCTGGCCTCACCAACAGTGCCATCCCCTCCGCCGTGGCTCCCAGTGCGGGTTCCGGGCCCTCCGGCAACTATATCGGCGATGATTTCCGGACGGCTTATGTTCCCGGCACAACGCTCAACGGTTCCGGGCAGATCGTCGGTCTGGTGCAGTTTGACGGCTATCTGGCCAGCGACATCAACGCCTACGAGACCCTGGCCGGCCGGACCAATATTCCGTTGAAGAATGTTCTGCTGGACGGGTTCAACGGCATTCCCACCGGCACCGGCGGGGAAGTCGAAGTATCCCTGGACATTGAAATGGTCATCTCAATGGCGCCGGCTTTGGTGCAGGTGACCGTCTATGAGGGCAACCCCTTTAATTTTCATCCGAACAATGTCTTGAACCGCATCGCCACCGACAACTCCGCCAGGCAGATCAGTTGTTCCTGGGGTTGGACCGGCGGCCCGCAACTGACGACCGATCAGATTTTCCAGCAGATGGCCGCGCAAGGCCAGACCTTCTTCGTTTCGTCCGGCGACGGTGACGCTTATCCTGCCGGAACGGTGGACAGTCCGTTCGGGTTTGGCACACCCTCCGATAGTCCTTACCTGACTTCGGTTGGCGGAACGACCTTGACGATGAACGGGGCGGGGACCAGCTATGCGTCGGAAACTGTTTGGAATTGGGGTAACCGCTTTGGTTCATCCTATGATGGCATCGGCAGCAGCGGCGCCATCAGCACCTACTATGCAATTCCCGCCTGGCAGACGAATAGCATCAATGCGACGAACAAAGGCTCCGCAACGCAGCGCAACATGCCGGATGTGGCCCTGACGGCGGACGATGTGTTTGTGATTGCGGACGGTGGCCTTTTTTATACGGGGGTTGGCGGCACCAGCGTGGCTGCGCCATTATGGGCGGGATTCACGGCGTTGGTGAACCAGCAGGCGACGAATAACAGTCACGCGCCGGTCGGATTTATCAATCCCGCCATCTACGCCATCGCCAAGGGAGCGAACTACGCCGCCTGCTTCCATGACACCACCACCGGCAACAACCGCTGGAGCGGCAGCCCGAATCTGTTCGACGCCGTTCCCGGTTATGACTTATGCACCGGCCTGGGAACCCCCACCGGCACCAATCTGATCAATGCTCTCACCGCCGTCGGGGTCACCAATCCCATCACGCATATCTCCCCTCCGCCGCCGCCCTATGGTTCTACTCTGAACGTGCTGAATGGCGGCAACCCCAATGGTCCATGGTATCTGTTTGTTCAGGACGATGCGCAGTTGAATTCAGGCAGCATCTCCAATGGCTGGGTGCTCAACCTGACCACGGCCAACCCGGTCGGGTTTTCGGCCAACCTTGAACTCTTGATGTCCGTCGCACCCACCAACGTCCTGGTGGGCGGCACGTTGGTTTATACTATTACCCTGACCAATTACGGGGTTTCAACGGCCAGCAACACGATTGTGTCGGACAACTTGCCCTCGGGTGTCAACTTGGTTTCCACCAATAAAACATTGGGTTCTGTCACGCGCAACGGGTCGCAGGTGGTGTGGAATGTCGGCACGCTTAATACCGGGGCGGGGGCGCAATTGACCTTGACGGTGCAGGTCAACAGTGGTGGAAGTCTGGAGAACACGGCTATTGCCAGTGCCGATACACCCGATCCCAATCCAAATGACAACTCTGCTACTGTTGTCGTCCAGTCCATCGTCCCGGCTCCTGCCGTGTTGTCCGGTGCTGGCATCAGCAATGGTGTCTTCCATCTCACCGTCACCGGCACCCCGGGGATCAATTACACCGTCCAAGCATCCACCAATCTCATCAACTGGCTCTCGATCTTCACCAATAGCAGTCCGTTCACCTTCACGGATCCTTACGCGTCCAACTATCCGACCCGGTTCTATCGCACCGTGGGCGGGCCGTAACCTTGGCCATGAAAGTCTGCGGTCTGACCGGCGGCGTGGGCATGGGCAAATCCACGGCGGCCCAAACCCTGCGTGATCACGGCGTGCCGGTCGTGGACACTGATGACCTGGCTCGGCAGATGGTTCAGCCCGGCGAACCCGCCCTCGCTGAAATTCAAAACCTCTTCGGCCACCACCTCGTTGCGCCCGACGGCCACTTGCGCCGTGACGAACTGGCCCGGATGGTCTTCGCCGATGCCGCCGCCCGACTGAAGCTGGAGGCCGTTCTGCATCCGCGCATCCGCCATGGCTGGCTCGCGCAAATCGAGGCCTGGCGCAGGGCCGGCCATCCGCTCGGCGTGGTCGTGATTCCCCTGTTGTTTGAGACGCAGGCGGAATCCTGTTTTGAAAAAGTCATCTGCGTGGCGTGTTCATCCGCGGCGCAGTTGGAACGGTTGACTGCGCGCGGCTGGCATGCGGCTCAAATCCGCAACCGCATCGCGGCGCAATGGCCGGTCGAACAAAAAATCGCCCGCGCCGATTTTGTGATCTGGGCGGAAGGCGTGCTCGCCGTCCAGCACCGGCAGGTCAGCCAGATCCTTCAGAAACTCTGATTGACTTGGTCCCTTCAGGGTTGGTAAGTGACGGAGGACAGGGGTTCGTTTGGTCTATCCACGTTGATGGCGGTGGTCATCAATCCTAATGCAAAGGTTGTTTCCGTAAGAGGTCGTGGCCGTCATTTCCATTTTTAGGCGCCACCTGGGTTCGGCGCTCGCCATGGCCTGGCGAAGAACACCAACGTCGTCGACACCATCGGCCGTCGCGGTGCATCGTTCTTTGGACCCCGAGCACATTCGCAAAAGCGATCCTCCAGACTCCGCGAAACCGGCCTGGTTTCTAAATTGGCATCATCACTGCTTGATAAGAGGCATGATGCATAAACATAACACCATCACGATGCCCAAATCATGGCTTCAGGTAGGCTCCTTTGGGCTGCACCTCCACGAACTCATCGCCAAATTCGGCCAGGCCTTCGAAATCCCCACTGGATATCAGGATGAAAATGGTTTTCATCTGGGCGCTGAACCAGCCAGAAAGGGAGTCAAGCCGTCGCCTGCTCGCTAATCCAGGTTTTGCCCGTCCTTGTTTGCCCTCCGCCAAGCCGCGCGGACTGTCCCGAAAACACAGAGTGCTGTGTGAATTTGGGACACTTTGCATGCCGGTTCCTCCCCTCCGGAAAGTTTTTTTTGATTTATTTTTGATCCTTGGATTCCCCGGAGTTCGATTTTCGCGCGAACCGGCCTGGTTTTAAAAACGCGACCTTCGTCCTGCGACCAACTGCGGGTGGATTCATTGAACCTCTGTTCAGGCATCAGTTTTCAAAATATTGTCGGCTCCGGTCCGAAGCCAGATTGCTCCGGCTGAAATGTAGAGAATTTGCGCTTTGGCATTGTTTTCCCGTGCCTTGCGGAAAAGACTCTGCTAAACCTTTTCCCGTTATGTTGCTCTCCAAAGCCGAACTGCGCAGCCTCGTTGAACTAAACCATCAGTCGCCGCACTCGCTGCTCGGGATGCAGCCGCTCGGCGATAAATCCGGGGTGGTCGTCCGCGCGCTGCTGCCCGACGCCAAAAAGGTCGAAGTCCAGACCGTGCATGAAAAGGACAAGCCTGGCTTCGCGCTGGAACGCATCCCCAACACGGACATTTTTGAAGGCACCACCAAGCTGGCTCATTCGGTTTACGCCTACGACCTTGTCATCACCGACCATCAAAATAAAATCCGCCGCACGCGCGATGCGTATTCCTTCCTGCCGACGCTCGGCGAAGCGGATTTGTTTTTATTCGGCAAAGGTGACGAGCGCAAAATCTACGACAAACTCGGTGCGCAGCTCCGCACGATCGATGGCGTCCCCGGCACGAGCTTCGCGGTCTGGGCGCCGAACGCGCAGCGCATCAGCGTTGTCGGCGATTTCAATCATTGGGACGGCCGTTTCCATTCCATGCGCCTGCTGGGCGCATCGGGCGTCTGGGAGATTTTCATTCCCGGCGTCGGCGTGGGTGCGCATTACAAGTTCGAAATCCGCGACGCGCACGGGCACATCAAGCTGAACACCGACCCGTTCGGGTTCTTCTTCGAGGTCGCGCCCAAGCAGGCCGCGATTGTCTGGGACACGAAAAAATTCAAGTGGACGGACGCCGCGTGGCTGAAGAAACGCCGCGAGCGCGACGCGTTGCGTTCACCGATGAGCATTTACGAAGTCCACGTCGGCTCATGGCGCAAAAAATCCGCGAATGAATCGTGGAGTTATCGCGAACTCGCCGAGCCGCTCGTGCTTTACCTCACGCGCATGGGCTTCACGCATGTCGAATTCATGCCGGTGGCCGAGCATGCGTTCTATCCGTCGTGGGGCTATCAGGTCACCGGTTTTTTCGCGCCGACCAGCCGCTTCGGCACGCCGGAGGATTTTCAGTTTCTCGTCAACGCGCTGCATGCGGCCGGCATCGGCGTCATCGTGGACTGGGTGCCCGCCCATTTTCCGCGCGACACCTGGGCCCTCGCGAAGTTTGACGGCACCGCGCTTTACGAGCACGAAGACCCGCGCAAGGGCGCGCATCAGGACTGGGGCACGCTGATTTTTAATTTTGGCCGGAACGAGGTTTCCAACTTCCTCGTCGCCAACGCGCTGTTCTGGTGCGAACGGTTTCATATTGACGGCCTGCGCGTGGACGCCGTCGCCTCGATGCTGTATCTCGACTACTCGCGCAAGGAAGGCCAGTGGATTCCGAACCAGTTCGGCGGCCGCGAAAATTTGGAAGCGATTGAGTTCCTGAAAAAATTCAACCACATCACGCATACGGAATTTCCCGGCGTGATGACCATCGCCGAGGAATCCACCGCCTGGCCGCAGGTGACGCGCCCGCCCTACATCGGCGGCCTCGGCTTTTCCTTCAAATGGAACATGGGCTGGATGCACGACACGCTCGGCTATTTCATGCGCGAGCCGGTCCACCGCAAATATCATCAGAACGACCTGACGTTCGCGATGCTGTATCATTTCAACGAAAACTTCGTGCTGCCGCTCTCGCACGATGAAGTCGTCCACGGCAAAGGCTCGATGATCGGCCGCATGGCTGGCGACGACTGGCAGAAATTCGCAAACCTCCGCTCGCTGCTGGCGTATCAGTGGATGTTTCCCGGCAAAAAGCTTCTGTTCATGGGCGGCGAAATCGGCCAGCGGGCCGAGTGGAATGAAAACGCCCAGCTCGACTGGTGGCTGCTCGACGCCGGCCCGTTCCATCGCGGCCTGCAAAACTTCGTCGCGGACTTGAACAAGCTTTACGCCGCCGCGCCCGGACTCTGGCAGGCGGACTACGATCACGCCGGGTTCAACTGGATTGACTGCAATGACCGCGAGAACAGCGTGCTATCCTTTTTACGCCAGACTGCCGACGGCTCGAACCAGCTTGCCGTCATCCTGAATCTCACGCCCGTGCCGCGTCCGAATTATCGCATCGGCCTGCCGCGCGGCGGCAAGTGGCGCGAGGTGCTGAATAGCGACGCGCAGGTTTACGGCGGGAGCAACCAGGGAAATTACGGCGGCGTCACGGCGCACAGTCATGCGTGCCATAGCCAGCAATACTCGGCGGAATTCAATCTGCCGCCGTTGAGCGTGATTGTGTTTCAGGCGGAATGATAATGGTAGGGCGGTGCTCCTGCGGCGCCCAAATAAAAAGGCTGACCGGCAGGTCAGCCCTACCAAGTTTGGTCAAAACTAAAGCTGCACCACACGTTCCTGAATCTGGTTTTTCCAGCGGTTGAAGTAGCCGAACAGCCGGTAAAACTCCTCCAGCTTCAGGAGGATTTCCCGGCGCGCAACGGCATCTCGACCGAAGTCTTTTACGCTGGAAAGTAGAGTTGTGGAAACCCGGGCAGGTCTTTCAAAATCTTGTCCGTGTGGATCAAGGTAAGACCTTCTTCGACGGCGATGGCCGCCATGCAGCGATCCACCGGGTCGCCATGCCGCCAGTTCCAGTTTCCGGCGCGAATCCCCGCCGCCAGTGAAAAGGGTGCGATCCGATAACCGCGCAGGGCTTCGGCCAGCCAGTCCGCGTCCGCCGGCGGAATGAGTTTTTTGTGATTCACCTTGTAAAGCATTTCCGCAGCCGCAAACGGGGACAGCCACCATTCGGAAACATCGTGTTTAAGAAAATCTGCCAGCGGCTTTTTCATCGGCAGGCGCAGGCTCATCCGCCACCAAACGCCGCTGTCCAAGATGACTTTCATTTTCCCTCCCACGATTCGAAAGCCGGTTCATCCAGGTCAATGCCGGCGTAAGCCGAAGCCGGCGGCGGATTGGTCACGCCGGGCGGCCGGCCCGCTGGAACACAGGGAACAATCTGAAATTCATCCGCGCCATCGTTGGTAACAATGACGATTTTGCCGCCCTTCGCCTGATCCACGAACGGGCGCATGTTGTATTTGAACTTGGCTTTGGGAACCCGGATCGCATTCATGGGCTGAATATAGCCCTCTTAAAATATCTGGCAAGTGGAACGTGATTTTGGATAACGGCCGGGGAAATCAAAATGAAAGCTGCACCACACGCTCCTGAATCTGGTTGTTCCAGCGGTTGAAGTAGCCGAATAGCCGGTAAAGCTCCTCCAGCTTCGGCAGGATTTCCCGGCGCGCAACGGCGTTGGCAGAAATCCATTCTGCGTCGAGCGATTTCAATTCGGCCGTCAGTTGCTCGCGCAGTGCGTTCAGTTTCCTTTGCAGGCCGTTCAACTTCTCAACCCAATCCTGGCCGCGCTCGAACAACTGGACTTGCACCAGCGGCGAAGTCACCTTGCTTTTCTCGGCGAGAAAGCCGTCGGCGCTCCGGCAACGGTTCGCCACCTCGGCAAATAAATCCGCCAGCCCGGCCGGAATCGTTTGAATGTCCTTGGGCTTTGCGCCGAGTTCGAGTTCAAGCAGGTGGAGCAGGCGGAGCTTTGGTTCGGCCAGACAATTAAAAGCCGCGTTCAATTGAGTGTAACGCTTCGTGATTTCCGCCTTTTCGGTTTCGCTCGCATTATGAACGCGATCGGGATGGGCGCCAGACGCCAGCGCGAGGAATTTTTGTTTCAACAAATCCGCCTCCAGCCACGGACGGCGCGGTTCGTTGAGGAGGGCGAAGTGATCCATGAATTTTAAATTCTTGGTTTTTAATTTTTGATCGTCCGAGTTGGGATCGCCTCAACTCAAAACTTAAAACTCAAAATTAAAAATTGGCTTGTCAGGCGCTGAAGCTCTCGCCGCAGGAGCAGCTCGTGGCGGCATTGGGGTTTTTCACCTTGAAGCCGCCGTCCTGCAACGCCTCGATGTAATCCAGCTCGCTGCCGGTGACGTAAAGCGCGCTCTTGGGATCCACCACCACGCGCACGCCGCCGCTCTCGACGAGGATGTCACGGCTGGCCGGGCCATCCTGCAAATCCATTTTGTATTGGAGACCGGAGCAGCCGCCGCCGACCACCGCCACGCGTAGGACGCCGGCAGGGCGGCCTTGTTTGGTGAGCAGCGTGGAAACTTTGGTGGCGGCGCTGGCCGTGAGCTTGACGAGGCGCTCGTCGCCGGTGCGGAAATTCGGGGCGGTCGTTGGTTGGCTGGCAAGGTTGGCAATCATTTTTAGCTGGCAGCAACGTAGCCGTTCCCGCCGCTGCCGTCAACGCGCGCCAAAGCCGGGTTGGGGCAAACTCAAGAAATTGCAAATCCCGCCTTGCATTTGATGCGGTCGTGTCTAGTTTTTGGGCGGTTTGGCAACGGACACAAGAACTCATAATTCAGAAATGACGCAAGCAGATGCCGGGAGGCTGCTGTTCAAATTCGTCGCCACGATCCAGCAAACCGATGCCGACGATCCGTTCCTGCAGTGGCTTCGCGACAAGAAGCCGGTGAGGATTGACTGGAGCACCTTCGGGATTGAAAAGCTTCAGTCAACGCCTCCACAGTAGATTCAACCCGGCCACCCCCGGAGACCTCTGCGCGGTTCGGTTTTTCCCGCAGCGAAGATTAGCGTTGGGGATCCGTTTCAGTTAATTTCCGCCGTGTGAAATTGATCTCATGGAACGTCAACGGCCTGCGCGCCGTGCTGAAGAAGAATTTTCTGGAATACCTCGCCGCCGAAAAGCCGGACGTGCTGTGTTTGCAGGAAACCAAATGCACGCCCGACCAGGTGGAGCAGCTCTGGCCCGCGAGCTACACGACGTTCTGGAACTGCGCCCAAAAGAAGGGCTATTCCGGCACCGCCATTTTCACCAAGGAACGCCCGCTGCAGGTCACGCCGCACCTCGGCATCGCCGAGCACGACAATGAGGGCCGGGTGCTCACCGCCGAATACAAAAACTTTTTCCTGGTGAACGTTTACACGCCGAATTCCAAGCGCGAACTGGAGCGGCTGCCTTACCGTCAGGTTTGGGATGCCGACTTTTTGCGCTACCTGAAAAAGCTGGAACAGAAAAAGCCGGTGATTTTCTGCGGCGACCTCAATGTGGCGCACACGGAGATTGATCTGGCGAATCCCAAGGCCAACGTCCGCAATCACGGTTTCACTATCGAGGAGCGCAACGGCTTCACCGCGATGGTCAACGCCGGTTTCATGGACACGTTCCGCGAATTCGAGAAGGGCGGGGGGCACTACAGCTGGTGGAGCCCGATGTCCGGTGCCCGGTCGCGGAACGTCGGCTGGCGCATTGATTATTTTCTCATTTCGGCGGCGCTGCGACCGCAACTGAAAAAGGCCTTCATCCGGCCGGAAATTTTGGGCAGTGACCATTGTCCGGTGGGGATAGAAATCAAATAGCGCTGGTTACGCATATCATTTGAAAATCGGAACCTTCGCCTGTGCCTCCTCCGGTCATGCTGGCGTGAAGTTGCGACGGATTGCCCTGTCGGCAAAAAAAGAGAGGCTGGACACGTTCCTGTAATCGAAGTTTTAATGGATAGGCATTAGCGGTTTACAATTCGGCAGGCCGTGGGGGAAATTAGGGTTGTCAGTCAAGCGTTGGAACTTGTTTTACCTGCGCTGAACCTCGCAGCCACACCCTAACAACTGATCGCCTGCTCAATCACGAAGTAGTGTCCTTCCGCTACGTTGCCGTCAGAAAGGTAATGCAATGAAACAACAGTTCAGTTGCTATCGCTTCTATGGCATTTACTACACCCCGAACACCCGGAACGGCAAACAGGAAAGTCTGCGCACTCGCGACGAAGCCGCCGCCAAAGCGCTGCTCCATTCCAAAAATGAAAGCGTCCCGCCAGCCGAACCTGAGCCGCCTGATCGCGCTGGTTTACCTCAGCGCCACCCCCGCCGGACTCTTTTTGGTTGTTGTCTTGGTTGCCACATTGTCAGGATGACACGAGGGGCCTAGCGATTGAAGGTCGAATTAAAAATCATGGCGTGGCACTGTTCCAAATGGTTTCAACTCCCCTTTTGCTGGCGCTTGCCGACACCCAAGCGAATTGACTCTGTGACCACGCGGCAGCACAATGATCGGAGGCGCTGAAATATGCCAACACCGTTGATCGTTCCCTTGATTCCTTTATGCCGATGACCAGGCGCCAGCAGTTAGCCGCCCTCAGTGATCTCCTTGCCGCGCGCCGGGATGCCATCCTCACGGCCTGGCGCAAGCTGGATCGCGCTGATCCCGAGCAACTGACCGGTCGCGCCCTCACGCTCGGCCAGTTCCTCGACCACATTCCCCCCATCCTCGACGCATTCGAACACAAGCTGCGCTCCCGGCCGGGCGGAACGGAAGCCCAGGCGGCCGAAGTTGAAAAAAAGGAGGAAGGGGTGAAGCACGGCTTGCATCGCTGGCAGCAGGGTTACCGGTTGAAGGAACTCGTCAGCGAGTGCGGGCATCTCCAGTATTGCGTGTTTGAGGAACTGGGGAACATCGTCACCGCGCATCCCGAACTCGAGCCGGTGACGCTGTTGGAGGCCCATCGCCAGTTGCTCCACCTGATCAATGACACCATCAGCGAAAGCGCCGCCCAATATGAGCGTATGCAACAGGCGGAAGCCGGTGGGCGGGTGGCGGACCTGATGAACGCGCTGGCCACGGTGGATGAGATTGAACAGCGCCGGGCCGCGCTTCTCCATCAGGCGGTCCACGATCTGAACAGCGACGTCCTGGGCGTCAGCATGGCGGCAACGATGGTGAGCCGCTCCCAAATGGCGGAGGCCGACCGGTTGGAATCGGTGGCTTTCCTGCAGCGGGCCACGCAGGGGCTGACCACCATGCTGGGGGAACTGATGGAACTGGCGCGGCTCGAGGCCGGCCAGGAAAAACGGAAGCTCGCCGCCTTCGACGCCGCCGAGGTGATTGCAAAATTATGCGAGG
>TBL_comb47_HYPODRAFT_10007372_pt1 | contig 11555 bp, 13 predicted proteins | sample TroBogypolimnion_40_FD_10682 | JGI IMG/M metagenome (IMG submission 10682) | reverse complement strand
CCCCGAAAAGCCTTCGGGCAGGTCTGATGGGGCGGCTCCCGCGGGGGCGGCGGCGGCAGGGGCGGTCTCGGCGCCGCGAGCCGCAAGCGCCGCCAAGATGAGGCAACTGGTCAAAATAACGTTTTTCATTAGGATAAGAGCATACAGGGGTGTCGTGCGTCCCACAAGCCGGCGTGTGATCAGCCATTTCTCTTGAAAAGCCCAATCAACCAAGAAAGGAAACGTCACCATAATGAATGCAGTATTAGCCGCACCCCCAACCAAACCGGAGCGCATCGGGGGAGCCGACGGCGCGGGAACAAGCGAAGTTCCAGCAGCGTGCAGCGCAACGCCCGACAGGACCCGCTGCGGGGTCTGATGTTCGATTTCGCCGAGGGTGTTCGTCTCAGTCGAGGTATTTCGGATCATATTCGATTCCGGCTTGGTTGAGCAAATCGATCCATTCCTCACGCGACGACTCGGCGCCATGGTGCTTTTCCTGGTTGGCGATGTAATGTCTGACGCCTTCTCGGGCCGTCGGGCTCACCGTGAATGCGGCATATCCCTCCTGCCACGCGAAGGCGTGCATTCCAGTGGTCTCACGCACCCACGTCGAAGACGCCTTTTTCAATTCCCGCATGAAGTCAGCCAGACAGTGGGTAGCCTTTAGGCCGGCCAGCAGGTGAACATGATCGGCCACCCCACCGACGCCTTCTGGAAAGCCGCCCAGGCCGCGAATGGTGCCGCCCAGGTAATCGTGGAGGCGTAACCGCCATTCCGGGGCAATCAGGGCCTCGCGGTTTCTGGTGGCGAAAACGAGATGGTAATGCAGGCTGAGATGGGTCGAGGGCATGGCGTCACGTCTGGCATCCCTCCGGGATGCGGTGGGTTTTGGGACGGTGATCCGGTGGTATCGGCGCAGAGCGCCTCAACCACCGGCTAATGGCGGTGAACCCTCCGGGTTCGGGGCGGGCCATCCCGGAGGGATGCAAGCCATTAGCCGGGGGTTGAGCGAAGCGATACCCCCGGTCGACGGAACGAGAGCAGCCGACCCCGGCAGGGGTCGCAGGTCGCTGCTCCAACGCTGCCAGTTCCACGTCCATGCAGCCCCGCAGTTCGTCGCACGATTGCCAGAGCGAGAAGTAGAGTTCTGGTTTCTTGAGCGCCATCGAGGATTATTTGTTGGTTGAAACAGGTCTTAAGTCGAGCACAAACCCTTGCCGCCATGGCATGAGCTGCCTTCACATCTTCCTTGGACCCGCCAACCAATTCGTATTTGCCGTCGAGTGTTTTGATCGGTTTCTCGTTTTCATGCACTGATTGTCGCAGGCGCGGTTGAACATCCGCTGGGGGGGGTGATGAAAACAAGGGACCACCGCAGCGCAAAGGCTTTGCCTTGGCAGACGGGAGCGTGGTTAAATGGTATATGCGAATGTCCTTATGTGCTCTCGCCCGCTGTCTCGTCGTGGGCGCCCTGCTCGCCTGGGGGCAGTTAGCGGTTTCGGCCGATTCCGATCCCGCGCACCGGCAAGCGAATGCGGAAAAACCGGAGCCATGGCCGGGCGGCATCATTCCTTATGATCTCTCCCGATTGACGCCGGAACAGCGAACCATTGCCTTGCGAGCCATGCAACGCTGGAAGGACACGGGCGCGAGGATCAACTTCATCCCGCGAACAACCGAAGCGGAATACCTCAGTTTTACCGGCAAAACCGACGCGGGCAACAACACAAGTTGCGTAGGGTTCAAGAAGGGTACCCGCGCCGAGATTAACATTACCGCGTTCTGGTGGCGGCAGCAGGAATGGATGCCGGCGCATGAACTGGGGCACGTGCTCGGGTTCTTTCACGAGCACCAGCGTTGGGACCGCGACGAGCATGTCATCATCCATTACGAGAACATCAAACCTGGACGCGCCGTGGATTACGATTGGATCCCGAGCACCAACTGGATTCTCAGTGCCCTGCCTTACGATTACCAATCCATCATGCACTATCGAATCTGTTGGGCTTCAAAGTGCGAGGACCAATGCAAGGACGGCATCGGCAGCAGCCCCTGCTGTGTGATTCAACCCGTGGATACCAATTACGACCGAGTTGTCGGTCAATGGACAGACAACGGCATCAGCGCTCTGGATGCGGAAAGGGCGAGGCTGGTTTATGGAAGGAGGAATTAAACGGAAGAAAACTAGGGTAGCCAACGCCCCGGTCGAAGCGGCGCTGTAGGTGCGCGGCGACCCCGATCTTGGTGCAGCCAACGAGGGAATTACTATCCTCGGGCTGAAATGAGGTCCGGTGGAGGTCGCATGGAGCGCGGACCTTCAACCAGCCTCGCGCCGAACTGGCGCCCGGATCACCACCACAACGTGTAGGTAGTCCTGCTCGACCCCGCCGCCGGCCGGCTCCGTGCTGTCCGGGCCGCCAACCCGAAGCGAGATCCCAAGAAGCCCTGCATCTGGTCTTGGCAAACCGCTGGTCGGGGTCCAGTCTGTAAGCAACAGTCCAGATACCCATGAACTCTCATCCTTTGTTTAATTGCGTTTGCCGTCACCCACTTCTCCTCCGCGCCGCTGGTGTGTTGGTCGCACTGGCTTGGAGCACCCTCGCCTTCTGCGGCGAGATCCATGACGCAGCCAAGAACGGTGACCTCGAAAAGGTCGAGGCACTGCTCAAAAAGAATCCCGGCTTGGTTTTCAGCAAAGACAACTCCGGCACGACGCCTTTGCATTTGGCGGCGGGCTATGGCCACAAAGCCTTGGCGCAATTGCTGCTGACCAACAACGCGAAGGTCAATGCCCAGGCGAAGACAGGCGATACCGCCTTGCACTTGGCAGCGTTTCACGGCCACAAAGCCTTGGTGGAATTGCTGCTGGCCAGTAAAGCCAAGGTCAATGCCAAGGACAAAGCTGGCCTAACGCCTCTGCACTGGTCGGCCATGGAGGGCCGCAACGACGTGGTGGAGGTCTTGCTGGGCAGCAAAGCCGAGATCAATGCCAAGACCAAGACCGGCGTGACGCCTTTGCACCTGGCGGCGGAATATGGCCACAAGGACGTGGTCGAATTGCTGCGCCAGCACGGCGGCCACGAATAATCGGCCGTCTCAGGCACGCAGGTCCACCGGGGCCGCAGGGTTGCGCCGCACGTCCCAGCACGCCAGCCCGGCGCCCGCGCATCACCGGGAATACGGTTAAATTATTGGCTGGCATAGCGCCCGCCAGCAACGTGGTTACATCAAACCACCCTGCCGCCAGGCTTTCCTGACGGTATTGATGTCACCGCACCCGAATTGGCAGCGCGAGGCGACCCGGAAGCCAGATTGCTATCGCAAAACTCCCTGTCGTGTTTACTATCGGAGGCATGGGCGGCGACCTGATTTCTTGGCGGTTCAGCCACGACCGGGTTGAGCGCGGCGACTTCCGCCGCGTGCTTGCCTCTTGCGCCAGGAGAGCCGGCAGGTAAGGTGTCTGATGATGATGACGATTCCTGAAATCCTCAAAGAACTGGAACCTTTCACCGGACGGTTTCCGATGAAGGCGATGAAAGCTGCCGTTGAGCAGCGGGACGCCATTACGCCGGAACTGCTGCGCGTGGTGGAGGCGGTGGCGGACAATCCGGAGGATTTCGCCAGGAGGGACAACTACATGGTCCACCTGTTCGCGCTCTTCCTGCTGGCCCAGTTCCGCGAGAAACGCGCCTACCCCGCCATCGTCAAAATGTTCAGCGCCCCCGGTGAAACCCCTTTCGACCTGGCGGGCGACACGGTTACGGAAGGGCTTTGTCAGATCTTCGCGTCGGTCTACGACGGAAACCCCGCCCTGTTGCAGGGCTTAGTGGAGAGCGAGGAGGTTAACGGGTTCGTACGCGGCGCGGCGCTGAACGCCTTCTTGGTTATGGAGCATACGGGCCTGATGCCACGCGCCGAGGTAGTCGAGTATTTCCGTTCTCTTTTCCACGGCAAGCTTCAGCGCACGCACTCCTATGCCTGGGACGAATTGATCTGCGCGGTTGCCGACCTGCCCGCGCCGGAGTTACTGGAGGAAGTCCGGCAGGCTTACCAAGCAGATTTGGTGGATCCCAACGTGGCCGATCTGGCAGGCATCGAGCAGGACATTGCAGCACCCGAGCCCGGGCGGCACGACCGACACTACCTGATCACGGACGCCATAAACGAGATGGAGTGGTGGGCGTCTTTTCACCCGGAAGACTCGCGGCCCAGGAAGCTGCCAAAGCCGAAGGCCACTGCGGCCCTACCTGCATTTACTGCACCTCCCTCCAGCCCGTTTCCCGCAAGCGACCCAGGCTCGCCGCCCTTTATCATCCGGGAACCGAAAATCGGCCGTAACGAGCCGTGCCCATGCGGCAGCGGCAGGAAATACAAAAAGTGTTGCGGGAAGTGATGAGCGCTATCCACACGTTTAACGTCGAGGCCGGGCTGCCCACGCTGGACGACGCCCGGCGGTTGGTCGTGGCCGAGATCAAGCAGGCGAAGCGCGACGGGGTCAAGGTGCTCAAGGTGATTCACGGCTACGGATCGTCTGGTAAAGGGGGCAAGCTCTGTGTCGGGCTGCGGAAATCGTTCGGACTTCGCAAGAAGGAGGGCGCCATCAAGGACTTCATCGCGGGCGAGGACTTTTCGATTTTCAACGACAAGGTGCTGGCCTTGCTCGAAACGGTGCCGGACCTGCGCGGCGACCCCGATCTTGGTGCAACCAACGAGGGAGTTACTATCCTCTGGCTGAAATGAGATCCGGCGGAAGCCGCATCGAGCGCCGGACCTTCAGAAAGCTCCGGGCTGAGCGCCCGGATCACCACCACAACGTGTACGTGGTGCTACTCGACCCCGCCGCCGGCCGGCTCCGTGCTGTCCGGGTTGCCAACCCGAAGCGAGATCCCAAGAAGCCCTGCGTTTACGTCGGCATGACGGGCCTGGCGCCGGAAGACCGGTTCGCCAACCACCAGGCCGGGGTGAAGGCCGCGGGGGTGGTCAAACGCCACGACCTCCGCCTCCTGCCGAAACTTTACGCGCACCTGAACCCGATGCCGTTCGAGGCCGCCGCGCAGATGGAGGTGGATCTGGCGGAGGATCTGCGGCGGGCTGGGTACACCATGCGGATCATGGTGAAAGGCGGTGAAGTCAACCATTTCACGGCCAACATGAGCCTACCACGCTCGGAGTTTGTCAAGCGCACGACGGGGCAGCTTCCCCAAGGTGCTTGGGTTGGGTCGGTCTCGAAGCTCGACGGGGAGGTGGTCGCAATCACCTCAAAGCACTTCTTCGGATATCAGCTTCCTGGGCCTCCCGAAATCACCAGAACAAGAAACAAAACAGAAACCACTTACACAGATTTCTTTACAAAACCGGCTGTCAAGAGGACCTTCGAATGATGTCGCACAACCCGGCCGCAGCGAACCCCGTGATTATTGCTCCATTCCATCCCGATGGCCAGCGGCGTGGGGTCGCTGGCCCCGAGCGTTAACCAAAAGAAACCTTATGAAGGCTTTGAGGCGTATTCTAGCGCTCCTCGGATTTGCAATGGGCGCAGTTGTCCTCGTTTGGGCTGCGGAGTTCTGGTCGTTCATATCACGTGGTCCCTTTCCTTCTGGTATCATTCATACCGAAGGAGGTGAACTTCCCTTTTTCTGGACCGGGGGGATGACCTGGAAGGAATATGGTTTTGTCGCCACGCTTGCAATAGTAGGGATTGGACTAATAGCGGTTTCCTATCGGTTCGGTTTCCGCCGGCATACCGCGGTCGCTTCACCGAATAGCGGCCCTACGAAGCCGCCTACAACTTCGGGGGTGGAGGAGAGGCCGCCATCGGTCAGCTAAAACGTTCCCGTACCGTGGGTCACTGCATCACGCAATACCCGCTCACCCTGGCGCTCTCCCCGCCACATTCCAATTCGCCCAACTTCGGCCACACCAGAAACAGCGCGTAGGCATTGGCCAGGTCCTTCTTCCCCGCCGCCGAAACCTCCTTGGCGCTATGCCCCTTCGACGCATAGTTACCATCCTCGGCCGTCGCCACCAAGATGTCGTGTTGCCAAGGGTGTCAGTTCGGGCGCGGTCGACCAACCTCGAACGCGCTATAGGTTTTGCCGTTGAACTGCTTGTCGCGGCGGTATATCTTCACAACCACGTTGCCGACCTTGACGGTCTCCGGCGTTTGGCTTTGCGCTTCATGCCGCCAAATGTAGGAAAGATCACGGAAAACGTACAGAGGCAAAGTGAAAGTAGTTGTGGAGTTCAACGTAAGTGATTGAGAGTCAATAGTGTGCCCCCATAGCTCAAATGGATAGAGCGGCGGTTTCCTAAACCGTTGATGGCCGTTCAATTCGGCCTGGGGGTACCACTTCTGGCGCAATGAGTTACGATGGGTAAGCTGGAAATGGGAAAAGTGGCGCTTGTTCGCATGAAGTCATCGTTATCACGTCCGTGTTTCTCTAGCCGAACCCGAAGGCTGGCAGTCTGCCTGGTGCTTGGCCTTGCACTTTATGTCTTCAGCACCGGCCCGGTGGCCTGGGCAACCAACGATGCATTCCATCCCGCCTGCCTGCCTGATTGGGTGCTGGTAATCTACACGCCGCTCGTTCCGTTGATGAAAATCGGGTGGGTCGGCAGCGCATTCGAGTGGTGGACCGCAAACGTGTGGGGCGGTTGTCCCGACGGTTACACTACCCTCTGAGGGGAGCATGGCGGCATGAAAGCTCGGCTGGGCTTGCTCACGAACAGGATCCGGAGGTGGTGGGGGTTGCGCCTTGTCAAAACCCTGGTCTTCGCCCATGACTTATGGAATCCGATTGCCGCGCGGGGGCGAGTCTGGTTTGATGTCCCGTGTCGAAAGTTCGGTCTTTTCCCAGGTTCTGGTTGCCGGTGTTGTTGTGGATGGCGCTCATCTTCTATGGCTCGGGCGATCGCGGGTCTTTCGAGCATTCGTCCCGCATCCTCGGCCCGATCCTGCGCTGGCTTTTTCCTCACCTCTCGGACGAGACGCTGCACTCGTTGGTGTTTATGGCGCGCAAGTGCGGGCATCTGAGCGAATATGCGGTTTTGGCGCTGCTGCTCTGGCGGGCGTTGCATTGGGGCCGGCGCAACGGGGCCGCCGGCTGGCGCTGGCAAGAACCGGGCCTGGCCCTCGCCCTGGCAGCTCTGTACGCCGCCAGCGATGAGTTCCACCAGTCTTTCGTACCTAGCCGCCAAGCCTCGATCTGGGACGTGATGCTTGACTCCTGCGGGGCCGGGCTGGCCTTGGCCGCGCTCGGCGGTGGCTGGCAGGTCAGCTCGTGGTGGAGACGCCGGGCCGGAAAAACCCCACCCGCCGGCGGGAGCCCGAGAGCCGGCGGCTGAACTCCCCACCCCGCTTGCCGACCGGCCGATGGCCGGGTTTCAAAAACGTGCCAGGATTTCCGTTCGTTCTAGCTTGGTCAGGTCGGCCGGGAGGTTCTTATGGATTTTGGTACGGACCTCGGATTCCAGTTCACCGAGGAGCAGGTGGTTGATTTCCTTGCTGGCGGCGAACAGGCAGCGCTCGACTGTTTTGGGCCGGGCGAGGAGGTTAACCCGGCGGGCGAGTTGGCGGACGAGGCGCTTGCGGGTTTCGAGTTCGATGTTGTGACGTTCGCCATCGGCCATCGCCCCAACCCCCGGCATCCCTCCGCCGCGAGAAAAACGTCCTCCCAGGTCGCTGACTTTATCCCCGAGTTTGGAATGGGCCTCGGGGCTGTCAAATTCCTCGATCGGTTCCAGGCGGGGGGTTCGGTTGCTAGGGATCATCGTCCAGCCAGAAGGCTTTGAGACATCCAAGGTCGGCGACTACTACCAATGTGTTTTTCATAGTCTTTTATGTCAAAGCTACCGTGGGCGGGCAGCCCGAGCGGGCCACCCGTTCCGATTCAGCATACCACAAGACCGCCAGGGAAGATATAGTCCGACGGTGGAAAAATACCGGGGTGGCGAAAAGGACCGCTCATTTGACGGACGGGCCAACTCACGGCATGTTCAGGGTCATGAAGATACTGATGTTCCTTTTTGGCTGTTTTCTGATCCAAACGGTCTCGGCCCAGGTTGCCGGCAGCCTGTTCGGGATTCCACTCAAAGACATTGACGGCAAAGCCACCTCGCTCAAGCCCTACCAGGGGAAGGTGCTGCTGGTGGTCAACGTGGCCTCCAAATGCGGCTATACGCCCCAATACGCGGGGCTCGAGGCCTTGCAGCAGAAGTACAAGGACCAGGGCTTAACCGTGCTGGGTTTTCCGTGCAATCAGTTTGGCGGCCAGGAGCCGGGGACGGATGCGGAGATCAAGCAATTCTGCTCGTCGAAGTACCAGGTCACCTTCCCGTTGTTCGATAAGATCGAGGTCAACGGCCCCCACCGGCACCCGCTCTATGCAGCCCTGGCGGGCAACGAATCGCCGTTCCCCGGGGATATCAAATGGAACTTCAACAAGTTTCTCATCGGCCGTGACGGCAAGATCGTGAAACGGTTTGAATCCAGTGCCAAGCCCGATTCAGCGGAGCTGGTGCAAGCGGTGGAAGCCGCGCTGGCGGCGAAGTAAGCGGTGGGGCCGGGGAAAACCGGCTCAGCTCAGCGGTAGCTTTTCACCACGTCAAACAGGGCGAGCAGGTTTTCGATGGGGGTGCCGGCCTGGACGTTGTGGATGGTGCAAAAGACGAAGCCGCCGCCCGGGGCGAAGAGGTCGATGCGTTCGCGCGCTTCGTCGCGCACTTGCTGCGGCGTGCCGAAGGGCAAGGTGCTTTGGGTGTCAATGCCGCCGCCCCAAAACACCAATTGGGAGCCGTAGTTCCGCTTGAGCGCGCGGGCGTCCATGCCCTTGGCGGAGCACTGCACGGGGTTCAGGATGTCGAACTCGGCCTCGACCATCGCGTCGAGGAGCGGGGCGATGCCGCCACAGCAATGCATGAAAGTCCTCCAGGGGGTGTGCTCGTGGATCCAGCGGTTGACCCGTTGCTGGAAGGGGAGATAAAGGGCGCGGTATTTGGCCTCGCTGAGGAAGGGCCCCGCTTGGGTTCCGAAATCAGTGCCGTTGGTCTGGAGGATCGCGGCGCGGTCGCCGATGGCTTCATGGAGGCGGCGCAGGTTTTCCAGGGCGACCTCGACCTGGCGGTCAAAGACGGCGCGGATGAAGTCGGGGCGCGCAGCCGTGCTGACGTACCACTCCTCGATATCGCGGATGCCTTTGGGCCGCTTCAGGAAGGGAGCGGGAACCAGCGCGACGTCCCCGAAGGTAAGGCCACCGAAGGTGCAGAACAGGGCCTGGTCGGTGGTGCGGTGGAGGTGATCGGCCAACTGGCGATAGTGGGCCAGTTCGAGCTCGCCCACGGGCTGAAACTCCTCGGTGTTGTCGGCGGGATCCAGTTTGGCCTCATCCAGCGGCGGCTGGCGGAGGATGGCGTCGAAGAAGTGACCCCCGGCGGGCATCCGACCGCTGGGGGGAACGGATCGATCGTTGCCCGGCCATTGCAGCAGGTCGCCGTTCGGCTCGTACTGGGTGTTGAAATCGCCAGGGACGAGGACGGGTGTCCCGTCCGCCAGAGTCCACGGCTTGAAGGCGGTCTGGGGGAAGCCGAACATGGTCCCCGTGCCATGCAGGCTGACGGTATCGACCCCGAGCGCCGCGCGGAGGTCGGGGGCAATTTCACCCAACATCTGGTAGATCTCGACGACCTTGACGGGGGTGCCGGGGCGGTCGAGGCCCAGGGCCTGACGCAACTGGTACACCATGCTGACATGGATACCGGTCTGAAAACCGCCGCCGAAATCAACCGGCAGCCGGTCGGGTTCCCGGTGAGCGCAGGCGGTGAGGATGCGTTCGCGGGAAGTCTGGCCGGCGGGGGGAGCTTGGGTCGCCACACCGACCTGGGGATCCGTGGTTACGTGCATAATCAAGGCTGGGTCAACCGACCAACTCCTTCTCGATCTGCTCCAGGGTCTTGCCTTTGGTCTCGGGAACCATGAACCAGATGAAGGCGACGCCGACCACACAGATGCCCGAATAGGTCCAGAACGTGTTGCCGGTGCCGATGCCCCGCTCGAGGATCGGAAAGGTGTAGGTCAGGATGAAGCAAGCAATCCACAAGGCCGACACCGCCACGGAGATGGCGGCGCCGCGGATGCGATTGGGAAAGATCTCCGAGATAAGCACCCAGGTAACGGGGGCGAGGGACATGCCGTAGCAGCCGATGGCCGCCAGCGAAAAGATCAAGACCGCCAGGCCCTTGAGCTTGAGCAGGTAAGCCAACCCGATGAGCAGGTGCGAGAGGGCGATGCCGGCGCACCCAAACAACATGAGGCTCCGCCGGCCCCAGTGGTCCACGGTTGCCAGCGCCACGAAAGTGAAGGCCGCATTCACGACCCCGGTGATCACAATGAACCACAAGACGGTGTTGACCCCGAAACCGGCGTCATTGAAAATGTTCGAGGCGTAGTTAAACAGGACGTTGATCCCGCTCCATTGCTGGAGCACCGCCAGCGCGCAGCCGATCAACAGGATTTTGACCATCCGCGGAGCCAGCAGGTCGGCGAACCGCACGTGGGCGACCTCCTCGGCGGCAATGGTGGCCTGGATCTCGGCGGTTTCCCGGTCCGCGTAGGCCTCTCCGCCGATGCGCGCCAGCACCCGGCGACCGAGGGCGTTCTGGCCGTTTTTGACCAGCCAGCGCGGGCTTTCCGGCACAAAGAACGAAGACACGAAGAACAACAGCGACGGCGCGGCTACCAGGGTAAACATCCAGCGCCAGCCGTACTGTCCGTTCCAGGACTGGGCGATGAACTGGGCGGTCGCCTTTTCCGGGACGGGCTGGGCGATCAACAGGTTCAGGAGTTGGGCGGCGAGGATGCCAAAGACGATGGTCAACTGGTTCAAGGTCACCAGGCGGCCGCGCAGTTGCGCCGGCGCGACCTCGGCAATGTAGAGGGGCGACAAATTGGAAGCCATGCCGATGGCCACTCCGCCGACCATGCGCCAGGCCACAAACTGGTTGAAAGTCCCGGCCCACCCGGTCAGGACCGAGGAGAGGGCGAAGAGGAAGGCCGAGAAGATTAGCAACTTTTTCCGTCCGAACTGGTCGCTTAATCCGCCGGCCAGGAGCGAGCCGGCCAGGCACCCGAGCAGCGCGCAGCTATTGGCCCAGCCGCTCAGGGTCGCTTCCGTGGTCAGCCCCAGCGCGCGTGCCAGCCAATGTCCGCTCCATTGCGAGGCGATCTCGGGCAGGTTGAAATGGGGCTCAAAGAACGGCTTGGCCCCGCCGATTACCACCCAATCCCAGCCGAAGAGCAGGCCCCCCAAAGCGGCGACCACGGAAATCATCCAGATGTATTTTGTATCGAGCGCCGCCCGCGCCTGACCCGCCGCCGGAGTATTTGCCGCTGTGATCATTGGTAGTGGCGCCGAGTATAGTGGCGGCGGCGGAAAACGAAAGCGGTTTATCACGGTCGATTTTTGGGTTCATCCGCAAAGTTTGTACCTAACATCGTGGAAATTGGACTGGCGAAGATATGAGGTTAGCGTTGGGGCGTGAATCAAAGTCTGCTGCGGAGAGCTTTTGGCGTGAGTGGC
>TBL_comb47_HYPODRAFT_10007371_pt1 | contig 11556 bp, 13 predicted proteins | sample TroBogypolimnion_40_FD_10682 | JGI IMG/M metagenome (IMG submission 10682) | reverse complement strand
CCCGTCAAGGACAAACTGACGCCAATGTTGATGTCCGCCCAAGCCTGGCTGAGCAAGACGCATGAGACGAGTGCGGTGAGAAGTTTGACTTTTAAAATCATGGTGAGATCTCCTTGGTGTTGTTGTGGGAAAGAGTGGGTGTGGTGTTGATCTGTGGTGTACAGGGTTGTATAGGGTTGTAATGGGGTGTACTGTCTTGGACTCTGATGGATGAGGGTGCCGTGCTTATTGGGGTGCCATGCGCAGCGCGCCATCGAGACGGATCACTTCCCCGTTGAGGTGGCGGTTGCTCACGATGTGACACGCAAGACTTGCAAACTCATCGGGCTCGCCGAGACGTTTGGGAAATGGAATGGCGCCGGCCAAGGACGCTTGAGTGGCGGGGGGCAAGGTTTTCATGAGGGGCGTGGCAAAGAGTCCTGGTGCGATGCTGCAAACCCGAATACCGTGCTGGGCCAAGTCGCGCGCCATGGGCAGGGTCATGCTGACCAAGCCGCCTTTGCTCGCGCTGTAGGCTTCTTGGCCAATTTGACCCTCATAGGCCGCGGCCGAGGCGGTCATCACGATGACGCCGCGTTCTTGGTCTATCAAAGGCGAGAGCTTGGCGCATTCCGCTGCAAAGAGTCGAATCACGTTGTAGGTGCCGATGAGATTGATGTGAATCACCCGAGTAAAGTCTTCCAGGGGCGCTGCCACGCCCTCTTTGCTGATCAAGCGTTTGGCTGAGCCCACGCCAGCGATGTTCATCAGGATGCGAGGGTGTCCCAAAGTGTTTTGGGTTTGCGTCAAAGCAGCTTGAACGCTGTCGGTGTTGGTGATGTCGCATGGGACGACCAGGGATACGGGCTTGCCCAAGGTTTGGTTGATGCGCGATGAGACCTCTTGGGCCAATGCGCCATTGATGTCCCACAGGGCGACCTTGGCGCCCATTTGCGCGAGCATGATGGCGGTGGCTTCGCCAAGACCGGAGGCGGCGCCCGTGACAATGGCGGTGCTTTGATCAATGTCCATGGCTCAATGCCCTTGCGGTTTGAAGATCTGCGGGAGTTGATCGGCGTGCAGGGCTCGTACCAAGGCATCGCGCTGCTTCAAAACGGCGCGTTGGTTGATGGAGCCTTTGTCGGTGATCTCGCCGTGGTCGATGGAGGGTGGGGTATCCAAGACAAGCATGCGGGCGATACGAGACGCACTACCGGTGGCTTGGGCCACGAGTTGATTGATCAGTTGCTGAAAGAAAGCCTGAACCTCAGGGCCTTGCAGGATCTCTTGGAGTGAGGCACCCTCATGAGGATGGCCGAGTTGTTTGATTTTGGGGGTCGTGAAAATCATCGCCCCCACCTCCTTTTGGTTGAGTCCCGTGATGATCGCGTCTTGCACATAAGGCGCGCCTAAGTTGATGATTTTGGCTTTCAAGGGCCCCACACTCACAAAGGTGCCGGTGGAGAGTTTGAAGTCTTCGGCGGTACGGCCATCGAACTTCAGTCCCAGGTGGGGGTTGGCCGGATCGATCCATTTCACGGCGTCGCCAGTACAAAAGAAGCCCTCTTCATCGAAAGAGGCTTCGGACTCCTCGGGTGCTCTCCAATAACCGGGTGTGATGTTGGGGCCTTTGTAGCGAATTTCGGTTTTGTCGCCATTGGGCACAAGTTTGAGTGTCATGCCCGCGGTGGGCACACCGAGGTCCCCCTCTCTGACATGGGGGTTGGTGATGAAGAGGGCAAAAGGGCCTGACTCTGTCATGCCAAGGCCCGTGCCCATCACAATGCGCTCGCCCAATTCTTTTTCTGCACTCTCAAAAAGACTCTCCCAGATTGGTTGGGCTAAAGAGGCGCCCGCAAAGAAAAACATGTGGACGTCTTTGAGAAGGGTTCTTCTGAGAAGTGCATCGGTTTTCATGTGTTGGGCGATGGACTCAAAGCCCGAGGGGACATTGAAGTAAACGCTCGGCGAGATTTCGCGCAGGTTTCTCAAGGTTTCATGGATGAGGGCGGGGGTGGGTTTGCCGTCATCGATGTAGAGCGTGCCACCATGGTAGAGCACCATCCCGACATTGTGGTTGCCACCAAAGGTGTGGTTCCAAGGCAGCCAGTCCACCAAGGTCAAGGGCACTGAGGCGAGCACTGGCATGGACTGGGCCATTTGCTGCTGGTTGGCGCACCACATCTTTTGCGTGTTGATCACGGCCTTGGGCAGTTTGGTTGACCCCGAGGTGAACAAGAATTTCACGATGGTGTTTGGACCCGTTTGGGCTTGGGCTTGCTCGACCGCCGTTGTTGCTTGGGTTTGCCTCATCGCTTCAAAGCGGGTGTGGGGTCTGGAGAGTTGGCCCTTGGCGATCACGACCTCGGTGTCCTCTGCAACAGCGCTCAAAATGGCATGTTCATAGACTTTTCCATCCATGGCAAAGACCAAACCCGGGGTGATGGTTTTGATGATGTGGTGGAGTTTGTCGTGACTTTTGCTAAGTGTTGAGTAGGCAGGAGACGCCGGACAATAGGGCACCCCCACATAGACGCAGGCCAAGGCCAACAAGGCGTGCTCGATGCTGTTCTCAGACAAGATGAGCACCGGGCGATCTGCGCTTAATCCACGGTCCAAGAGTGCTTGCCCCAGTTGTCGGACGGTTTTGAGGGTCTCGACATAACTCACCTTGATCCAGTCGCCCGATTGACCATCGTCCAAGACTTCGCGTTGTGCAAAGAGGGTTTGATCGGGTTTTTGTTGGCACCAGTGGATGAATCGCTCGGTGATCGTGTGGGGGTAGGGTGACAAAGCCTGCTCGGCTTGCAAGTAAACGCAGTCGCCAGCGCTTTCCATCACGTTGACGCGGTCGATGCCAAACTTCAAGGCTCGGTATTTGACGTGGCTCATGGTGTTCACAACAAATGGGCTATCTGGATAGGGATGCTTTGACCATTAGGAGGCTTTGACCTTGGCGGCTTTGCCCGCCAAAAAGTCTCGGACTCTTTTCTTGGCTTCGGGAGCGGACTGGGTGATCGAGACCATCAAGGCCTCGGTCAAGAAGCCATGATCGCTCGCTTGCTCGGCAATCCTGGGTAAGGCGTGCATCAATGCGTAATTGGTGAGTGGCGCGTTGCTGGCAATTCGCTTGGCAAGCTCCATGCATTTCTCCAACGCTGTTCCAGTCTTCACCACGTATTGGGTGAGGCCCACTTTCTCGGCCTCGGCTGCTGGGTAGACCCGTCCTGTCATCATCATGTCCATCATCCGGGCCACGCCAATGAGCTTGGGGATGCGCACCGAACCACCACCACCCACAAAAATGCCGCGCGTGCCTTCAGGCAGGGCAAAAAAAGCCGTGTCATCGGCCACACGGATGTGGCAGGCACTTGCGAGTTCAAGGCCACCCCCCACGACAGCGCCGTGTAGCGCCACGAGAACCGGCACGGGGCCAAATTGCAGTCTCTCAAGCGCGGTGTGCCAAGAGCGCGAATGCAACATGCCTTCCGGTGCATCGCGCTCCTTGATTTCGCTCAAATCCAAGCCGGCACAGAAATGCTCACCCTCACCGTGGATCACAGCAACCTTGGCCTCGGTGGGCAAGTTCTCAAAAATTGACCGGATGGAACTCACCAAGTCGTCATTGAGTGCATTGCGCTTGCCCGCGCGATTGAGTTTGATCAAAGCGATATCGCCTTGCATCTTGAAGCCGATATCGGTGGAGAGATACATGATGTTGACGGGTGTTGAAGTGTTTGTTATAAAATATAATAATAATAAAATGCGATGATCGGTGAGCTTTGATCGCTCAAAAGATAAGGGCTTACCCTTAATATTAGGAGTTTCTCGTGGACTACAAGAATTTGCTTGCCATCGATATCCACACCCATGCTGAGGTGAGTTGTCGCAATCCATTTGACAATTACGCCGAGGACTATGAAAGAGCGGCAGACAAGTACTTTGGCAGCAGTGGTCGCCCCACCATCGCCGAGACCATTGCTCACTACCGAAGCATCAAGATGGGCCTCGTGATGTTCACCGTTGACAGCGAGTCACAAATCGGCAAAACCCGCATCCCCAACGAAGAAATTGCCCAAGCCGCCCGCGACAACAGCGACATGATGATTGCCTTTGCCAGTATCGATCCGCACAAAGGCAAGATGGGGGCGAGAGAGGCCGAGCGCCTCATCAATGAAGAGGGCGTGAAGGGTTTTAAGTTTCACCCCACCGTTCAAGGCTTTCACCCCTACAACAAAATGGCCTGGCCCATTTACGAGGTGATCAACAGCCACAAGTTACCAGCGATTTTTCACACGGGTCACAGTGGGATTGGCAGTGGCATGCGCTGCGGTGGGGGCTTGAGGCTCGAATACAGCAACCCCATGCACCTTGACGATGTGGCCATTGATTTTCCGGACATGCAAATCGTGATGGCGCACCCCAGTTTCCCCTGGCAGGATGAGGCCTTGAGTGTGGCCACGCACAAGCCCAATGTTTGGATCGATTTGTCAGGTTGGAGCCCCAAGTATTTCCCCAAGCAACTCATTCAATACGCCAACACCTTGCTCAAGGACCGCGTCTTGTTTGGCAGTGATTACCCATTGATCACCCCCGAGCGCTGGATGCGGGACTTTGAACAAGCGGGTTTCAAGCCCGAGGTCATGCCAGGCATCTTGAAAGACAATGCAGTGCGACTTTTAAATTTGTCCTAACTGGCAAAGGGCATCAGATGAGCACCGACTTTGAAAGTATCAAGGCGGGTTTGGAGTAAGCCATTGAGCACGCTGAGGTTCGCATGCCCAAAATGCAGATTCACCGGCCATACCATGTGGATGTGAGGTCTGATAGAGCCCAAATAGGCATGAAATAAGAACAATTTGCTGCTTGTTTTGGCTTTCCAATATCGACTCTTCGTCATTTCGGTATTGACTTCAAAAAAAATCACCTGCACACTAGAATAAATTCCCCTTCTTCAGAGCGTCGATTCTTAGAGTGGCACACCCAAGGCATAAGAGGTAAAGTTGTGCTCAAAGTCTTCAATGAATTTCCATCACCCACGACAACGGTCTAATCCTATGAATCAATTTTTAATCTCCAAACGTGCCTTGATCTTGAGCTCTTTCGCACTGAGCCTTGTCGCGAGTGTGCCTCTTCACGCACAGAGCAATAACTTCAAAGTCGGCTTGATCTTGCCAATGACTGGGCCCTTTGCGTCAACGGGGAATCAAATCAGTGCGGCGGTCAAGCTCTTCATGCAAGAAAACGGCTCCACAGTGGCAGGCCAAAAGGTGGAGATCGTCTTGAAGGACGATGGCGGCGTTCCTGAGCAAACCAAGCGCATCGCACAAGAGTTGGTGGTGGGTGACAAGGTCGATGCACTGGCGGGTTTTGGAATCACGCCTGCAGCCTTGGCCGCGTCGACGGTGGCCACTCAGGGCAAGGTGCCTGCCATCATCATGGCGGCAGCGACCTCTGGCATCGTTGCTTCTTCTCCCTATTTCGTGCGCACGAGCTACACCATGACGCAGTCCGCTGGCACCATGGCCGATTGGGTGGTCAAGCAAAAATTCACAAAGGTTGTCACCATGGTCTCGGACTATGGTCCCGGCATTGATGCGGAGAAGATCTTCAAAGAACGCGTGGCACAAGCTGGTGTTCAAGTGGTGGGCGAGATCCGTGTGCCCATGAGAAACCCAGACTTTTCACCATTCCTGCAAAAGGTGAGGGACTTGCAGCCGCAAGCAGTATTTGTGTTCATCCCCAGTGGACCAGCGGTCGTCCTCATGAAAGAGTTTGTAGAAAGAGGCTTGGACAAGACCAACATCAAGCTCATTGGCGACGGTGGGGTCACCGATGACGACAACTTGAACGACATGGGGGATGTGAGTTTGGGGGTGGTGACCTCTTTCCACTACTCGGCATCCCACGACTCGGCCTTGAACAAAAAGTTTGTTGAAGCCTTTGGTAAAGCCAATCCCGGCATGCGCCCCAACTTTATGGCAGTGGGAGGGTATGACGGCATGCAAGCCCTCTACAAAGCGTTGCAAATGACCAAGGGTCAAGGTCGTGGAGAGGCGCTCGTGAGCGCCATGAAGGGTTTGAGTTTTGAAAGCCCCAGAGGCCCTATCCAAATCAATGCCCAAAGCGGAGACATTGTTCAAAACGTCTACATCCGAAAAGTTGAAAAGAAGAATGCTCAGTTGTGGAACACTGAGATCGATGTGACTAAAAATGTCGCGCCTTGAAGTCTTGAATAAGTAATATGGAGTCAAGCATGAATGCACCCGAATACTTCTCCCATGAAGAAAAAGCGCATCCATTTCCCATGAACCGGTGGTGGATTGCTGGTTTTTCTTGGGAATTGAAAGATCAGCCCCTGGCCAGAAAAATATTGGGGCATGCGATCGTTTTTTTTAGAACGCCCAATGGTCAGCTCGCTGCCTTAGAGGATCGCTGCTGCCACAAGGAGTTGCCGCTCTCCATGGGGAGCATTGAGAACACGGGCCTACGCTGTGGTTACCACGGTTTACTCTACAACCACGCGGGTCAGTGCATTGAGATCCCTGGGCAAACCGTGATTCCATCCAAGGCTTGTGTGAGAACCTATCCTTTTCTTGAGCGCGATCAAATTCTATGGATTTGGATTGGTGAGTCGCCCGCTCACCAGCCCCTTGATGAACCGCCAGCTTACCCGTTTCACCGCGATCCCGCCTTTGAGTTCGGAGGCGAGTGCTACCACTACGATGCGCCGTATCAACTCATTCATGACAACTTGATGGACTTGAGTCACTTGGGTTATGTTCACACCAAAACCATCGGTGGCAACCCGAGTGTCCACATGAATGCCCGATTGAATGTCTCGCAAGATGGGGATGTCGTGAGGGTGGTGCGTTTGATGCCGGGCTCACAGCCTCCGCCCACCTACACCGCAGCTTGGCCCTTCAAGGGACTTGTAGACCGCTGGCAAGAAGTGGAGTTTCATGTCTCACACGTTTTGGTCTGGTCGGGTGCCATGGATGAGGGCTCGGGCAGTTTTGATGATTCGAACCGGGTGGGGTTCCACATGCGGGGTTTGCATGGCGTCACGCCAGAGAGCGAGAGCACCACGCATTATTTTTGGACGATTGCGAACAATCCACAACCCGGGCAATCCAATGTCACCCAATTGGTGATTGATCAAACTGCGGCCACCTTCTTGGAAGACAAATGGGTGATCGAGGCGCAGTGGAAAAACCAGCAACAGTTTCAAGAGCGCACAACGCTCAATATTCATGTGGATGGTGGTCCCAATCGAGCCCGGCGAGTCATTGAACGCCTGAGCCAAAAGACCACTGCATCAGCATTGGCTTAATCTGCGATCGAATGTTGTTTGACCTCGGCAGGCTCGATGGCCTTCTATTTCAAACTAAATTGGTTTACCCCCCCCTAAATGATCCGAAATCCCTCAAAAACCGCTTCCAACCCCCCAAAAAAGACCAAAAACTCGATAAAAAGGCAGGAATTGGCCGTTTGAGCCATGGCATGTTTGGTGCTTGTAAAGATTTGTGAGGGTATGAATTGCCGCTTTAGAAGGGGGATTCAAAGCCCAAAGCGCACCATTCACCAGTCAAACAGGGAGGCGACCCATGAAGTCAGTCAAACCATCTTTCAATCTGTCGACGAGTCAGTTGTCATTCTCAATTTCTCCGAGCACCTACCAAGAGGTGGCCATGGATGTTGAAGCCAATCAAGAAATCAGCGCGACCCAGGCCCCATCGACAAAGCTGCGCAATTTGGACGGTGGCAATATCTTGATTGCGCAAAAGAGTGTCAGGGATTTGCTCGACAAATACGCTGAGCAAAAAACGGACAAATAAAGAAATCCCAACTGGCCTGGGGTAGGTTTAAGTTGTGCAGCAAATGAAACCAGGCTGGAGTCTAAGAACAACTGGCCCGATTTGGCATTTGAACTCCAACCTCAAGGCCTTAATAACAGGCTTTTATAACAGGCTTTTATAACAGGCCTTGATAGCAGGCCAATATATCAAGCCTCATTATCGGGCCTTCAATACACTCACGACACCAAAACCCAAGGGTAAAACGCCAATCCCCAGCGAGTTGCAGTCCTTGAGTTGAGCGCAGTATTACTTGGCCGCTTCGAGGCGTTCGGTCACAGCGCGTTTGCCCATCTTGCGAACCGAGGCAATGGCTTGCAATTGACTGGCCCGGGGTTTGGATTTGCCGTGCTCCCATTTGAGGATGGATTGGGCGGTGACGCCGACCAAGGAGCCCATCTCCTGCGCTGTGATAGAAAGCTTTTTTCTCAAACTCGCGAAACCATCGGCCCTGAAACGAATCGGCATACTGTCATTGGTGTCAGTCACTTTGACGGGTTGAGGACTGTGCTTGCTCAACTTGCCCACCAAGGACTCTAGGGCTGAAACACGGCGCTTGAGCGCGGCAATATCGGATCGGTATTGGGCCGATGATTTTTTTAGGCTTGGTGTTTCTTGTTTGATTTCTTTTTTAGCGATGCGTGCAATTTCAGTTTTTAGTTGATTGGCGAAAGTACTCATGAAAATAATAGGAATAATAGGTAAAAGAATATTTTACTATTTTCTCAAGCATTCAAAAGTGATAATAAATCCAATTAACGCCATGTGTGCGAAAAGAACAACTTTTCATTGAAATCAACCAGTATTTTTTGTCAGTAGCGTTGAAATTCAAGATGCAAGGGCAGGCCAACGCCACGGCAAGCCCATCACAGACCCAATGCTAGCCCACTGCACTGATACCTTGCCCATCGGCCTTGAGAAAATAGCCTCGAGCGTAATAAACGCCAACGCACACCATGATCAACAAAAGAATAATGCCCTTTTGCCAGCGGTCTCGAACGCGAAGGTGCTCCAACTGCGACCCAAGACGAGTTTGTGCATCGCTTAATTGCTGGGTTTTTTGGCTCAAACCATCGATTTGCTTTTGGAGTTTAGAGATGTTGACCAAGGCAGCCGCGAGTTGGGTTTCAACCTCGCCTGCAGGCGTGGCCTCAGTGGGTGCCGCCGAGCTGTCGGTCTCTTTTGCCGACATGTAATTGCGTGCCTTGTCCAGAACGCCAGGGGCGTGCTCCATTACATTGCCCCAAGGGATGTTTTTAAGTGCGCTCAGCCAAGGTATGGGCATGGGGTCTTCCTGTTCAATGATCAAGCAATGCAAGCGGGTGATGACAAATGAGCATCCATGGTATCTCATTCATGCGGCGGTTTGAGGCCCAGGGTTCTTGTGCCGCATTCAAGTCGCAGCGGTGAGTCAATCCAATTTGGCACCGGAGATGGCGATCACTTTGGCCCATTTGGTGGTTTCGCTCTTGATGTATTGCGCGAGCTCATCGGGGCTGCTGCTCAAAGGCTCAAGACCGGCTAGGGCAAACTTCTCCACCGTTTCATTGTCGTGCAAAACCCCCACAATCTCTGCATTCAAGCGATTGATGATGACTGCAGGAACACCCGCTGGAGCCAAAACCGCAAACCAACCGATGGCCTCAAAGCCAGCCAAGCCACTCTCAGCCAAGGTCGGGGTCTCCGGTGCGAGTGTGGAGCGCTGCTTGTTCATCACGCCCAACACTTTGATCTTAGAAGATTTTAATTGAGGCGCAACGGTTGCAATGTCGGCTATGGCCAAAGAGGTCTCGCCCGACATGACCGCCATCAAGGCCGGTGCGCTTCCGCGGTAGGGTACATGCATCAAGTTGATTGCGGCCATGGATTTGATCAATTCCCCTGACAAATGCATGGCAGTCCCATTTCCACCTGAAGCGTAGCTCAGTGAGGCGTCTTTGGTCTTGGCCAATTCAATCACGTCTTTGATGCTTTTGGCCGGTAAATTGGCGCTGGCAATCAATACAAAGGGACTTGTGCCAAAGAGGGTGATGGGGGAAAAGTCAGTGACGGGGTTGTAGCTCAAATTGGGGTAAAGACTTGGGTTGGCGGCCAAGCCCCCAGCAGACGCCAAAACAATGGTGTAGCCGTCCGCGGGGGACTTGGCCACCACATCAAGTCCGACGCCGCCACCGGCCCCCGGTTTGTTGTCCACCACCACCGATTGGCCCAAGCGCTTGGAGAGTTTGGGCGACACGATTCTGGCCGCCGCATCACTGCTACCCCCCGCGGGAAAGGTCACCACAAAGCGAATCGGTTTGGTCGGCCACAGCGGTGTTTGCGCCATGGCGCAATTGAGGAGGCATGGGCCAATCAATCCTAGGAGAAATGAGGTTGGTAGAGAGTTTTTGTGTCGCATGGTATCAATTTAATTTGAACAAATGCTCGGCATTTGTTTGGTAAAACATTTTTTTGTGCTCCACACTCAAGGGCAAGTTGTCCATCTCAAGAACCTCATCGGGCACATACTGGTAGGGGTAGTCCATCGCATACATGACGCGGTCCATCCCCATAATTTTTTGAGCAAAGCTGATGGCGGGCTCCCAAGGCATGCCCGAGGTGGTGTACCAAAAATTCTCACGCAAATAGTCGCTGGGCAGTCTCTTCAAGGCCTGAACGCCGGGGCTTCGCTTGGCACGAACGATGCCCCCGTGCATAAAGTCAATGCGGTGGTGCCAATAAGGCAAGCCTTCGCCCAGGTGACCCAAGACCATTTTGAGTTTTGGGAAGCGATCAAAAAGGCCCGACACGATGAGCCTTAAGACATGCAAGCTCGTCTCTGCGGCAAAACCCAAGATGGCGGCATCCAAGCAGCGCGACAAATAGGGTTCGACCATTTGAGGTGAGGGTGAGTTGGGGTGAAGATAGATCGGGACATCCAGCGCCTGGGCGGCTTCAAAGATGGGCCAAAACTTCTCATCGTCCAAGTACTCGCCTTGGGTATGGGAGTTGATGAGTGCACCTTTGAGCCCGAGGTGATTCACGCACCGCTCGATTTCTTTGGCTGCAAGCTCGGGGTCTTGTGGGGCAATGGCGGCTAAGCCGGTAAAGCGAGTCGGGTGATCCTTGATGGTTTGAGCCAAATGGTCGTTGGTCGAGCGCGCGAGATCCACGGCCGTCTCCTTGTCAAACACCTGCACGCCAGGGGCGGTGAGCATCAAGAGCTGCACGTCAATCCCCGCCGCATCCATGTCAGACAATCGACGCTCCCCCAAATCTTGGATTCGGGCAAACAAATCCTGTGCCCTGGGGGAGTGGTGGGTGGCAAAAAATCCCCACAAGCTATAAAAACCCGGATCGTCAATGGTCTTGTGATCCAAAATGTGCAAATACATTTTCATGAGTTCAGGCGTCATCCAGCCCTCTTCGGTGGCGATGCGTTTGTAATGTGAATTTTTGGCAATCATATTGTGTTCTTGACGTGATAAAGGTTGATCAAAGCGCTTACCCAAAAGAAGTGAGAGAAGAACAACTCAAGAGCTTAAGCAATGGTCGCAAAATAAACAGAGCGTTTTTACTTAGATGAGGACAATTTACCTGTTCACTCAATCACCGAAGGCACATTTGGAAAATGCTAAAGACGATTTTGGGTCTGATTCAATATTCATAACCGACCCAGATCACTTCGAACTGACTAGTAGTTCGTTCCATCATTATAGTTACATTATAGTATACAATGTTC
>TBL_comb47_HYPODRAFT_10007370_pt1 | contig 11558 bp, 10 predicted proteins | sample TroBogypolimnion_40_FD_10682 | JGI IMG/M metagenome (IMG submission 10682) | reverse complement strand
TCGGGAACCGAAAAGCAAAGCCCATGTGCCTGTCCCGGTTCGTGATAGGGATCCTGACCCAAGATGACCACCTTTGTTTTATCGAACGGACATTTTTCAAAAGCGTTAAAAACCAGCTTCCCGGGAGGATAAATCTTTTGGGTCTCGTATTCTGATCTTATAAAACCGGTTAAACTGGCGAAATAAGGTTTTTCAAACTCATCACTTAGCTGTTTATTCCAGCCTGATTCAATTTTGATCTCCATGCTCCAAAGGTGGTAAGGGGTGATTATCTATTTAAGATTTTGAATAGCGATCGACTACCGAAAAATGAACATTTACGGTTTTGAATTGGTCTTTTAGCTAATTCCTGCCAAAAATAAGCCACTCAAATGATTTTTTGACTAGAATTGTGAATAAATTAGAAAAATGGCTGTAAAAGACAGAAACTTCCAGGATGAATTTGTATTTCAGGCTTCACGCAGCGGAGGTCCGGGAGGTCAAAATGTAAATAAAGTCAGCTCAAAGGTTGAATTACGGTTTAATATTGCAGCCTCAGCGAATTTAACGGAAGATGAAAAAAGTGTCATCCTGGTAAAACTGGCCAATAAAATCAACAAACTTGGAGAACTTGTAATCGTTGCCCAAACCGATCGTTCACAGCTTAAGAATAAGGAGAAGGTGACTGAAAAGTTTTATTTGTTGATTGAAAAAGCCCTGACACCCCGGAAGAAACGGATGAAAACCAGGCCCACCAAGGCTTCGGTTGAAAGGAGGCTCGAATCGAAGCGGGTTCAGTCCACAATCAAAGCCGGGAGAAAAGATTTTGATTTAATGAACTAGTTGAAAGACAGGAAGATTGTTCTTTGTTCCTTTTAATGCTCTTATGTTTTTATATGAATTGAATTGATAAGTTGAATGAAATGGGTATATTTGAGGAACTTTATAAATATTACATTAATTCCTAATCCTAACTTTATGGCCTATGCCCAAACTAGCCACATCAGATTTGGAAACGGAAACATCAAAGGAAGTAAAACTAACAAAAGGTGTTGTGTAATTGTACACAAATAAAAATGATGGTAAGGTTTATATCGGTGAAACTATTGAATTAAAACATAGACTGAAAAGTCACATGAAGCATGACAAATCATCTATGGTCTTTCATAAAGCTCTTCGTGAAGAATCTTATGATGCATTTGAATTTTCGATACTCTTTGAATACGAAGGTTATGATAAGTCAGATGTAAAAACAAAAATTGAAGAAATGGAGGAATATTTTATAGTAAAAGAGATGAATATAGAAAGCGAAAAAGTGACAGTTTGTTGGGAGTTGCATTAATTTCAGTTTTGATATACGAAGTTGAAAAAGGTAATGATATAATTGAATCTTATCAATAAGATATGGGCTTGTCAATTACTCATCATTTAAATACTTTGAATCATTATAAAAGTCTTTTACATAAAGAACTCAAAGACTTGCTGGTGTCCTAAATAATAAACCCTCTGCCAAATTAATGATAGAGGGTTTATTTGTTAATCACTGATTTACCACTTCGGTTTTTAGTTATTAGTTTTAAAGAGTATAAATCTTGAATCGAATTATATTTTTCTTTGCAGTCGTCATTGGGAATATTAGCAATTACCTGTGAGCTAGTACTTTTCAAAGGGTTATCATAAAGTTGAAGTTGATATTGATTTATTGAAGAAATATTTTTAATCATAGATGAAAATATGGTAGAGTGCCAAAATAAAACCAAAGAGGAACTTATTGAATTGCTTCATAAACTGGAGCAAAAAAATATTTTATTGCAGTCAATTCACCTAAAAGAGAAAAGTGAACTCAAGCAGATTAATTCTGAACTTCGTTTAAGCGAGGAAAAATATCGTCTTCTTACAGAGCTTTCACCTGAGATGATCTATTTAATTAATAAAAATGGAAATGTTTTATATTGTAATTCTGCTGCTGCTGCGTTTTTACAAATTGAACCAGAAAAATTATTAGGTAAACACTTAACTGAAATTTTCCCTATTGATATTGCGAATTCACATTTAGCACGAATCAATGATGTTTTTGAAACAGGGAAAAAAATACATAACGAATTTGAAGAACCATTTTCAACTGGGAAAATTTGGATTGATGTCCACTTATCACCATTAATTAATGAAGACGGAGATATTATTGCAGTGCTTGGACTTTCAAATGATATTTCTGTTCGTAAACAGGCTGAAAAAGAGTTGATGGAAAGTGAGATGCTTTTCAAAACTATCTTTGAAGATGCTCCATTAGGTATTGCCTTGATTGATTCTTCAACAAGAAAGATCTATGCAATGAACTCAATGTTTGCAAAAATAGCAGGCAGATCAATAACAGAATTGATCAGTACTGACTGGATTAGCTTTACTCATCCGGATGATATTCAAAAGGATTTAGACAACATATCATTACTAGTTAAGGGCGAAATTAGTGGATTCCAGATGGAAAAACGGTACATTCGTCCTGATGGCTCCATTGTGTGGATATATTTGACTGTATCCCACTTGATTAAAGATGAAAACATGTCTTTGCGTCATCTTTGTATGATTGAAGATATTACCCAGCGCAAGAAATCAGAAGAACTGATTGACATGCTTAAAAAATCCATTGAAGTTATACCTGAAGGTGCATATTGGATGGATATCGATTTCAATTTTGTATATATCAATAATGCAGGGAGTAAATCACTTGGGTACACCAATGAAGAATTAATTGGAAAATCGCTGACGAAAATTAATCCTTCGGTAACTCCTGAATTTATTGTTAAGCTGAGGGAGTTGTTAATAATGAAAGGTCTTTTTAAAAATGAAACTATTCATTTAAGAAAAGACGGATCTAAGCTTCCAGTTGAAATTAGTACTACCTATGTTAAATATGATGATAAGGAATTCTTTTGCGGAATAGCAATAGATATTACCGAGCGTAAACGAGTTGATAAAGAACTAAAGGAAAAGTCCAGCTATTCGCGTAATCTAATTGAAACCAGTCTTGATCCTTTAGTTACAATAAGTAATCTTGGGAAAATAACCGATTTAAATCGTTCAACTGAAAAGGTGACTGGAATACCACGCGAACAATTAATTGGAAGTGATTTTTCGGATTACTTTATTGACCCTGTAAAGGCCAGAGAAGGATTTAATCAGGTCTTTAAATTGGGTTTTGTCAGGGATTATCCTCTATCCATAAAACATTTAAATGGTCAAATTACAGATGTTCTCTATAATGCTTCTTTGTTCCAGAACGAAGATGGAACAACAGCAGGTGCCTTTGCTGCTGCGCGTGATATAACTAATCGCAAGCGGTTTGAGGAATCTTTGCTTAAGAGTGAAGCCAATTCCCGCGCTTTACTTGAAGCAATACCGGACCTAATGTTCAAAATTGACAGTGAAGGGAGGTTTCTTGATTATAAAGCAGAAAAAGAAAACCTTGCATATCAATCCGGGTCGATAATCGGTTTGAAGATGCGTGATATAATGCCAGCTGAATTTGCCGATCTGGTTGAACAAAAAATGAGGAATGCGTTTCAAACGGGGGAAATGCAGTTGTTCGAATATAATTTAAGAGTGCCAATAAAAGGGATTCGTGAATTTGAGGCCAGAATGGTTAGTTGTAGTTTTGATGAAGTGGTCGTGATTGTTCGCGATATTACAGAACGGAAAATAACAGAATTAGAAATCGTCCATAAAAATGAAGAACTTCATAAGATCAATGCTGAAAAGGACAAATTTTTTTCAATCATTGCTCATGACTTGAAGAGTCCCTTTAATGGATTTCTAGGATTAACCGAAATAATGGCCAAGGAGTTACATCAGATGACTATGAATGAAATTCAGAAAATGGCGTTTTTATTGAATAATTCAGCAGCGAATCTTTACACTTTATTGGGAAACCTGTTAGAGTGGTCTCGTATTCAAAGAGGTTTAATCTCAGTCAATCCGGTGTCCATCTTATTATTGTCGAAAATTCAAGACAGTTTGAATTTATCCATTGAATCAGCCAAGAATAAGCAGATTCAGCTTGATATTGATATCCCAGATGGTTTAATGTGCTATACTGATCCCTATGTAATTGATGGTATCATCCGAAATTTAACCAATAATGCAGTAAAGTTTACTCTAAGTGGTGGAAAGGTTATTTTTTCGGCCAAGTCAACTTCCGACAACTATGTCGAAATTTCAGTTAGAGATACAGGTATCGGAATGAGTCAAAAGTTGATAGGTGACCTTTTTAAACTAGATTCTAATACAGGCCGAAGTGGGACAGCTGGGGAACCCAGCGCTGGACTGGGATTGATTATCTGTAGGGACCTTATTGAAAAACTTGGAGGTGAATTGCACATAGAGAGTGAAGAAGGGAAAGGAAGTGAATTCCGTTTTACAATTCCTCAAAAATAAATTACGTACCATTATTTCAGACAGTCCAACACCTTTCGGTTTGCCTCATCAATAATTGACCAATCTTTTGAAATGTAAATATCAGTTACTTTTAGGTTGTCATCAGTATGATTAAGTGCCAGGTGAACATCATCCCTACTTATTCGGCAATTGTTTCTGGCAATAGTGGCCCAGCTATGGTGTGCATAATAAGAGCTTAAAGGAATGTCCAGCTCAATTAATCATTTTTGTATTTTTCATCCCTTATAATCTGGATTTCCGCCCATTTATTACTACTTTCACCGACTCAATAATTTCTGGGCATAATAAAGTGTGGATTAACTACCCGGGTTTGTGCCGGGGTAATCGAAATTAGGACAACTTATTTGGGTTCAGGCAGATGAATTTATTAAACCCAAATGATGAATTATTTTGTAAGGTTAATCTTTTTTTTGTTTTTGGTTCCGATCTTTGGTTATGCTCAACCTTCATTTCATGCGGTCTATGTTTCAAAAGCACCGGTTATTGACGGACGGTTGAATGACGATGCCTGGAAAAATGCAGCAAAAATAGATCATTTATATCAGCGGGAGCCAAATCCGGATCAACCCATTTCCGAAAAGACAGAGTTTTATATTTGTTATGACGCCAATCAAATCTATATTGGTGTCAAGTGCTTTGACGATCCTGCCAAAATCACAGCCAAAGAGATGGCCCGTGATGCCAATCTGGGAAATGATGACAGGGTTCAGGTCATTCTGGATACTTTTCTCGACCACCGCACTGGTTACTGGTTTCAGATTGGTCCAAGAGGATCGTTTGGAGATGCGACTGTAAGCGAAAACGGGGCTGTTTTCAACAAAGACTGGAACGGGGTATGGGAAGCCAAGGCCCGGATAGTTGCAGATGGATGGGAGGCTGAAATGGCCATTCCTTTTAAGACAATGGGGTTCGATAAAAATATTTCAACGTGGGGGATCAAATTCATCCGGAATATCAAGCGAAAACTCGAAGCATCCTATTGGCCGGCTGCAAATATCAATGCCTACCGGTTTCAAATCTCTGATGCAGGTTTGATGGAAGGGATCGGGCATATCACCCAGGGAATTGGTCTTGATGTCTCCCCTTATGCCGTAGGCGGCATTGATACCCGTCAGGGCTCGAAAAACAAATACCATGGAACAGGGGGTCTAGATGTGTTTTACCAGATTACACCCAGTTTGAAATCGCTGTTATCGATCAACACCGATTTTGCAGAAACTGCAGTCGATGACCGGCAAATCAACCTTACCCGTTTCGATCTTTTGTTTCCTGAACGAAGGGATTTTTTTCTTGATGGTGCCAGCCATTTTTCATTTGGCATTCAGGGGAATGATGGTAATCCTTATGGTAAAGCGATAATTCCATTCTTTTCCCGAAGAATGGGACTCGATAACAACGGATTACCCATAAAAATAAATTATGCAGGGAAGCTAACCGGATCAATAGGACCCTGGAATGTTGGGGTAATGCAGGTTAATGACGACCACCAGACCGGAAATAACAATTTTTCGGTGGCCCGAATCTCCAGGAACATCAGGGGAGCTTCATCAATCGGAATGATCGGAACTTATGGCAATGCCGTTTCCACCGGCAATAATCTGGTTGGTGGAGTCGACTTGAAACTTGCCACCTCAAAATTCAGAGGCAATAAGAATCTTACAATGATTTTGTTCGGATTGAAGTCCGACACCAAAGGGCTTTCGGGTAAAGATGGCTCATGGGGAGGATCACTTACCTATCCAAACGATTTTCTTTATTTCACACTGGGTCATCATGAGATAGGCCAAAACTTTGTTGCCGGGATGGGTTATGTTCCACGAACCAATATCAAAGAGTCGTATGGAAGCATTAAGATCGGTCCGCGCCCTGACCGGTGGGGAATATTGCAGGTCAGCTCCGGTATCGGGTTTGATCATATTACCAACTTTTCCAATGTACTCGAAACGCGAACAATCAGCTATTCACCAATTTATATGCGGTTTAAATCAGGAGAGGAGTTTTCGTATTCGATTCTCCAGGATGGCGAAAATCTCGAAAAACCTTTTAATATTTATTCTTCATTTTCCATCCCTTCTGGTTTCTACCAGTTTTACCGCCAGACCCTGAGTTTCCTGACCGCCGGAAGCCGTAACTTCGCAATAAACGGATCTTACGTGTGGGGTGATTTTTATAATGGGAGCCGAAAAGACTACAATTTTGGAATGAATTACAAAATAGCCGTCCCTTTTTTCCTGGGAATCAAATATCTGCAAAACGATGTGAGCCTGCCGGCCGGCAATTTCACAACCCGAATAATCCAAATGAATGCCAACATACTTTTTAGTCCGGCAATTACCCTTTACAACTATTTTCAATACGATAACGAGTCCAAATCATTGGGAGTCCAGTCCAGATTTCAGTGGATCGTAAATCCGGGAAATGAGATTTTTATTGTATGGAGTTCAAACATCTCACAACCATTGGAGCGTTATGTGTTGAACAATAGTGCTTTACGGTTTAAGGTGAAGTATACTATCAGGTTTTGAAATAACCAATTAAATGGTGAAAGTTTCAAATTTCAATTTCCTGCTGAACTTTCAAATGTCTTATCGACTTTTGATTTTCCATGGTGGCTTCGAGACTTGCTGCAACTAATTCAGCAATATCTTTCACGGGCGCCATCGAGAATTGGGCAATGCTCTTTTTGCACATTGGGCATGAAGTGGCAATAATTTCAGGATCCGGGGTGTTCAGATAACCGGAAGTAGCTTTTTGAATAGCCATTCGTTCTTCGGGGTTGATCGAGAGGTTTGCAAGACTGCCGCCGCAACAAAGGGCATTTTCCTTTTCCTGATCCAGGGTTTCCAATTCCATAAAGTGGCCTAACAGCATTCGGGGTTGAAGGTAAATGTCTGATCCCCTTCCTAACTCACAGGGGTCGTGGTAGACCACTTTTTTACCCGTAGGATGCAGGTTTATCTTCTTTTGTAACATTAGTTCCAATAAATATTCACTGTGGTGCAGTACCCTGATATTCAAATGATAATCTTCTTTAAAGCTCTTGTAGCAGATAGGGCAGGAGGTGACCAGCGTTTTTGCCCCCGAGGCAACAATCTGCTGGCGGTTACTTGCAACCAGTTTTTGAGCAGCCCCGAATTGTCCTGAGATCTTCAGCGGTCTGCCACAACAAATACTGCCATTTTTATCCAGAAACAGGTAATTAATCTGTGCCGCTTTAAAAATTTTCTCCATCGACCGGCTGATTACCGGTGAAAGATGACTCATACACCCCGCAAAATAGATGACATCTGTCTTTTCAATCATTTGATCTGGTGTAAGGTAGTTGAATTCGGAAGAAAGTTTAAATTCCTTTTTTTTACGTTGCAATAATCTTTGTTGCGTCAGATCGATGCCTACAGGACAAGCTCCGTTACACCGCCCGCAAAGCAGACAGTTGTCAGTGAGATCAGGATGAAGCTGCTTGTACCGGTAATCGCGCAAGAAATAGACCATCTGTGTGGTACTGTTTGTCCCTTGGGGATTCATCTGGCAGGTATCGATGCATATACCACAGCGTGAACAGGATTGAATCTCAATTTCCGAATAGCCGCAGAAATGATCTTTCGTTTTCATTCCCCAGTTTCTTAGAAAAATCAGCAGAATCTCGGTGGGGATATGCATATATCTTGAAAACGGTATTGAAACCAAAAAAAGTCCAAGTGAAATGGAGTACATCCACCAGAATACGATCGATAATGGATGAACCGGCAGGAAGAGTGCCATAAAATTTCCGACAGATTGAGTCATAAAACTGCCGTTTCCCGAATAACCGGCGGTGGCGCTTTCGGATAAGAGACGTAGCGGGAAAATCATCCATAGGGTAGTCAATGCCAGCCGATCGCCGGGGGAGTGCCTTGTTATTCTTTTCATTCCGGCAATCCGGGGACGGAACCTTCTTAGAATAGCAATAACAATTCCCGAAAGGACCACTAATAACACGAAATCCATTATTGCATTGAATATTATTAGCAGAGGTGATCTATGGGGTGCTTGTTCAAAAAAACGGAAGAAGACCGGGTAGTAGAACTCATTGGCAAATTTTCCGGTATAAAAGAAAGTTTCAAGTTTTCCAATCACAATCAATAGAAACCATCCGAAGGCAAGGCTCATATGCATATACCCAAGCAATGGGTTGGTTTTAAATATTTTGCGATGCAGAAGACTTTCCATAAATACCTCACGAACAGCGTAAAGAGTTTTTATGGTAAACAGGTTAGTACCAATCTCATGCCGGTTCCCTGCTTCAAGGTTACTCAACCAACGTATATATTTGGATACTAACAAGATTGCCAGGATGAACATTCCTGCCGTGAAGGGAATTACAAACAGGTTAAAGTGCATGGCGGGTATTTAAGGCGCGTTTGATATTTTGGATCACATTCCGGGTATTTATGCCACGGGGGCAGACTAATTGGCACTTCCCGCAAAGCATACATTTGGCTATTTCTTCAGCAAGACCTTTTGTTTCGCCTCGCTGGATCAGCAATTTGAGTTTCCGGGGATTGAAATCGGTTAACCGGGCAGCAGAACAGGTGGCAGTGCAACTTCCGCAACCAATACACCATTTAAAGGATGGTTCGTGCTCTGTGATGTATTCAGCAATTGAAAAATCGTTATTTTCGAATTCAATCTGCCGCCCTTTTAATATCGAGTAACCCCAGTCTTTCACTTTTAATTATAATCAGTTTTTTGATTTTAATTCATTCTTCCTGAGCCATGAGATGATTTTAACCGTGGCAGCCCTGGCGTCAGTCAGAGTCTCAGAAACCGACAACGGTTCACGGCATGTACCAGCGATAAAAATACCTGGTGTTTGAGTCTCATTCTGACAAATATGGGAATCCAGACCTGCCAGAAAATTGCCGGAGGTAAAAGCAAGGCCGGCCGATTTTCCGATCTCCCCGGTGCGAGGCTCAGGAACCATTCCAGCCAACAATACGACAAGATCGAAACTCATCTTGAGCGGTCGACCTGAAAGGGTGTCTTCGGCTTTTAACTGTAGAGAACCGTCCTTGTTTTCGGCAATCTCTGAAACCCGTCCACGTATAAAAGTGACTCCCCACTTTTGTTGCGCTTCGATGTATAGCTCCTCGAAATTCTGTCCGAACATTCTCAGATCCATATAAAAATTGAAGATTTCTGCATCCGGAAAAGTGCGTTTCATCCCTATGGCTTGCTTTACCCCGGTAATGCAGCAGGTTCTTGAGCAGTAGATGTTTCCCGATTTAATATCGCGTGAGCCCACACAATGAATGAAGGCGATCCTTCGTGGGGGTAATCCTGCTGCTGTTCTAATAGAATGTCCCGTTTTGAACTTCTTTTCCAAATCGAACGAAGTGATGACATTATCGTAAATCTGATAACCGTATTCTTCTTTTTTTTCGGCATTAAAGAGTTTAAAGCCAGTGGTAATCAATACCGTGTCAGCCTGAAATACCTGACCGTCACTTAAATTTACCCGATGCTTTCCATTTTCGGGAATTACGCTCACCACTTCCGTATTGGTCAGAATTTTTGGAGGATTTATTTTAAAACCGTTTGAAAGAAGGTTAAGTACTCCCTCTGAATCCCGAAATTCCGGAAAAAGCTTATCCCATATCCGAAGTTTTCCACCTGTTTGTTGCTCTTTCTCAAGAATTGTTACGCGGTAACCTGCTGTGCAAAGAGATGAGGCTGCCTCAAGTCCGGCGGGACCACCACCGATTATGACGATATGTTGACTATTGTTTGTCATTTTCTATATCAGACGATTAAGAACATTGGTTTTTGCGGTTCTCCGATATTCTGTCCATGAGAGCCAAGGTATTTTTCTTCCTTATTATATTCGATTCCCAGTTTGTCCAGCAGAGGTTCAACTGACACCTGGTGCATCTGCAGGCCAATATCCCAAGGTGAATATCCCATAACGAGCCCGGCCATCTCCTCATAAGTCAACACTGGGATTCCGGTACCATTCTGATCGTAGGTAATTCCTTCCAATTCAGCAATAGTGTATTGCCACCGGTCTAAAAACATCGAGCAGCCGGGGCAGTTGGCCACCATAAAATCGGGCTGATACGGCTGCATCGATTCAAACTTCTTTTTTGAATTGGAAACTGAATAGCCACGGTTGGCTTTGACCAGATATTGCCGGAACCCAAATCCGCAACAGTGGCGGCGTTCAGGGTAATCAATCACCGATCCGCCCCAGGCCTCGATCATCCCGGTGAGCACAGCCGGAAACTCAGCCCCGCCAACCCCTGATTGCGGAAACATTTTGGAATAGTGACACCCAATATGTTCAACAATTTTAAGCGGAAGCCCGGTCGTTTTGTTGATAAGTGACACCTTTGAAAGATTCTTAATCTGATTTCTGAATTTGTAAATGATATCAGAGGTGTGGACCAGGTTTTCAGGTATTTTAAACTCTCGTTTTGTTGCTCTCCAAAGATAATCCCTGATTTTTGCCTCTATTTCGGGAAAGTGTTTCCAGGTATCGAGTACTTCGGTATACAACCCGAACGATGTAACACAGGAAGGGATAATATTCACATATCCTGCCTCAGTCATCAATGCAAAATGGCGGGCAATTACGGTCATGGTTGTTTCGAGCGGAACGATATCGGTGTGGTATCCGATTCCGGTACAGGTGGTATGCCGTGCATCCTCAAATACATCTTTGTTGAGATCATCCCGGAGGATTTTAAGAAATGTGGTTTCAGATCCCGGAAAGAAGGTTTGCCGGATGCAGCTGCGGACATAGAAATAGTGATCATCAGCAATCTCTTTCTGGTAATACTCCCAAACTCTTTTTTTACCTTCTGTTTCCACTTTTAGTGATTTCGTATACGGTTGTAAATGAAATAATTACCTGTTAAATGCCTCCTTTAATTTGTGATTAATAAGGATCAGATGATCGTCTCAATTATTATGTGCCCCGTTATTTTCAGTATAAACAGTCATAAAATACTCATTTCCAATTCCTTCATCTGAAATTTCAATTCCCAGTTCATTGGCTTTGTGTTTCGAAAATTTTTCGATGGTATTGAACATGGTATTGCAACCGGTTATCTCGAAAATCCGACTAAGCTCTTCGAGTACCTCAGGTG
>TBL_comb47_HYPODRAFT_10007369_pt1 | contig 11560 bp, 10 predicted proteins | sample TroBogypolimnion_40_FD_10682 | JGI IMG/M metagenome (IMG submission 10682) | reverse complement strand
TCCTACACAACAGTATCCTTGTGGCCCTCGAGCGCCCGTGGGGCCAGTTGACCCCGGAACTCCTTTTGGCCCGGTATCCCCCTGTGGGCCTCTAAATCCCTGTGGTCCCTGAGAACCAGTATTTTTGCTACAAATTTGTCTACTTAATGAATATTGGCTATAATTTTTAAAATCAGACATATAATACTATATATTACTATATTAATTTATTAATTTATGACTTTTACAAAAATTTTATGAAATTAGAATAAATGTTATACTAAATTTAATTGTTTTATTACCTATTAAAATTGTCCCAAAATTAGTAGATTGTATTAGTTCAATAGAGTAAGTTCCTGCTCCAATGGTTATTACATCGTTCCCGGTTCCAAATATTTTATTACTAGAATATAAAACACAAGTGCTAATAACATTAAATATAGTCGGTTCAAGATACTCTATCCCAATATTATTCAATCTAACATAAAATTTATTTTCATTATCAGCCCAATCTTCTGAAATTTCCCAATTTATAACATATCTGCCTGCAGATAAAGTAACAGAATTATTTATTGTATCATTAGTTAATGTAGTTAAATCAGTATATCCTGTATTGTAACTAGCATTAGAATTGGTTATAAAAGAAAAATTACTATTAATGGCCGAACCAGATCCTGGAGCCCCTTGTGGTCCATGCATCCCAGTATCTCCCGTTGATCCTCCCTGTGGCCCAACTAATCCTTGCGGTCCTTGTCGCCCTCTATAACATAATCCCGTGTTTCCCGTTGATCCCGTGTTTCCCGTTGATCCTGTGACGCCAATTTCCCCTATTGATCCATACGACCCTTGTGCTCCCTGTGCTCCAATAGGTCCAGTAACAAGATTATTAGCACAACACCGTTGACTTCCTAAATTCATCATAATAATATATAAAAATATTTATATTATTATTTATTGAAACAATTGTATAAGTTGTTCTTTATCTAAATTATCATAATCAAATAAATAATCATTTGTCCATTTTGTATTATTGTTAGTTGGAGAAACGTATAAGTGTTGTTTACATTTATTATCGCAGTTATCTCCAACAAATCCCTTTTCAATAAAAATTGATTCTGGAATCACATAAAACTTCCCATTTTTACAATTTAACCAATAGAAATCATTGTCTCCTTTTTCGTATGAAGTTCTGTTATGTTTTCCACTACTTTTTTCTAATAGAAATCCAAATGAATTAGGATTATTTTTACAGATAAATCCTACTTTTTCTTGAATTTTAAAGTTTCCAATTTTAAAATCGTAAACGGTTCCTTCCATATTTGGATAAATAAATTCAATAAAAGGGAGTTTTTGTTCTCTTAATTTTCTATATTCTTGTTCTTGTTTCTGAGAATTGCTTGTTGGAGTATTTAATATATCAAATGAAAATGTATTCATAATTGAATAATAATCGAATAATTGTTCATTAATATTATCAATAGTTACTTCATATTTATTATATTTTGATGTTTTTGCTATACTAATAGAATTTTGTCCATCAACGTCTTCATAAGGAATTAACCACATTTTTTTATCTTCTAAACACATACATAATATTAAACAATTATTATAATTTGTTCTATTTACACCCTTGAAGATTTAAAACCGCACCCCTAATTAATTTATATTATTTCTCAAAATAATATAGATGACTAAACATAAGACGGAAGATTATAAAATTTCTGCTGTTAAATATTACTTAAATAATGACAAAGGAGATGGATATAAGAAAACATGTAAAATTTTTGATTGTAAGAAATCTACTTTACGAGATTGGATTAAAAGATACAATACTTCCAAAAATCTTACAAGAAGAAACCGAAAATCTATTTCATACAAAATTACCAAACCTCAAGTGAAAACTGCGTTGGAATTGTTGAAGAAAAACGAACAATTGACTATGAATGAATTAGCATTTGATATGAAACAAAAATATCCTACTTTTGATATTACACCCCAACATTTAGGACATGTTATTAGGGATAATAATCAAACAAGAAAAAGAACAAGACACGAACATTTTCCAAAAGAAAGATATAAGAAACCAATTGATAAACAAACTGAAATGAACGCTTTTTACCAAAAAATAAAACATTATCCATTAAATAAAATTATTTGTTTAGATGAAACAAGTGTAGGTTCTGCGTTATATCCCACATATAGTCGTTGCTATTTGGGAAGAAGATGTAGAATAAAAACAAGTAATCAATTTGTTTTTCGTAAATTTACTTTATTAGTAGCAATAAGTAATTCAAAAATAGTAGGAAAGGAAATGTATGAAAAGGGTGGAATGACTGCTGAACGATTTTTGGAATTTTTACAAAAACATATTTTTCCAAATTATAAAGGATATTTGATTGTATTGGATAATGCGAAAAGTCATAATAACGAATTGATTAAAAATGCTATTACCAAAAGTGGTAATGAATATTTATTTGCAATACCTTATACTCCTAAAACCAACAATCCAATAGAAGCATACTTTAATCAAATCAAAACATACATGAAAAAGAATAGAAATGTGGAAAATTATGAACAATTAGAAAAGAATGTAGAAAATGCGATAGAAAAAGTAAAACCTGAAAATTATAAAAATTATTTTCAACACGCATACGGAATGAATGAAAAAATAGAATTTATAAGGAAACCATCTACGAGAAAACGGAAATTAAAAATTTATAAATAATATACTTAAAATTTATTTGTTATTTTAAGTATATTTAAGATGCCTATGCGATTAAAGAGTGAGTTATACAAAAAGGAACAAGAAGAAATAATAGAAAAAATTATATCCATATTAGATTTGAAAAACAAGAATATATATACACTTTATGAATTAGATAAAAATGAAGAAATACAAAATAAAATCATGGAATTAATACCTGAAATAAGAAAATGGTTTTCGTTTAATGGATTAAAATCAGTTGGCGAACCAAGTAAAATAAAAAGACCTTGGTTAAGTATTATAAAACAATTAACCAAGACAAAATATAATATTGAAAGTAAAGATTTTCAATTTACAGAAAACGGAAAATATATTAGAACACATATTTATAGTTTTACTTTATTATGATTTATTTTATACAACACCATTTCAAAAAGTTTGTCAATAACAAATCTGACCTATAAAATATATTGTCATCATGCTGCATTTCACATTCCCAACTTGTAGGTTCATAATTATTTTCTTCTTTTATACATTTTATTAATAGTTCTTTATTATCGTTTAAATATTTTCTAAAATTTGAAATATTATACATAGTATTCGTTTTATCATTTTGACAAACAATAATATTTCTAACACCTAATTTACAAAACTCCTTAATTTGAGTTTTAATTGGAATGCTTTTGTAGTTACGAATTACAACACATCTTGGTTTTTGTGTTTTTAATAAATTTTTAAATTCTAATTTATTTTCATAATAATCACAAGAATACACATAAAACTTTTTGTTAGAAATCGTGTATAATAAATCGTGTATCCATGTTGTCAATAAACATTCGTTATAATCATAAAATATAATTTGGTTTTCTTCTTGTTTGACAATTAAATTATATACTAAATTTTTATATTGAAGTTTAATTTCAGGGGTAATTAACGAGTTTAAAATATCATTAACCACATCTATATTAACTATATTTTTTACATATACAAATCTTTCACCACAATCTTTCTTGGTTAATATTTTATTATTAATTAATTCATCAACAGGAGTAAATGTAAAAGTTAGACTATTAAATACAACATATTCGGTAGATGAATGTCTTTTTTCATTAGATATAGGAAAAATGTAATCGTGATTTTTTAAATTGTAAAAATCATAACTTTTCACATAACATTTTTTTATTATATCTTGTATTATTTGATTTAAATTATACTCGACATCAATAAATGTATATTCATCTTTTTTGGATAAATAATTATAATCCTCTTTTTCTATTTTGTTTAATTTCGCAAATGTTTCCCAAGTAATTATTTCATTAGTTTCTTTATTTTTATAATTATGTATCGCATTCATCATTTCACTATGAGATACTAAAACATTATTTGGTCTAACCATTTTCATAACTCCAAACTGGTTTTTTTCAATAAATCCTAATAAATCTTCCATATAATCTTCATCAAAATCTAAACGATTTTTGTCATAAAATTCTCTCCACAATTGACCTTTAAATCTAACAAATCCTTCACCTGTTTTTTTAGTAATAATTATTTCACTAATACTGTTATATTTAATCCATTCTTCATATGTTGTAATTTGATAAATTTGGTTTTCTTCGTATTCGTCTTCTTCATGGTGTTCCTCATATTTTGTTATTTTATCATTTTCACATTCTTCTTTCTCATTTTTTATAGTAGAATAAATTATATCAATCATATTTTTATATTCACCTTCAAAATATTCATTACCAATATCTTTCCGCAGTTTAAAATTTTGTTTAAACAATTTTATAACCTGTTTTTCAATATTTTTGCAGTTATCACAAATCATTTGAAATAATAGAACAGAACCTTTTGGGTATTGGTTAAATCTTTCATGGTTTTCTTTTTTAGTCATTCCAACTTTATAAACATGCTCTTTTGTCTTTATAAATTCTCGTTCTTGTAACAAATATATATATTGTGACATCATAATAATATCGCTCATTTATAGTTATTGTTAAATAGATTTTATATTATTTTGTTTCAATTTTATAATTTATTCGTTAAATTACTTAAAAATAAAATATTTAGGAATATTATAGGGATGTCTATAAAAGAAAAACCGCCTGACGACTTTTTCAAAGGAATTAAACTTTCCTTGAAAAGCGTCTTGAAACATCCTGATATAAACGCGCCGAAAATTACAAATGCTGTTATTCTTTGTAATAAAATAGTAATTAATGTTTTACTCTTTATGAAATTATATTTATTGAATTACTATGAAACAAATAACACTTTACCAGTTATAGATAAGGTATTTGTAAATTCATGTATGAAAATTATGTGTAATGAAAAACCACAGGGAAGACCAGCAAAAAAAGAAATTAAGGAACTAAAAGATAATTTAACTGCTTTTTACAAAACCGATTTTGAACCGCTTATTCAAAAGGAAACCCTTGAATATACACATATGAATACCATTTTGGATTATTTAACAATTGATATTATTACCATGTATGAAAATAACATTAAAAATCATTTTGTAGAATATGTAGAACGATATGTAAATGTGGTTTGGAAAAAGAAGTTTATTGTAAGCAAAATAAGAAAACTGAATATTACCAAAAAAGAAAAAGATGCAAAAATAAACAAATTATGTAATCAGTTGAGAAAAATCAAAAATGATTTACTGAATGTTGAAACAACACAATACAAATCTCATATTTCTTATCATCCATGGATAAATCAACAAAAACTAAATATTATTCCTGTTAAAACATTCAAGAAAAATTTATATTATGATTTAATGTGTAGTCCTATGGATTATTTCCTTTGTATGATTAAAATGATGAAACAAGTAGAAAAAGAAGAACAAACGATTTGTAATGTATTTCCTATGCGTAATGAAATTATACCAAAACACATAAGATTAGATACAACTACATTGGTGCATCTTCTTATGACGAAAAAACAAGGAAACAAAAGTGATTATTTAACAGAAGGCAATTTGAAACGAAATGAAAATAAAATTTGGGAATTCTTTTTTAGAACTGAACGCAAATGTTTCCATAAAAAACATTATGAATTTCACCATATGATAGAAACAGATGGAATTAGTTGTTCGTTGTTATTATTACGAAAAGACCTGATTGGTAAGAAACTACCTATGATGAAAAAAGGAATAAATAATGAAGAATATATTGATGAACTGAAAGATTATTCACAACTACAAAATAAAAAGATTGTATCCATAGACCCAGGAAAATGTGATTTAATTTATTGCGTAGATACCGATAATAAAGAAGCGAATAAGTTTAGATATTCACAAGACCAACGAAGAAAAGAAACAAAGAAAAAGAAGTATTCAAAGATACAATTAGAATTGAAAAAAAAAAAAATAAATGGAAAAACGATTATAGAATGGGAAACTGAATTATCAAAATTAAACAGAAAAACACTTAACATATCAAAATTTAAGGAATATATCAAAAAGAAGAGTGAAATAAATGGGTTGTTATTCAAGTTTTATGAAAAATACATTTTCAGGAAATTAAGATTACAAAGTTATAGAAATACCAAGAAAAGCGAACAGAAAATGTTAAATAATTTCAAACGAATTTTTGGTAATGAAAAAGAAGTAGTAGTTTGTTTTGGAGATTACGAACAGAAGCAACAAATGAAATACAAAGAAGCAACCAAAGGAAAAGGTATGAGAACTTTGTTTAGAAAAGCAGGTTTCCAAACTTATTTAGTGGATGAATTTAGAACCAGTTGTAGATGTTCCAAATGTGAAATAGGTATTTGTGCGAAGAATATGGTAATGGTAAATCCAAGACCATATAAAACAGGAAACATTCTCGTCCATGGACTGATTTGTTGTAAAAACGGATGCGGTTATTGGAATAGAGATGTGAATGGTGCTACAAATATTTATAAAATTGCTTATAATGCGATAAATAATAAAGAAAGACCAAATTATTTATCAAGAAGCAATAATTTTTCAGGGTTTTTAGAAGAATTCCCAAAATCAAAATTTACATGCCTTGAAATAGGCAAACCTTGAAGTTTCCTTTCATTTTATACAGAAAGGTGCGGTTTTAAATCTTCAAGGGTGTAAATAAGTTTAATAAGTAAGATTAAATTATAGGTGCTTCTTCTTTACATTTGTGCCTCTTACATATACCAATATCGTTTACCGTTTTACAACAACATTGCTTACCCTTATTTGGACCTGATTTTAAAATAGTTTTACATCCTTGTTTACACTCTTTTTCTTTTTCCTCCTTTTCTTTTTCCTCCTTTTCTTTTTCCTCTTTTTCTTTTTCCTCTTCCTCTTTGTCTTCGTCTTCAGGAATATATTGGCCAATCGGATTCTTTTGATTAATTATGTCATTTTTAATTATGTCATTCTTGATTTTAGGTAATCCTTTTGTTTTTTTCTTTTCTTCCGAAATCTGTTTCTTTTCTTCCGAAATCTGTTTCTTTTCTTCCGAAATCTGTTTCTTTTCTTCCGAAATCTGTTTCTTTTCTTCCGAAATCTGTTTCTTTTCTTCCGAAATCTGTTTCTTTTCTAAAAAAAGCTTATTTTTTTCTAATAATTTATATTTTTGTAATTCGATCTTATAATGAGGGCTACAAGCAGAAACACATGTATTCGGAATTGGCGCTACAAATGTTCCTTCGCATAAATATCCATGCTTTGATTTATAACAACAAGTATCCTTACTCTTTTTAAAAGTTGAGCCATAAGCCTTAAATGTATAGGTATCTAACAAATATCCTCTATTATAGTAATAGTAATTATTTTGCGAGCTTTCCAATGTTTTATCGGAACAATTAATTCCATATTTATGTTCAAGCCCTAATTCTTCGTAATATGGCAAAATAGTAAATTGTAAATTTCTACAATAAGGGCATTTAATATAATAATCAAATCCAGATGTTACAAATTTTCGTCGGTCTTTATTCGATAACATTTGTACATTATATGTTTTAAAATTATACTTTTGTGTACAAATTTCTTTATATAAAGCATCATAATTAAAATGATGATTGCATTCTAAGGATACTGATTTATCTTTTAATAATAACCCTGTAATTTGACATTTATTTGTTTCATCTTCGTCGTCGCTATCGTCTAAAGATTTATATAATTCATTGTAAAAATCAATATTTCCTTCTATTTTGTAATTTGTCATTTATATATTGTATTTAACGGAATATCTTTAAATTTATTCTATTTATTATTTATATTATGTCTCTGAGTTATTGGGGGCCGTCAACTTGGATGTTTATGCATACTTTAGCTGCAAAAGTAAAAGAAATCGATTTTCCGATCATTGGACCAAGTTTAATTTTATTAATGATACAAATATCTAATAACTTACCTTGTCCTGAGTGCGCTCAACATGCCAAAGAATTCTGGTCTAAGGTTAAAACTGCTAATATAAAAAGCAAAACGGATCTAATTAATCTTTTGTTTGTTTTTCATAATATGGTTAATAAAAGAAAAACATACCAACCATTTAGATGCGAAAATTTAGGATATTATAATACCAAAAATATAATTGATACTTATAATATATTTGCTAAAAATTTTAACACAAAGGGCAATATGAGTTTAATTAATGAATCATTTCATAGAAATAGAATGTTAGCATCTTTAAGAACGTGGTTAATGGCAAATACTAAGTATTTTGATAAATAAATTATGATAAATAAATATAAAAAATTGATTACTATATAACATAATAAATATATAACATAATAAATATACAACATTGTTAAAAGAAATGAATATTAATGAACAACTATATTTTATTGCTATGAAAAGCAATCAACGTGCGAAATACGCAGCCATTATAATCCATAGAAATAGAGTTATTGGTATCGGATATAATCATTTGATTTCTAATTCATCCAATGACTCGCAATATATTTACGAAATATATAAGCATAGTATTCACGCAGAAAGAAACGCAATTATGAATGTAAAAGACAAAAATATGCTATCGTCTAGTAAAATCGTAATAGTTAGATTAAATGACGGAAATATAGTTCCAGCAAAACCATGCGAAATGTGTAAAAGACTACTTAATAAATATAAATTGGATAAAATTTGTACCTTGTATGAAGATAAAATAACGCATTGTTCTTAAAATATTGTTTTTATATTTTTAATTGTTTGTTATACATTACCTATTAACGTCCCGTCTTTATAAACCTTACACTTAAATTGTTGCTTGGAAGGCATTGAACAAACTTCTTTGTTAGTATTAGCCTCATTAATATACAAATAATCCTTTAATGTTGTTCCATACATTACCATTACAACTATTATTCCACATAAAAGACCGCCTAAAAAATTGCCGATTACGACGCTGGAAAATATAGTTGGAATACAGTGTAATGAATTCTTTATAAATAAATCCAATACGATATAAGAAATAAAAAGGGCTAAAACTCCATAATTTATCGAGTTAATGTTATTTTGTTTTGAAATCAAAATCATGGGCATCACAAAGTAGGCCATAGTAAATGTTAAAATATATGTGCTATATGTATAATCAAGTGGTATAAATGTATTACATATAGGTGGTGCTCCAGAGTCTAAAATGGATGCGCTATACATAAAATATCGTATACATGTTATTATAAAAAACCATAATAAATACCAACCAAATTTAGAAATGGTAGCTGTAAACATAGACAAAATAAAAATAGACGATAATATAATTAAAGGCGAATAAAAAGATAATGAATTAAATACATTCATCATATTATTGGAAAGATCTTGTTGAAATTTTTCTGACATATAATATTTTAATATATTAAAATATTATTTTAAATTTGAGGAAAACTTTGTATATCATATTATTCTTCAAAAACTAATTGAAATACCTCATCAATTGTTTCGACGCTATGAAATTTTATCCCATTTGTTAGTTTATCGTCTTTATATTTCTCCATAAAACTATCATAATCTTTTTGGTTTTCTTTTGGATATATAAATTCGGTTACTCCTGCTTTAATTCCTCCCAAAAATTTTAAATCTAATCCGCCTATTTCGGTTACACTACCGTCCAACGTAATTTCTCCTGTAATTGCTATATTATATTTTATTTTTTTCTTATTAAATAAACTATAAATAGTCGTAGTTATGGCAGTGCCTGCGCTAGGACCATCTTTATTTGTGGCACCATCCGGGCAGTGAATATGTACACCATTTAAGAAGTAATCTTTGGTTAATTCATTTCTTCTTTCTACTGGAGTTAAATTCCACGCTAATGTTAACGCAACATTCATAGATTCTTTCATTACGTCGCCCTGCATTCCTGTCAAATTAAGATGTAAAAATTTTTCACTTGGTGTCCAATTGGTTTGAATAGGTATAACCCCGCCTTTGCCTTGAGCATTAGCCCACAATCCATTAATTATACCAATTTTATGTTCTTTATGTATCTGTTTATTTCTAATTTCATGTTTATCTTTAAAATACTTATGTTTAATATCTTCAATAGTTATAATAATTGGTATATCGTAATTAGTGTCAAAATTATTTAAAATCTCTAGATTAATTTCACCTACTATTTCAAACAAAATTTCTTTTAATTTTCTAACACCTGCTTCTGATGTGTATTCGTCTATTATAAATTTTAATACATCGGTTGAAAATTGAATCATTTCTTGTAATCCCATTTTGTCATAAACTTCAGGTAAAATATGGGTATTAGAAATGACTATTTTTTCTTCTAATGTTAATCCTTTAAATCTAATACGATGAATTCTATCTAACAAAATTTTGTCTATTGCTTCAACATCATTATAAGATAAGATAAATAACGCCTTTGATAAATCTAAATCTATACCAGAAAAGTATTTATCCTGAAAACAATCATTTTGAGCTGAATCTAATAAATGCGTTAAAATACCAATTATTTCCTTTCCGTGTTCTGTTTTTGATATTTTATCTATTTCATCAATAAAAATTATAGGATTCATACATTTTTTATCTATAAGGATTTGAACAATAGACCCCCATGTTGATCCAACGTAAGTATAATTGTGACCATGTAAACTCGATCCATTAGCATCGCCTCCCATTTGAATCATAGCAAATGGTCTAGAAATACCATGTTCATCTTTTAAACAATCCGATAATCCTTTTTTTGCCATGCTTGTTTTACCTATGCCTGCAGGTCCTTCAAATCCAAAGCAATATCCGTCTTGTTTCCCGTTGATCCATTGACCAATAATGCGTTCGATTTGTTTTTTTGCTTTGTCGTGGCCGTGAACAGCCTTATCTAAGACTTGTTTAACATTTGTCATGTATTGGTTAATACCGTTATATTTATCTTCAATTTCTTTAACACTAACTAACAAAGTATCATTAGCATTCGGATTCGCATTCGGATTCGCATTATTAACAGTTTCTGATTCATTTGTCTTAGATTCATTATTCTCTATTTTAAATACTGAATTAAATACATTTTTGTTAGTTTTGTAATGATTAATAAATGCCATAATATCACTTATTCTTTCTTTCATATTTCTATTATTAACCTTAAGGTTTTTGAAATCTAATTTATGCTTTAGTATACCCCCATTTATATCAATTACCATTAATTTTAGATCATTACACGATAACGTAGGTATTTTATTAGAAATTATATCAGTATTATCATTTTCTAAAACAATGGATTGTTTTATATCTTTTAGCGACTTTAAAATTTCCAAACTTGTATATGTTTCTTTAAGTCCTTTTGTTAAAGTATATGTTTCTTTAAGTCCTTTTGTTAAAGTATTTGTTTCTTTAAGTCCTTTTGTTAAAGTATTTGTTTCTTTAAGTCCTTTTGTTAAAGTATTTGTTTCTTTAAGTCCTTTTGTTAAAGTATTTGT